>Ga0256841_1000692_pt1 | contig 32944 bp, 24 predicted proteins | sample 356308metaG_FD_185971 | JGI IMG/M metagenome (GOLD analysis project Ga0256841, IMG submission 185971) | Hydrothermal vent microbial communities from Mid Atlantic Ridge, Atlantic Ocean - 356-308 | ecosystem: Environmental > Aquatic > Marine > Hydrothermal vents | place: Atlantic Ocean: Mid... | reverse complement strand
TATTCCGTCCGCCGGATTTTCATTATTTCATTCCACTATTTTTACTGAAAATTTTAAATTGTTTTTAGGTATATTGCTTTTTGTTATTTCAGTATTGTTGTTAGTTTTTCCCACTCCGAGTTATCTAACCAATAATAAGAAATCACGTTAATATTTAATTAGAAAATAATTGGATACAAGCCTCGATTAAAGGTTTTATTCAAATAAGGAAGAAATATGAGCAAATTTAATGAATTGGAAATCCGTAACGAATTGAGAAAAGCGGTAAAAGATTTGGGGTTTGAGGAACCGACACCCATTCAGAAAAAAGTAATTCCGGCATTGCTGAACAAAAATGTTGATATTGTGGCTTTGGCACAAACGGGAACAGGCAAAACTGCAGCTTACGGCTTACCCCTTATTCAAAACTTGAATTTACGTAATAAAAAAGTTCAAGTATTAATTATAAGTCCAACTAGGGAATTGTGTGTGCAAATTTCAAAGGATGTTTCCACTTATGCCAAATATTTACCAAACGTAAAAGTTACTGCGGTGTACGGTGGTTCCAGTATGGAAAAGCAAATCCGGAGCATTAAAAACGGCAGTCAAATAATTTCCGCTACACCGGGCAGATTAAATGATCTGATTAACAGAAAAGCGATTGATGTTTCCGCAGTTAAAACTGTTGTTTTGGATGAAGCCGATGAAATTTTGAATATGGGATTCAAGGAAGAACTTGACGCAATATTAAGCGGCATTACTGGCGACAGGCAAACATTACTGTTTTCGGCAACCATGCCGGAACATCTTATGCATGTTGCTAAAAAGTATATGCGTAAACCGTTGAACATTACCGCCGGAAAGAAAAATACCGGCGCCGAAAATGTGGAACATCATGTCTATTTCGTGCATTCGCGCGATAGATACATTGCGTTAAAAAGAATAATGGATTTTTATCCCGGTATCTACGGAATAGTATTTTGCAGAACGCGAAGGGAAACACAGGAAATTTCAGATAAACTGTTAAACGACGGTTACGACGCCGAAGCTTTGCACGGCGACCTTTCACAGTTTCAGAGGGATATTGTAATGAACAAATTCCGAAACCGTCATCTTAAAATACTGGTTGCCACAGATGTTGCTGCACGCGGTCTGGACGTTAACAATCTTTCCCACATTATTAATTTCAACCTTCCGGAAGATTTGGAAGTTTACACACACCGAAGCGGAAGAACCGGGCGCGCAGGTAAATCGGGTATTTCCATTGTGATTGCCAACTTAAAAGAAAAAGGGAAACTTAAACAGCTCGAAAAAACTCTGAATAAAAAGTTTACCAAAAAGAAAGTGCCTGCGGGAAAAGAAATTTGCAAGACACAGCTTTTTAATCTTGTTAATAAAGTTGAAAACGTGAAAGTTAAGAACGAAGAGGTTGAAGAATTTTTGCCGGAAATTTATGAAAAACTCGATTGGATGAGCAGGGAAGAACTGATTAAACGGTTCGTCTCGGTTGAATTCAACAGGTTTTTGAATTACTATAAAAACCTACCCGATTTAATTGAGCCGGAAGATGCCAGAAAGCGGTTTGCAGGCAATGGCGAAACAAATTCTTTCACGAGGTTTTTTCTGAACATCGGGAAAAGGGAGGACTTAAAACCTGTGCGCCTTATCGGATTGATAAATGACTTGACGGGAATAAGAAACATTCCGGTCGGTGAAATCGAAATTCAAAAGAACTTCACTTTTTTTGAAGCCGGAGCGGAATTTGCGGATTTGATGCTTAAAGCATTCAACAAAGCGAGTTATAAAAAACGCCGTTTGGTTTTGGAAATTGCCGGGAAACCCAAAAAAGGAAAAAAGAAAAGCGGAAAATTTTCAACGGAAAGAAAAAAGGGGAAACGGAAAAAGCAACAAATATTTTTTAATTGATGTAAATCAGCGTATCCAAATACGAACCGCCTAGTTGCCAAAACTTGAATAGATAATTTTTCCTCCGTTCAAGTTCAATCGAATCTGTTATTTTTTTATCTGACAGAACTTGAATGCATACGGTTTCCTTTTTAATTTTTGTGTAATATCTGACGTAAACCGTGTCCCCGGAAATTTTCATATCGCGGCGGTGATACTGGTGGCAAGGAGTGGGGATTGTCAAATATACATCAAGGTAAAGCCTTCCGTTTCTGTTGTGCGTAACTTCTATTTTGTTAACACTCGCCCACAAATTGTAAATATACTCTCCGGGTTCAAGGGCGGAACAGGAAACCAAAGTAAAAATTAAAATACCCGGAAAAATTATATTTCTCATTATCATTTTTTCCCTATTAGTAATTGGGGAAAACGGAATTTGTAAATTGGAATTAATTTAAATTATAAAAATTTTATTTTTGAAACAAACTTAATTTTTCAGAAAAACAACCGGAAAATATAAGAGAGATGCAAGTTATACGGAATTTTTAATATTTAACATTTTCAATCAAATAGGAAACCGGCGTGTAAAGGAGAGGTGGTTTTCCTTTGTAATCCGCCGGCAACCTAATGGAAGGGAGAAATGAGCAATGGTTTTGCAAGCTATATAAATGTTATCCGGTTTTTTTCCGTGAATTTAGAACCGTGAGGTGAATTAAATATTTGGTAAACCACAATTCAAAAGCGGCATAATCATCCGAATCGTATCTTTTTTCAGTACCCACACCAACTCCGTTATGAACCGAATAGCCGGTTTCAGCCAATTCGTCCAACAATGTAACGGTTTTGTAGTATGCTTCTGCTTTGTCCGGCGCCTCATCTTCGTTTTTCAAATTAAGAACATCCAGAGCCGCACCTTTCAATATTTTTTTAAAATAAGTCCGGTAGATATTCCCACTGTGGAAAATATCGATTGAGTGCAGATCATTCCTCAAGAAAATTGCAATTCCGTTTGAGTCCGGATTAATTTTGAATTGTTTTACAAATTCATCGATGTTATGTGATTTCTTCTGGAAAATATCCGAAAGGTTTTGTGTTGGTGAGTTAACACTGAATTTATTGGAAAAAAACCTCACATCATCCCAAACTTCCGATTGGTTGGAAGCGAATTCCCTTGTGGATCGTAACGAATCCCTTACCCGTTTAGCTTTTTTAGCCCTCAATTCCGTTGGAGCAATGTACTCGGCGGTGCCGAAGTGCTCCGATTTAAACGACCATCTTCCTTGCTCAACACAGGAAACCGGTAAAATAATTTTGGAGTGCGGGGCAACGAGAACCGAAGAATTTACCACACGGTTTTGTTTCGCTCCTTCCAAAACGTCACCGTCCATCATGAATATGAATTTATCCGAGGTGTTTTCCAGAATAATTTCATTAACCGAGCCGGCTTTATTAACCTCGGTGATTTTCAGATATTTATTTTTTAAAGCCTCGTTCAAAGCTATGTACTGAAACTCGCCCGTTTCATCCGTTTTGAATTGTAAGATTGAAAGCGCGCCGGCATGTTGTAAGTTAATATTTGAGATTTCCATCTTTCCCCCTTGAAAAGTTGGTAAAAAAATATTCCGACCGGAATAGCGGTAATTTAGGATTTGGGAATATTGCTTTTTCCGGAATGTTTGTTCCCGCAAAAACGGAACGACAATAAATTAGATAAATTATGTTAAATAGTCATATCATTTAAAGATATTTAATTATTATATTCTAATGACAATCCGGAATTGAAAATAAGTAATTAAAAGATGTTGACTTAAATAGGTATTTTTAAAATCATATAATTATTTTTACGAAAAATTCAGGAGGAAACTTGAAAGGCATACGGGCAAAGATTAGAAGACAGATAGAACTGCTCGGAATTATTATTTCGAAAGACGGAGTAGTTAAAGTAGAAGACCTTGCCGGGCGGTTCGGTTGTGAAGCATTAACAATAAAAAGGGATATGCAAGCTTTACGTTCGATGGGCATTCCGGTTCACTCCAAAGGAAAAAACGGAATTGTTCTTGAAAAAAATTTAACAACCGAACAAACAGTGGAACTACTTGAAAATTATTTCACCGTAACGGTTAACGAACACAGTATCGACAAAGCTACGGCGCTGCTTGTAAAAAAGTTGAAACACCGCGCAATGCCAATCGTTACAATTCTTCATCAGTCGGTTGAAAAAGGTTTGAAAACGGAAATTGTTTACAAAAAAGCCGATCCACCCGAGAAAAAATCTTATTTGTTGGAACCGTACATGATATTCCAGAGCGAAAAAGCGTGGCGGCTTTTGGCAAGGGACAACGGTACCTTGAAACAGTTTTTGCTCGATAGAATTCTCGATGTAAATTTAACGGGCAAAACTTTCCGCAAACCTTCCAAAAAATTACTCCGTGAGATTTTCGAAACATCTTTCCGCAGCTGGCTTGGCGACGATAGATTCAAAGTTGTCCTCGAAATTAAAGAACCTTGGGCAAGCAGGCTGAAACCCCGCCAATTGATGGAAGTACAAAAAATAACGGAGAAGAAAGACGGAACAATTATTTTCGAAACCATCGTCAATTCATTAAATGAAATTGCTAGCTGGATTGTAAGCCGTGGCGAGGGGATAATTGTTCTTGAACCGGAAGAACTGAGGGAACGTGTAATTTCGCTTGCCAATGGCGTTTTGAAAAACTACAATTAAACCGGTTTGCCTTTGCTTTGAAAAGTAAAAACAGTGAATTTCAATAACATCAGTTTCCGGAACGGTTACGAATGAATGTTTTTTGAACAATAAATGCCCGCCTGCTTTTTGCAGGCGGACATTCTACACTGTCATTAATTCATCACAAGTTCCGCGCGACTGAAATCACCTTTTTTGGAAACAATAATTGTCGTGGGAAATTCATCTTGAACATCCCGGTTGTGAGAAACTACAAAAATCTGGCGGAAATGTTCCGAAATAACATGAAGGGCATTCAACAATTCCTCGCGCCGGTCTTCATCCTGACTGCCGAAAACTTCATCGAGTGCAAGGAAACCCATGTTGCTTCTTCCGGCAAGATTTGAGATTCTTTTGCTTATGGCAATTCTCAAACACAAAGCGGCAAGGTCTTTTTCGCCGCCGGAAAGCGTCGTTAATTCAACTTCTTTATCATCCCTCGTAACCTTAAAATTAAAGCCTTCGTCAATCTTTAGATTGAAATACCTTCCGCGGGTTATTTTTGTAAACAGTTCCGATGCTCCGGCGGAAATCTTCGGCAATTCTTTGGAGGTGATTTTTTCTTTAATCATCTTCACCGTTGTAGCAAGTTTATTGAACAACTCAACTTCTTTTTCCAATTTTTCGATTTTCTTCTTCAGTTTTTCATTGGCGCTCAATTTGGTTTGAATTTGGGCCAAAGCGCTGTTGATTTCTGCAATCTCTTCCTTCTTTTCCGAAAGTTTTTCTTTCCATTCATTTAAAATACTTTCTTTCTTTTCCCTTTCTTTTTTGGTTACAATATATTTCTTCTCATCGAAATTGAGTCCGGTTATTTTCTCTTTTAATTTTTTCTCCTCCGTTTGTAATGATTTCAATCGGTTTTTGAGCTTCGTTATTTCCTCCATTTTTAACGGTACTTCGTCTTTCTTTTTCGAAAGGGATATACATAATTTGTAATCCGGTTCAAGTTGTTTCTTCAAGTTTTTCTTTTTAACAAGTTCATCTTTGTTGAATTTTATTATTCCGAGTTTTTTTATTTCAGCTTGCAATGCCCTGTTTTGTTTCCGGTATTCTTTTATTCTTTTTTTGCTTTCATCAATCTTTTCCAGCAAAGATTGCTTGCGTTCGCGTTTTTTCCCGGTTTTTAATTCTTCCGAATTTAATTTTTCGAGGCCGTTTTCATGTTTGTCAATTAATTCTTTCAATTTTTTTTCTTCTGACTTGGCATCAATCAGTTTTTCTTTCAGTTCCGAAATTTCTTTAGTGTATTTTTTAACCAAAAAATCGTAGTGATCTTTCAAAGGCCTTTCGCACGTGGGGCAATTGGAATTTTTACCGAGCTTTTTGATTTCCTTCAGATGATCACTTTTTTCATTGAGATTGTTTTGCAATGTTCCGGTCAATTTATTTGCCGTTGTTAAATGCTTTTTAAGTCCGTTAATGTCCGCTTTCAGCTTTTTTCTTTTGGTCTTGATTTCTTCCAACGATTCTTCAAGTCCCTCAAAAGATTTTAAGTTTGTTTGCCAACCGGAAATATTATGTTTTTCATTTTCTATTTGTTCATTGTTCTTTTCAATTCTCTTTTCGTTATTGATTTTATCTTTAAGTTTAAGCTCTTCTTTTTGTAACAGCTCAATTTCCTTTTCAAGCTTTTCATATTTTTCTTTTTTGGGCAAAAGAGATTTGTATTTTTTCACCGCATTCCGTAATTCCTTCAACTCGTTTTCGGCCTTTTCAATATTTTCCGAAGTATTGCCGGTATTGGTTTTTACTATTTCCAAATCGTTTGACAGTGAATCGTGCTTTGTTTTCTGTTGCTCGAGTTCGCTTAAAACCGATTTGATTGCGGAGTAATCTTTCTTTGCTTTGTTAACGGACGCATTGATTTTTTGCAATTCCTTTTTCTTTGCCGAAAGCTCTTTCGTCATTTTGTTTTCTTGCTTTTTCATTTTGTTAACTTCGCTCTCGGGGAGAAGTTCATCTTTTTTCGCTTTTATCTCGGTAGTTTGCTCTTTAATTTCTTCTTTTATTTTGGTTTCCAATTTGTCCATTTTTTCGAGTCCGAGCATTTTGCGTAATGCACGTTGCCGTTCGGTTGTTCCCAGCTCGAGTAATGAAGTAACTTCTTTTTGCCGGGCGAAGAAAGAATTTTTGAAATTTGAATAATCGATTTTTAAAATTTTTCTCAATTCACGGTTCACTTCTTCCGCACCGGTTACAAGGTGATTTCCGTTTTTGAACAAATCGGCTTTTGCGTTTAAATTTTTGCCCCGGTAATCACGCACAATTTTGTATTCATCACCTTTATCTTCGAAATGTAAAACAACGCTCATGTTTTCCTTCGGCGAGACCTTGTCGTTTTTCACCAAATCTTTATTTGTCTCGAATTTACCGTATAAAGCGTTCGCAATCGCCTCGAAAATTGTTGATTTTCCCGAGCCGTTTTTCCCGACGAAGCCTGTTAAGCCGGAGGGGAATTCCAGAACCGTTTCTTTGTATTGTTTGAAATTTTTCAGTTCAAGTTTATTGATCTGCATAGGCTTCCTCCTCTTCAATTTCGTACCAAAGTTTTTCAGTCAAATTTTTCACTTTTAGAAAATCTTTGCCTTTAAACTCGGCAGCCAATTCATCGAGTATAAAATTTTTTAGATCGAAGCTTTCGCTGTCAATTTCAATTGTTTGTTGAACGCCGTAAATATTTTTCTCCACATTGAAATGAAGAGCATCTTCAAGCAAATCTTCAAAAACCGCGCGAGAAAATTCGCTTGCTTTTTCGATTGGCAAATCATTCAGTTTTATGCGGAAAATTCCGCCTTCAATTTTGTCTTTGTTCAATTGTTTTTTTATTTCAGATATAATTTCATTGAACGATTTTCCCTTACAATTGTCAACTACAATTTTCTCGTATCTTCTTAGTTTAAGCGGAATAAATTCCACGGTTGTTTTTCCGGATACAGTTACTTTCACAATTCCCTTATCGTAGCCGGTTTGTGATTCCGATGTTCTTTCGGTTGAGCCCGCATAATAAACATTTCCGTATTTTTTGAGATGATTGAATTTGTGCCAATGGCCAAGTGCAACGTAATCGAATTTTTTGAGCATTGGTGTTTTCTCAACCGGGAAAACCCTTTCGCCGTATTCGTTCATAGCGTAACTCGAAACCGCAATGTGCATTGCCAGAATGTTTGGTTTGGTTTTGTCTGTAATTTTAATTTTCTCCACTTCTTGCAAAAATTTTTCCTCGTCGTTAACATGCGGAAGAAGATGAAGTATAAAATTATCCTCTTCAAATATTTCAAGTTTTTCGGAATATGCGATATTAACCGAATCGTTAATGCGGTAAATTTCGTGAATAGGTGAAGTGAAAACGGATTTGGGGTAATCGTGATTTCCCGCTATCATGTAAAAAGGGATTCCTGCATTTGCTATGCGTTGAATTTCCCGTGCGGCAATTACAATCGCACGGTTGGTTGGAGAAGAGCGATGAAATATATCGCCTGTGTGAAGGACAAAATCCGGATTTTCCTTAATTATTATATCAACTGCACCGGAAAAAGCTTTGTAAACATCTTCCTCGCGTATGTTTCTACCGTCGTTTCCGGTTATGTCCAAATCGCTGAATCCCAAATGTGAATCGGAAATGTGAATAAATTTTAGTGCCATGTTGATTTCTTCCCATTTTTTAAATTATTAAAAATATAACATTAAAGAATATTTAATTTGCCAATTTTAATTTTTCGGAGCTCAGCTGTTCATCGAGCATAGATGAATAATAACCCGTGGCGGATTTTTTATAAAGTAAATTTTCATCAAAAGTGTATGCGGAGTATTCGTTCAGCAACCGGATAAAATTTTCTTTTTTTACGAATCCGTTTTTTCTTAATGAATCGGCAGTGTGCAAAAGAAGAGATTTGTTTTCGGATAAAGTTTTTTCCGCAAGCTGCATGGCGTCGCCAAGTAATTTCCGTATTTCAGAATTTAATCTGTAATCGTTATCGAAAAGGGTGAGAGTTTCCCCTGTATGTTCGTTTTCAAAATAAGCTTGGATTGAGCCCAAGCCGTATCTTTTGAACATTTGTGATGCGAATCTTGTTGCTTTGAGCAAATCGCTACCCGAACCGGTTGTAACAAAATCTTCTCCGAAAACAATTTTTTCGGCGGCGTAACCCGCAAGGTAAACGGCCAATCTTTTTACTACGGAATTGCGCGGGATGAGCTCGTCGTCCCATTCAAATACGGTCATCCCTTCCGTGTCGGGTACGGCTGCAAACGCAAGTATTTTTTGTGGAATTTTGTTCAGAAGCAACGCACTTGTAATCGCATGCCCGCTTTCGTGTACGGATACCACGGCGGTTCTGTCGTTGTTTTCCGCTTTGCGTAAATTTTCAACGGAAAGGTGCAGTTTTATTTTTAACGTATGAACAGTTCTGTTATCTTCTATAAAATCCACAATAAGAAAATTTTTATCAGTCGATAAATTAAACTTATCCACGTGTAATCTGTTTAATTTTTGTTCGTAATAAATCGATGGTATGTTAGAAGTAATAATATTTTCTATAGTTGAAAAAACTTGCCGTGCCCCGAGTGTTGGAATAACTCCCTCGCGGTAAATCAAGTCGCGCAATGATTCATCGAAGGTTAATTTAATTCCGAAATTTACGGAATACTTGGCGGCAATTTTGTCAAGCTCGGCATTAATAATGTTTTTATAAGCGCCGGTGTTAAGTGAAGGATAAATCAGATGCGTGTTTCCCAATCTTGCAATTTGTTCACTTCGGAATCTTTTAAGTAATGCATCTTTAATTGTTAAAATATTTATTTTTTTTGAAAATTTATAAAACTCGTCTGCAGAAACATCGGGATTAAAATTATCGTTAATCAGATATGCTTCATCCAAATTTCCAACAATGAAAATAAGTGCGTTGGTGCAATCGACTTTAATTTGCGGATTATGTTCGCGCAAAACTTTTTTCAAATAGTCCAATGTTTCCGTTTCGTTAAAAGTCAAAAGTAAATTGTGTAAATCAAGTGAGTTTTTAAATTTATCTTTAACCAGATTGAATAAATCGCTCAGATATTCCTCGGGGTAAAAATATTTAGGTGAACCCTTTTTGTCGGAATAGATAATATCTTCCGAAAAAACCCTTTGATAGATGTTCTCACCTTTAACAATTAAGCCTTTATCGGCTTTAACACCTTTGGAAATTGCAACTTTGAATTTCATATATAAATCTTCAATAATCTCAAGTTTTTTATAATCCCACAGATAGAAGAAGCCGTTGCCTAAAATTTCCCAAATAATGCGGCTGCTGTTATGTGTTATTTCATGTCCGTCATGATCGATTGTTTTTGCAAATTGAAATTCATCGAAAATGTAAATAACGGGACGGTTGACGGCACCCAGTTGTATGCTGGTGATTTGATCGTAAAATGACAAAATGCCGCCGCCTCTCGGTTCGCCCATCTCGAACAACAAACAATCGTTGCTTTTCCCGATAAGTTCAATCAACCGGCGTAGAAGGGAAGTTTTGCCCACACCGGTTAATCCCCATAAGTTTATAATCCTGGGCCGCATTTGTAAATGGGGGAAAAGGTACCATGCCGATATTGAATTGACGAGCCGGTCGATTATTTCGTCAATCCCGAAAAATTCTTTTTTTAATATTGTTTTTGCCTTGTTTAATGTTTCGTTTTTTTTGAAGAAATCTTCTGCGGTGGGATAGTTTTTTGCAGTCAATCAAACCTCCGTGTTGTTTGTGGTTAGTAATAAATGAAAGAACAGAAGGAAAAATCAGTGTGCATAAATAAGAAAATTTCATATTAATGTCATATCATTTAATGATATTTTTTAACCGGTAGCGAAAGGAATTGAGTTGTAATTTATGAATGCAAGGTTAGTTTAATTAACCCAAGTTGACCATTTAATTAAATACCGTTGAAATGGTGTAAAATTAAGGTTTCTGGTATTGTCAACCCACTACTTAAGTCGTGGGTTAATAAGCAAAACTAAAAAATAACAACCGTTTTAACGGTTTATAAAATTCAGCGGTGAACTTGAGTTAATTAAATTAAAAATTTCCGGTAATGAATTTTTTTGTCGTTCCGCAAGAACAATTAAAATTAATATATTTTAATATTCAATATCCTCCGGATCGTTTTCGTTTTCAATCTTAAACCATTCCTCATCGGTAAATTCCATGTCGGTGATTTTGTCGATTGGTAATTTCAAATATTTACCGTATGCCGTAACAGCCACTTTGCCGTCTTCCAGAATGATTTCCCCCGTTCCTTCGAACATGCGGGAAGTTTCGTTTGTTATCCTTGCCACTACTTTTAGCTCTTGATTCAACGGAATGGGTTTTCTGAATTTTAAGTTCAAATCCAGCGTAACGCCCCAAATGTTTTTATCTTTTATCAGCATTGCCCTTCCTATTGTTTCGTCCAGAATAGTCGATGCAATTCCGCCGTGCAATCTTCCCGGATAACTTTGGTGATATTCATCCGGAATAAAAATGGCAACCAGTTCACCGTTATCCATTTCGTAAAAAGAGGCTTTCAAACCGAATTTGTTATTGATACCGCAGACAAAACACATTTTGGAATTGTTTTGTTTTTCCACAACACGATGTTTCATAATTCAACCGAAAATTATTTTTTAACGGTTTTAAATTAGCTAAAATGAAAAGGAAATGATAATACCAAAAAGCGGCATTACGTGAAATAATGCGATTTGTGAGGTTAAATTATGCTTTAATGCCGGATTTTTCTTCCAAAGTTCTTACCAATGTATCCATCAACACATCGTTTTGAACCGGTTTGGTTAAAAATACATCCACTCCGGCTTTGTACGCATTGTCTTTATCACGTTGAAAAGCATGTGCGGATAGCCCTACTACAGGCAGATTTTTATATTCTTCCATTTCGCGGATTTCACGGGTGAGTTGCAAACCATCCTTTTTCCCGCGAAGTGAAATATCCATCAAAATAATGTCGAATTTATGTTGATCAAGTTTTTCGTAAAAAGTTTCGGCGGAATCGCAAATTTCCAAATCGAATTTTCTTTTTAAAAATATTTGTAAAAATTTTTGATTTTCGTAATCGTCTTCAACGATTAAAAGTTTGGGTTTGTTTTGTACCGCGTCGCTCATTTTTCAAAACCTGTTTTAGTTTACTTCTATTATCGTAAAATTTTATTTTTGTTTAACAATAATTTGTAAAATTATTACACCAAATTAAATGATTAAATAATCGGTAAGCAAGTATAATAATTTAATTTAAAATAATAATTCTTTTAAAAGTATGTCTAAAAAAATCGTTAATTTATTATCGGTATTGAAAAACGAAAAATTAAGAGGGAAAAAATGAAATACAGAAAATTGGGGAAAAGCGATATAGAAGTTTCCGAAATCGGTTTGGGTTGCTGGACGATGGGCGGATTGAATTGGCAAAACGGCGTTTCGATTGGTTGGGCTGACGTTGACGAAAACGAAGTAGCCGAAGCGATTAATTATGCAATTGATCAAGGGGTAAATCATTTCGATAATGCCGATGTTTACGGAAACGGCAGGGCGGAGCGGATGTTGGCAAGAATTTTAGGCAACAGAACCAATAATTTTATTATCGCTACGAAAGTCGGCTGGTTTAAGGGAACGGCGGCACATGCCTATGATCCTTTGCATATTCGGCATCAATGCGAGCAATCTCTTAAAAACTTGAACCGTGATTACATAGATCTTTATTATTTCCATCACGGATACTTCGGTGAAAACGATGAATATCTTGACGACGCCGTTGAAGTAATGTACAGACTAAAAGAAGAAGGAAAAATCCGGCTCATCGGTCAATCGGCTTATTCAAACGAAGATTTCGTTAAGTTAGTGCCCAAAGTTAAACCCGATGTTCTTCAAAGTTCGGCAAATGCTATTGACGATCACTACATTGCAGAAGGCACACCGGTAAGGAAGTTATTGGAAGAAGAACAAATGTCCTTCGTGGCGTTCAGTCCGCTTGCACAAGGTTTATTGCTCGATAAATATAAAAAAGAAAATCCGCCGAAGTTTGAAAACGGAGACCACCGTTCACGTTCCGAAAAATTTAAACCGGAGTATTTGGCATGGCTGGAACCCAGATTAAATAAACTGAAAGAAAAATTCGGTAACACTGCGGAAGATTTAGCCCGTGTCGCTTTGCAATATTTATTACATTATTCCGTTGTCGGTTCGGTAATCCCGGGTTTCCGGAACTTAAAACAAGTAAAAATAAATTTAAGTGCTGCCGATAAACCGTTAACCGGTGATGAATTCGAGTTTGTTAAATCTGTTTTTTCCGGTTGATAATTTACCAACCTATAAAAAAGGGTGGAATTAACATAAGCAAACCGAGTAAAAACAAAATAATTTGTAGTGGTAAAATCCACTTTGCCCAAACGGGCCATGGGATTTTAGCAAGAGTTAAAATTCCCATTGTTACAGCGGAAGTGGGAATAATCAAATTCGTAAAACCGTCGCCAAGTTGAAAAGCCAGCACGGCAGTCTGTCTCGAAACACCGACCAAATCGCTAAGTGGCGCCATAACAGGCATTGTAAGTGCGGCTTGTCCGCTTCCGGACGGAACGAAAAAGTTTATTGCCGTTTGAACAACAAACATAACCTGTGCCGAAATTACCGGATGAAAATCTTTCACCGGTTCCGATAAGTAAAACAAAACCGTTCCGATAATTTTTCCGTCTTCGGCAATTACCAAAATTGCTCTTGCCAAACCAATTATCAAAGCGGTTGCAACCAAATCTTTCGCTCCGCTTACAAATGCTCCGGTAATCTCATTGGTTTTCAGTTTTCCCAAAACACCAACCGCAACACCCATGGCTAAAAACAACCCGCTTATCTCTTCAATGTACCAACCGTATTTCAAAACGCCAATTACCAAAATTAACAGTCCCGCCAAAAACGTAAGCAACACTAATTTGTGGGATAAGTCCAGACTTTCAAAACTGTCGATTTTATTTCTGTCCAAAACCGAATGTTTTTCTTTATCGGCGTGGTAAACCGGACTTAATTCCGGCTTTGCCTTAATTTTAGCAGCGTACCGCATAACGAAGAATATTGCCACGGCAGTTACCGTAAACCAAATCAGTATTCTGTAAGGTAAACCGGAAAAAAGAGGCAGACCGGCAATTCCTTGTGCAATACCGACCGTAAACGGATTCAAAAAAGCTCCGGCAAATCCCACTCCGGCGCCAACGAAAGGAATTGCAACTCCGGTAATTGAATCGTAGCCGAGCATCAACGCCATGGGAACAAATATCAGAATAAATGGAATTACTTCTTCGCTCATTCCGAAAATTGCTCCGCCCAATGAAAACAAAGTCATAAAAATCGGAATCAGAAATATTCTGACCGTTCTGTGCTTTTCGTGCGCTTTTACAACTGCCGATATTCCGGCGGTAATTGCCCCGGTTTTTTGAAAGACGGAAAACGCTCCGCCCACAATTAAAACGAAACCGATAATTAATGCGGCTTTTACGATTCCTTTTACCGGCGCGGTTAGAACGTCGAAAACACCTTGCGGATTACTTTCAACTTTATGATAGGAACCGGGCACAATCACTTCTTTACCGTTAACAATGTTTTTTTCAAATTCGCCGGAGGGAATAATCCATGTAAAAACGGCAACCAAAACGATGAGCGAAAATATTATAAGAAATGTATCGGGGCTGCCGGCTTTTTTATTTTTCATTCGCTTTAGATTTGTTGTTAAGCAAAAACAGTAATTCTATTGCAAGCAGAAAATAAAACGGAACGTATTCCACAATGTAAACCCAAGTATATTCCGTCCATACTTCCGCCAGCGGTGACAAGTTGGTTAAATTGATTGTGAAAAATAGGGATAAAACCGAATAAAATCCGAAGAACGGATTGATGGCGGCAAGATAACCCAAATACCACGGGTACAAAGTTGCGGCAAATACAACAAATGCAATAAACACCGAATAAACAGCTTTGAGAAAATCGGAAAATTTGACCGATATAATCAACACAGTAACAACAAACAGAAAAGCGGTAATTTGTCTTGATAAAATTCCGTCTCCCAAAATCCCGTTTAAAAAGGAATATACCGAACCGTTAAAACTCCATTTTTGAAGATAGGTAAAAAGCGATTGATTAAGCGGGCGGCTTTCGGGAATAAGCGGATAGATTAGGATAAGCGAAATGACGATAAAAATTACGGCAAATACCGATGCCTTTTTTATGCCCAATTTTTTGATTAACAGAGGTGAAGTTATTACGGGAATTAATTTTGTTATAACGGATAAGCTGAAAAAGAAAGCGGCTTGAATATATTTTCCCGAAAGAATTAAGAATAAGAACACAACGAAAAACATTATACCAACTGCATCGATGTGGGAATTGATAAAATATTCCATAATGGGCAACGGAAGCCAAGCGTAAAGAATTACGTAAGAAGGATTTTGATTACGTAATTGGAAAATTTTCACCAGAAAAATTAATGTGAAAAATTCACACAGCAAATAAACAAGTTTCATTCCCCAATCCGATTCACCTGCAACGAAATAGTTGAACAGAAAAACCGCTTGAGCCACAGTGGGGTATATGGACGTCATGTGCGGGAAAGTTACTTTTTCCGGCAGCTGTCCGGAATGCAAAAAATTAAGTTCCGGGTCGTCCGGAGCGGTTTCAAACGGATTGAATCCGTGCGCCAGTATCTTTCCTTCCCAAATGTATCTGTAAACGTCATCGGAAGTTGAGGGAACGGTTGGAATTAAAGTAACCCTGTACAACATGGCAAATGCAATAATGACGAGGGGCACCGCACCGGTGTTAAACGTTTTTCCGGCTTTTAATAACAGTTTGTTCTTAAACTCGATTTTTTTGTTTTTTATTAAAAAGTAAGCAAACAAAAATAAGATAAAAACGGAAGCATAAACGGACATGTACAAAACAATACCCGGTTCGGAATTCTGGAAAATAACAAAACTCAAAAAGAGAAGTTCGATTACTATTCCGGTTGTAAGAAACAAAGCCGTATAAATGTTTGCGGGTTTTTTTATGTTATGCAAACCGGTGTCATCCTTAAATATTTTAATTAAACTCAAAATAAAAAAGAAAGAAGCAAGAGGCAAGATTTGACGAGTGAAAATATTTTAAGTTCGATTACAATGCGGAACTAATAACATTAAGTAAATAATTTTATTATTAAAATATTATAATTTCAAACTTTATCCTCCCTTAAAAATTTTTATCACAGGTTCTTGTCCGTTCAGCGAAAATCCCCTGAACATACTTTTTGTGTTAAACGGCATTGCGATGTTACCGTATTTGTCAATTCCGATTATTCCACCGTCTCCACCGGCTTTTACGAGTTTATCCAAAACAACTTTACCAGCGGCTTTGTTGAGCGAAAGACCTTTGTATTCCATTAAAGCGGAAATATCGTAAGCAACCACATTGCGGATAAAGAATTCGCCGTGACCTGTGCATGAAATGGCGCAAGTGTTGTTGTTTGCATAAGTTCCGGCACCAATAACCGGAGAGTCGCCAATTCTTCCGAACCTTTTGAATGTCATTCCGCCCGTTGAAGTGCCGGCTGCAAGGTTCCCGTTTTTATCGAGTGCCACACAGCCAACGGTGCCGAATTTTTGTCCGGAATTCAAATTAATTCCGGCCGTTTCATTTTTCATTTTTTCTTTCTTTACTTTTTGATAATAATTCCAGCGTTCTTCGGTGAAAAAATATTTGTTATCGACCAGTTCGATTCCCTGTTCTTTGGCGAATGCTTCGGCGCCTTCACCGGAAAGCATAACATGCGGTGATTTTTCCATTACAAGCCGGGCTAAACTGATTGGATTTTTAATATGTTTTACTCCGGCAACGGCGCCGGCGTTTAGTGTTTTTCCGTCCATTATAGAAGCGTCCAATTCGTTTGTTCCTTCGGCGGTAAACACCGCTCCTTTGCCGGCATTGAAGAGGGGAGAGTCTTCCAGAATATTTATTACCGTTTCAACCGCATCCAGTGCCGTTCCGCCGTTGGCAAGCACGCCGGAACCTTTGGCAATCGCTTCCTTCAGTTTATTGATGTAAAGTTTCTTTTTTTGGGGTGAAAATGTACCGGGGTTTATATATCCTGCGCCGCCGTGAACAACCAACCCGAATCCGGCTTTACGTGGCGGTTCTTCTTCCACTTTTTTTACACATGATGTGGTAATTAAAATTAGCGGAAGCAAAATAAAAGCAATTGTTTTTCCCACTTTATTTCACCTGTTGTTTGTTAAAGTTTATGATATAATTAAACAGTTCACCTTTTTTCTGCGGCGGGTCCGTTTTTTTTCTGAAAAATTCCCGGGTGAAAAAACCTTTGCGGATTAGTACATCTTTGTTGGATTTAATAAATTCGGCAATAACATTAACCGGAATAACTTTGGAAACACCGTATTTAAATTTGTAATCCCGTTTTACATAAATCTTGCCTTCGTACGGAATATTGGGTGTATATGATTCTTGATCGGACGGTTTAAGCAGAAAACGCTTTTCGGCAAAGGTGGATCTGATAATTCCCACAAATTCAAAATTGGGCACGCCGTCTCTGATTGCAAAAACGGGACCTCCGCTGAAACCGCGATTGATAACCGCATCAAGCAAAAAGTAATCGGTTTTTTTCTTAAGCGGTTTGCTTACAATTCCTCTTGTAATCAATTTATTGTTCAACGGGTAACCGAAAAGATAAACCAACGAACCCCAATTCAATTCGGCGGGATTCCCGATGGGAAAATTTAATGTGTGCAACTTCATAAGATTCGGCGGTGAAAAAGTATTCCCTACCAAAGCAAGGTCAAGGTCGTCGTCTTTTGCTAAAATATTTACAACTATTCCGTCGCTCAGTTCGGGTAAAAAGTTGGTTTGTTTCACTTTTATTATTATGCTTTCAACATATCCGGAAAATGTCCCGTCATCATTAACAAAATAAGTGACGGTTGTATCCGGGAAGTTCAACAAATGAGCACAAGTAAGCAATAATGCATGTTCGTTATCTGAGTAGATTACCGTACCGGTTCCCGAAAATGTATCGTGAAAATGTTCAACTTCAACGGCACGTTTTTTAATTTTCTCGAAGTCTTTTTTATCGAAACGTATATTTTGTGCTCTGTCGAACACATAGGCTTCGAAAAATGCCATTGAATTAATAAGTTTAACCGAATTTAGAATTTCTTCAAAAGTGCCTGTGGCATCGGCGTACGGAAATTCCCCGTCGTATTTTCCGTCTTGCAGTATGTTTTTTTCGATTTTGGTAATTGTTGTGGTGCAACCGGAATAAAAAATCATTAGTGAAATCAGCAGGACAAACGACTGAATTTTGTTTGATATCATTTTCCGTAAAAATTAAATGACGGGTTAAAACAATAGTAATCAAATTTTGTGTTAATTTCAATTCATTAAGAAAGCTGTCGGAAAGTATAGACGCGTGCAATAAAATCAAAGGGAATTATGTATTGATTTGTAAACCGCATCCATTTCTTTTGCCGAAGGAAAGAATCCCAGGATCTTTCTAAGGACATTATCAACAACGGAATCGGGACAAGAGGCTCCGCTTGTCAGTATAATTTTTACCTTTTCTTTTGAAGGAATGAAGTCAAGCGAATGTTTTTCCGTTTTAGAATGAATATCGAAATGATAAACTTCGTTTCGTGAAAAGATTTTCGTTTCGTCGTTAATGAAGTAAGTATCAAATTTTTGTTCGAGCAATTCCACAATGTGTGAAGTGTTCGAACTTTTGTAACCGCCGACTACAATTGCAATATCGGCATCTGTATCCAATAATCCGTATGTTGCTTGCTGGTTGTCGTTTGTGGCGTAACAAAGCGTATCCCGTGTATCGGCAAAATGGAATTTTATGTTTTCTTCACCGAATTTTTCAATCATTGTTTCTTTGAATAAATCCGCTATTTCTTGTGTTTCGGAAGCAAGCATGGTTGTTTGATTTACTATTCCGATACGTTCCAAATCGGTGTTTACGTTAAAGCCTTCGGAATATTTGTTTTGAAAAATTTCATAAAATTTTGCCGGTTCGGTTTCACCGGTAATTATGGAACGCAATTTTTTTGCTTCTTCCATATCACGAACAATCACCGATGGAGCGGCTTTGTTGCTGTGGGAAAATGTTGCTCTTGTTTCTTCGTGTTTATGTTTACCGTGGATAATAATTGTATATCCTTTGTTCCCCAAAGCTTCGGCACGGTTCCATACTTTTTCAACGAAGGGGCAAGTTGTATTGTATTTTCTTGTATCGATTCCCTTGCTCTTTAGTTTTTCTTCTGTTTCGATGCTGGTGCCGAATGCGGGAATAATTACAATATCGTCACTTTCGATTTCATCCCAGTCGATGAACATATTGCCTTGCGTATCCATAATAAATTCAATACCATGTTCCATCAAGTCTTGATTTACAAGTGGATTGTGAATCATTTCGCTGAGCAGAAAAATTCTTTTACCCGGATTCTCATTGATGATTTTATAAGCGATTTCAATTGCATTTTCCACTCCGTAGCAAAATCCGAAGTGGCGCGCAATAAAAAACGAAACCGGTCCGAAGTCTAATTCGGTTGGCGAATAATCCCGCTTTTTAGGATCTTCCGTTTTTCTCTTTTGCTTTATCAGTGAAATAATCGAGCTTGTATATTGCTCCGGAATTTCGAATTTCTTCATAGTTTGTACTTTAATTTTTAGACGGTGTAGTATCGACAGTAAAAGAAACTCTCAAGTATTCCCAATCGATATTAATATCGGCGGAATAAGGGGTTTTATAATCGATGCTGAACATCAAACGTTCCCTGAACGGATGCTTGACCGGCTTAACTTTGAAACGGAGAAGATCTTCTTTGGGATTATATTTGAAAGCTCCCCATTGGTCGGGAACTTTATTGAATATAATTGTCCATTCATCCGGATTGGGAATTGTGAACAAAGCGTATTTTCCTTTGGGTACAAAATAACCGTTAACTTTTACATCCGTACTGAATTCGATTGTGGTTGCCTCGTTTGCACCTGTCCGCCAAACTTTATTGTAGGGAACAAGTCCGCCCCAAATTTTTCTTCCTTTTACTCCCGGTGTTCCGTAAGTGATTGTGACGTCGGTGTAACCCACGGTTTGTCCGACGAAGGCTTTCGGACTCAGCCTCGGCGGCTCCTTTTCTTGACATAATACGTAACCGGAAAGGAAAAGCACCCCGAAAAATATTTTTATCAAATTATGAAAATTGTGTTTCATTGTTATTATCATGTTAGTTAAAGTTTTTATTTTCACGGAAGTACAAAGATATTAAGTAAAAATTGAAAAGTCAGTACAAATTTCGGTGCACACCCAACAAGTCAGTTGTTCATTAATTTTTCGATTTTGGGTTTCATTCCTTCTATTCCTTGAAGTCCGCCGGTATGAACGGCAATAACGGTGGAGCCTTTTTCAAACCGGTTGTTTAGTGCCAAGTCGTAAATTCCATACATCATTTTGCCGGTATAAACGGGGTCGAGCTTTACTCCGTTCAAGTTTTCAAATTCAAATATAAATTCGATTAGCTCCCGGTTTATTTTGGCATATCCGCCAGTATGGTAATTCGTTTCCAAATGCCAATTAAAATACTCCTTACCGGTGAAATCCCTTAACAATTGTGAAATATTTTCTTTCAGAAAAGCGCCGCCTTTCAGCACAGGAAAGCCGATGGCATAATTTTTACCGTTTAAACCGGCAATAATTCCTGCAAGTGTACCGCCTGTACCGCAAGCCGAACAAATGTAGTTGAACCCGGTATCAATATCATTTACAATTTCGGCAGCGCCTTTAAGGGCAAGCAAGTTGGTGCCTCCTTCCGGAATTAAATAAACGTTGCCGAATTCATTGTAAATTTCTTGAATGTAATCTTCATCGTATCTGCGTCTGTACTCGCTTCTGCTGACGTAAACCAACTTCATTCCGTTTTCTTTTGCGAAAGTCAATGTGGGATTAAGGGGCAAATGTTCTTCACCTCGAATAATACCGATTGTTTCGAACCCGAAAATTTTTCCGGCCGAAGCCGTTGCGTAAATGTGATTCGAATAAGCCCCGCCGAAAGTGAGCAAAGTTTTTTTGTTTTGCTCTTTTGCCTCAAGCAGATTGTATTTTAGCTTTCGCCATTTGTTGCCTGATATTGCCGGATGGAATTTGTCTTCCCGCTTTATATAAAACTTAATGGATTCGTCAATCCCCGGTAACCGGAAAGGCTGGAGTACGGCCGACTTCAGATCTATATGTTTTTCGAATTTCACTTTACAGTTGTAAGAGTTTTGCAATGTGTGGATAAAGATATCAAATTATTTGCTGATTGGGAAAAGAAATGTGCCCAACTGAAATTTGTTTGAACCAAATTAAGTTTTTGCAGAAGAGAATTTAATTTCGAAAACAGTTCCGCCACCCTTGCGGCTTTCGACGGATATTACGGCATTGTTCAAATCGCAGTATTCTTTAACTAACGAAAGTCCCAGTCCGCTTCCTTCGAAACTTCTGGTGTAACCTTGTTCTTCTTGTCTGAACGGGTGGAATAAATCCGGTAAAAATTCTTCCGATATGCCAATGCCCGTATCGATAACCTTAACGATCAGCTGTTCGTTCTGCCTTTGAATATTAATTTCGATTTTTCCTTCCTTGGTGAATTTAAATGCATTATCCAGAAGATTGATAAAAATTTGTTCAACCGAATATTTATCGGCGTAAATGAAAGTTTCGTCGGTTTCTTTAACAAGTTTGAATTCTATATTAAGTTCTTTTGCTTTGTATTTGTTCTCGAGGTAAATTTTTTCCAGAATTTCGGAGAAAATATCGAACATAACTTTATTAGGTTTGTAACTTCCCGTTTGTAATTCGGACATGTTCAGAATCAAATCGATTGTTCTAATTAACCTGTCGCTAGAACGTTGAATTATTTTAAAGCTGGTTTGAAGATCTTCGTCAAGATTACTTCCGAGCTGCAATTTGATTAAACTTATAAAATTTAAAATATTGTTAATCGGTGTTCTGATTTCATGGGAGATTTGAGCAAGGAATTCCGATTTTAATCTTACCGATTTTTCCGATTCGTTAAGGGCTTCGATCAGTCTTTCTTCGTAATTCAATCTTTGTATGGATGCACTGATTGATTCGGCGGCGGTAAGTAGGGCTTCAACTTCACTGTTTGTCCACTCCCGTACGTTAGAAAAGTCGTGCATTCCTATACCGCCCCAAAATTCATTGTTAACGAAAATTGGAACTATTAAAATTGAAGCAATATTATTTTTAATCAAAAAGCTTTTTTCCGCTGCATTTGCCGAGTCAATATCTTTTCTAACGATTTCGTTCCGCATTAATTTTTCAACCCAGTTCTGAAGTCCTATTTGTTTGAAATCGACTGATTCTTTGATCTCATTGATATTTTTATTCCGGTTCCATTCCGCTTTTTTAATGAATATAAATTTTCCTCTTTCATCATCATTCTTTAAATGTTGAAAAATTCTAACTCTATCAATTTTAAGGGTTTTACCCAAAACGGAACATACTTCATTCAGCTGTGACGACCAATTAATCGGCCGGAGCAGTATTTCCGAGATAGACTTTAATGCCGATAAAATTTTTGCATGTTTTTGTACCTCAACTTCAGCAATAATTTTATCCGTAATATCTTCAACGGTGCCTTCATAATAACTAAGCAATCCGTTTTCATCCCAAAAGGCTTTCAAGCTTTCCCTTATGTAAATGATTTTACCGTCCGGTCTTTGCCAAGCGGTTTCGAAGCCGTATATTGTCCCTTCGGTTTCCAGAATTTCCCTTAATTTTTCTTTTACAGTCGGGTCAACATATCCGCCGCCTGCATTAAGGTCTTCTATCGAGTCGTAGCCGAGGATGTGTAACAATTGCGGATTTGCAATGATAATGTTGCCGTTTCTATCCGATCTGTACATTCCGAGTGTTGCATTCTCAAAAAGACTTCTGAATTTTCTTTCGCTTTCATATAATTTCCGTTCGGTCTCTTTTTGTAATGAAATATCCGTGGCGGTCAGTAGCAATAAGTTGTTTGCCGGATTATTTGAATTAAAAATATTAGATATTGATATTTTTGCCGGGAAAGTCCGACCCGATTTTGTAATTAAAAACGATTCGCCTTCCCAAATCTTATCTCCGCCGGTGAAATCTTCCGCGCGGTTCAATTCATCGAAAAGTTTGTTACCGGTTAATTCTTTCAGATTTTTATTAAGCAATTCTTCTTGAGTATATCCCAGCTTCGATTCGGCTGATTTATTAGCAAAGATCAACTTTTTATTTATATCGGTAATGATGACCAATTCGGATACGTTTGTTAAGGCATGTAAAACCGCACCGGAAAATTGACCGGCTTTGGTTTCAAAGTTTAACGGCTTTATTAAAAACACATAACCGATAGGTTGTTTATTCCCTTCTTTTACGGGATTGAGTATAATTTTAACCTTGCCGGCTGTTTTGTTCTTAAGTTTATAGACAAATGTTATGCTTTCGCCGGTTCCGGAAGCTTTGGCGAAATATTCTTCCATTTGATTTTTACCGCCGGTTTGCAGGCAAGAGTGTATTTTTTCACCTATTTCGAGTTCATTGCCTAAAATTTTCAGAGCGCTGTTATTGTAAAAAATTATTTTGCCTGTCTCGTCTGTAATTATTAAGGGATTATTAATTTCCTTATAGGCGGGAAGAAAACCTTTAATGATATTGTCGATTTTTTTATTTGATTTACTCAAAATCATTTTTCTGTTTAAGAGTTGCTTATTTCGTACAGTGTTGAATAAACTTTTTCGAATTCATTTGTTTTGTCGAAAAAGTAATTTGCTCCTGCTTCCAAAGCTGCATCCCGGTATTGCACATACGGATAGTTGGTAAGCACGATTATTAATGTGGATTTGTCTGTGGCTCTTATTTTTTTTACAAGGTCGATGCCGCTGCCGCCGGGCATGCGAATATCCGTAATAATTACATCGGGATTAAGTTCGCCGATTAATTTATTTGCTTCAAGAATATTTTCGGCTTCAATAAATGCCTGTGCATCCGGCAATTTCGCCAAATGTTCTATCAATCTTTCCCTCAGCAATTCCGAATCATCAACAATTAAAATTTTCATGTTATATTATTTTTATTTGACTAAAAACAATATACAACAAAGGGCTTTTTGGTTGTTAAATAATTGACTGATTTTTTTGTAGGAATATTCTTACAGTCCCGGTGATTATTCTTCGAGAAGGTTGTGTTTAATAGCGTATTTTATCAGCTCGGCATTGTTATTGATATTCAATTTTTCAAAGATTCTGCTCTTGTAAGTGCTAACTGTCTTATCGCTTAAAAACAGCATCCCGGATATTTCCTTATTGGTGTAGCCTTTTGCCAGTAGTTTGAAAACTTGGAATTCCCGGTCGGATAAAGTTTGATGTCTTTCCCCGGTTTCGGGTTTACTTATTTCGTCGGCAAGTAATTCCGCAAAGTGATTCGAAATATATTTTTTGCCCCGGATAACTTTTAAAATTGCACTTTTTAATTCTTCGGGGTCTGCATGTTTTGGAATGAAACCGCTTGCACCCGCACGTAATACCCGTTTGGCATATTGATTTTCCGGGTGAATGCTCAAGACCAAAACTTTTAAATCGGGATAAATATTTTTAACCTCTTTTAATACGTCGAGACCGCTTTTACCGGGCATTGACAGATCGAGAAGCAACAAATCGAATTTATTCCGTTCCAGTTTTTCAAAGACTTCAAAACCGTTAGAGGCTTCATCGATTGATTCGACCCCGGGAATTTCCGAAATTATCATCTTTAATCCTTTGCGTACAATCGAATGATCGTCTGCAATTAATAGTTTCATTTTTCACTTGTTCCGTTTAACGGTAGAATTATTTTGATAGTAGTACCTTTGTTCTTTATACCTTCAATTTCAACCGTTCCCCCAAGTCCGCGAACCCTTTCTTTAATTCCGATTAAGCCCAATGATTTAGGACTGTTGATTTCATTTTGTTCAATGCCTTTACCATCGTCGCGGACATATAAAGAAATGAAATTGTTCTTTTTCTCAATATTAATATTAACATTTTTTGCATTTGCGTGGCGTGAAATATTTGTTAGAATTTCTTGATAAATTCTAAACAGTGCAATTGATGTATTTTCGGCAATGTCAAAATTTTTAGGTTGAATATTAAGATTGCAAGCAATGTTTGTCCGTTCTTCAAATTCCATTGTTGCCCATTCAAGTGTGGCAACTAAACCGAGGTCATCCAAAATTCCGGGGCGCAATTGCGATGATATTCTCTGTACCGTTTTAATGGTATTATCCACAAGGTTTATCATGCCGTTTATTTTACTTACTTGCGGATACTTTCCTTGAGCGGCGTTCCGTTTCAACCATGAAAGGTCGATTTTTAATGCTGTAAGGGTTTGACCCAAATCGTCGTGGATTTCCCTTGCAATATAGGTTCTTTCTTCCTCCCGGATTTTTTCCAAATATTCGGCAAGTGCCTGGAGTTGTTTCTGACTTTCTTCAAGTTTATTGTATGCTTCTTTCAATTCGGTGATATTATGATTTACTCCGAATGTTCCGGTGGGTTTGCCATTTTCGTAAACGGTATTGACTGAGAGCATAACAATAACTTTTTCACCTTGCCGGTTATATTGGATAACTTCTCCCGACCACTTTCCCTTTTCAATCAATTCTTTTCTCATTTGTTGCACGGATGCACTTAGCGGTTCGGATTTTATCACATCACGGATTTTCTTTCCGAGAACTTCTTCCTTTTTCCAACCGTACAATCTTTCCGCTCCCCTGTTCCAATACGAAATTGTAGTGTTCAGGTCCACCGGAAGTTCCTTGTCGTTACTGGCGATAATTGCATCTTGTGCGGAATCGAGAAGTGTTGCCTGGTATTGGATTTGTTCTTCCGATTTTTTCTTTTCCGTAATATCCAGAACCGTAACGAATATTTTTCCCCAGTTGTCTTCGAAGCCCGGTGCGATTGTAAACGAAACGTAAATATCACGGATTTCACCTGCGAAATTTTTATGCTTGCTTTCCTGCGATAATTTCTGTCCGCCTTCGGCAAGGGTGATAATTTCTTTTTTAAATGCATCGATTGATTCCGGTATTAGAACTTTGTCTAATCCGCCAAGAACTTCCCGTTTGCTTCCGGCTTTTAGCATTCTGACGGTTTCCATATTAATATCTACAACTTTAACTTTTTTAATTAATTCTGTCAATTCATCAGGATTATCCGCAAAATATTTATTGAAATCCGTTATCCCCGTTCGTTTTAGTTTGTCGATGTATAATTTCCCTTCGGAAAAATCTTCTTCCCAAATTGAAATGGGCGCATGTTCGAACAAACCGTGATAGCGGGCTTTTTCGAGTTGTAATCTGTTTTCAATTTGTTTCCGTTCCGTAATATCCAGAACAGCAAAGATGGAATTTCCTGAAATTTCATCTTCTTCCAAGGGGCAGAGACTGATTATGGTATCGAACAGTTTACCCGATTTGTGTTTTATTTTTGCTTCACCGTAAGCAACCCCTCTTTCTTTCGCGATTTTATATAGTTCCCCGATTTTATGATATTCACCTTCGTCGGCATAGAATTTCTTCGATGCTTCGCCTTCCATTTCACTTTTTTCATATCCAAGAAAATTGGAGAGAAAATCGTTAACATAAACCAGCTTGCGGTTTTTAATTAATCCGAGACCTATTGGTGCCGCCTTCATTATGCTCGACAATCTTTTTTCACTTTCTTGAAGTGCCAGTTCCGTGTTTTTCAATTCCGTTATATCTTGCAATGTTCCTATTACTTTTACGGGTTCGTCTTTCCCCGTGTAGTAGGTTCTTCCACGCGCTTGTACGAATTTGATTTTACCGTTTCTCAATTTTATTCTGTGAATTATATCGAATGGTTTTTTTGATGAGATGGACTTGTCGATCTCGGCTTGTACTGCGGACAAGTCATCTTTGTGCACCATACGTTTGAATGCTTCGAATGTTGCCTTTACTTCTGTCGGCTGAATTTCGAAGATGTTATATATTTCATCCGACCAGCTAAGTTCATTGGTTTGCAAATCCCACTGCCAGTTTCCGAGGCGGGCAATGTGTTGCGCTTCTTTAAGCATTGAACGGCTTTTTTCGAGTTCGGTTGTAAGTGCTTTTTGTTTCGTAATGTCGTAAATGTAACCTTGAACAGCATCCTCGCCTTCGAATTCTGTAGTCTGTCCGATAACAAGCACATCAATAACTTCACCGTTGGTTTTAATAAATTTTTCTTCTGCAAGCGATACTTTGTCTTGTGTTTTGTTCATTAAACTTTTCAACCTTCTTTCTGCGAATTTAAGATATGCCGGATGAACAAAATCGATCATTGATTTTCCCGTTAGCTCTGCGGGAGAATCGAAGCCGAGGGTTTTGGCAAGTGCCGGATTGGCATAAACTATTTTCCCGTTTTTTAAAATGGTAATTCCCACGGGGGAAATTTCAATTAGGTTTTTATATTTCTCTTCGCTTTTTTTAAGAGCATCCTGCATATTAATTACATCGGTAATATCTTCGGAAATACTTAAAATGCCTTCTTCCAAATTAGGTAACGTAATTTTTGTTTCATTAAGCCGGATGAAAATTTCATTTCCGTCTTTTTTTCTGCTTTTTAAATTGTGCCGTAATGTTTCACCGTTCAAAATCTTTTTAATATTTTTTTCCACCTTGTCTTTGTTTTCATCATGCGCGAAAATACGTACGTTATTTCCAATTAATTCGTTACGGTTATATCCGAAAATTTCACACAAAACTTTGTTAGCGTCAATTATGGTACCGTTTTTGTCAACCAGCATAATACCGTTTGGAGCCAAATTAAATAGGGTCCGGTATCTGAGTTCTTTTTCTTCCAGTGCCTGTTTTGCTTTCACCCATTCAGTTATATCGCGGGCAACACCTACAAATCCCAAAAAGTTATTTTGTTCATCCAGCAAAACGGTGATGCGGTCTTCAATCCATCTGTATTCATTGGTTTTTGGATTTTTAATCCGATAGTTTCTTTCCCCCGAGCCTTTGCTATCGAAAATTTTTTGAGTATCCGTTTTTAATTTTTCGTAATCATCGGGGTGGATATTTCTATACCACAATTCCGGATCGTTGTAAAATTTTCCGGGGTGTATTCCCAAAATCCGTTCGGTTTTTGGACTTACGAAAATGGTTTTACCGTTAAATAAGTTTCTCGGTTCGGTACATTCGACTTGGTAAACGATTTCGTCTATGTTATTTAGAATAATTCTGTATCGCTCTTCTTCTTGTTTTAATTTCCCGATAGCTTTATTCTTTTCGGTAATGTCTTGTACAAATGTTGCAACGTAAATTTTGTCGTCAAGGTACATTAATGAAACACTTACATCCAAATCGACCACCGAGCCGTTTTTACATTTGTGTTTGGTTTCGAATTGTGCTTTGCGGTTTTTGATGATTTTTTTAATTAGTTCTCCGGTTTCGGATGGGCTCAACGCAACATCCAATTCCTTGACATTTTTTTGTAGCAGCTCCTCTTTGGAATAACCGGTCAATTCGCAATAAGCGGGATTTGCATCAAGTATATTTTGCTCGGTATCCATCAAAAGAAACCCGTTCAGACTGGTTTCCAGAATTGTTTTGTTAATAAGGCTCTCGTTGCGCAGTTGGTTTTCCGTTGTTGTAAGTTCGTTGATTTTTTCCTGAAGTTGTGTGTTGATGGAGTTAAGTTTTTTCAAATCCTTTGCTTTTTGCCGGTCTTTTGCAACAAGTACGAAGCCCAGTGAGAGCAACATAATACTGGAAAACAGAATAGATAAAATTTTATAATTATAAAAATTTTGTCTTGAAATGTTAAAATGATTGTAAATGTATCTCTTTGCATTGTTCAATTCCGATGTAATTCCACTCAGTTCGAGATGTATATCGTTCCATTTTTGTTTAAGCAATTCCCGGTTATAGTTCAATTTAAATTTTCTGGTTTTTTCGATTATGTTTTTAATATGCAGTTTGGCATTATTCAAGCTGTTCCGGGTTTTGTTATACCGGACAGGTTGAATTTTTTTTCCATCGGTTTCCCACCCGTTTAGTATTAAATCCACTTCGGTTAAAGCTGATTTGATTTTTTGGTTAAAATCTTTCCAATCGGCGGATTTGTGATAGTCTCTGAAATATTGCAGACTAAGGTGAGCGTTATTTACATTGTTCAATAATTCCGAAACGGTAAATACAACTTCACCTTGGTTAAATGTAATGTCGTACGCGGTTTCGAATTCCCTTGCAAGAAAAAAGAGAAGCAAAGCACTGATTAATATGAATAATGAATACCGGACTGCAAGTTTATACAATTGTTTGATTTTGTTATTCATTTTAATACTCAAAAAAGTTGTGTAGATCAAGTATTTACGGGGAAGCCGCTTTAACCGGCTTCCCCTTTTGAATTAAAGAAGAATTAGTAAGTGAAAAGTAAGATTTATTTTGTTCCAGATTCATTTTCCAGAAGTTCACCCCATTTGAGCAACAAATCCCATGAATAAATTCCGTGGTCGTACCCGTCTTTCCAACGGATTTGGATAGCGTAGTTTCCAACAACTTCAATGTTTGCAATTTCATATTTGCCCGGTTTGTCGGGTCCTTGCGGCGGCGGTGGATAATGTTTCCACAAAATGGTTTCGCCTTTATTTCCCGCATCGGGCGATTCATCCCTTAAAAATTTTAACGGGTAGTTATAAGTTTTGCCGTTATCCCAAACTATTGTAAGGGTTTTGTTGTCTTTTAATTCTATTTTAGTCGGCATAGCCATTTTAACTTTTCACCTCACTTTTAATTAATTATTTCCGAGTATAATAGGCAATCCGTCTTTGCCGGAACCTATTACAACCACTTTTGTGTTGGGGGAATTTGCCAGTTTTTCCGTGGCTTCAATTCCTTTCCATTTTAGTAAATTGGTATTTATACCTTCGGAAACAATTCTTTGGAAATCGCGAATACCTTCCGCTTCGATTCTTTTTCTTTCCGCTTCTTGCTTTTCTTTTTTAAGTACGAAAGTCATTCTTTGGCTTTCTTGTTCGGCTTGAAGTTTTTCCGTGATTGATTGGGTCAATTTGGGAGGAAGTATTATTTGCCGCATCGGCGCACGTTCGATAACTATTCCTCTCGGACCTACCAAACTGTCAAGCTCTTGTGTTATTTCGGTTGCAAGTTTTTCCCTCGATGCCGTGTACAAGGCTTTCGCTTCATATTTTGCGGTAACCCCCCGAACAACCGAACGGAATTGGGGAATTAAAATTATTTGTGTGTAATTCGGTCCTACCGTTTTATATATTTCATTCGCTTTATCCGGATTTAATTTATAGAGCAGACTGATTTCCAACTGAATGGGCAAACCTTCTTTTGAAGGTACATTCATTTCTTCTTTAATTTCTTGAGTTTTAATATTAAATTTTACAACTTTTGCCAGCGGGTTAACCAGATTAACACCCGATTTCAATGTATTATCGCTAACGTTTCCGAAGAAATCGACAACACCAACCATTCCCGCCGGAACAACCGTAAATATTTGGGCAACGGCAACTACAAGTGCACCAAAAGCAACCAAACCGGTAAAGGCCATTTCCTGTTTCCGGTGCGTCTTTTTTAAATTAAGAAAAGCCGCGAAAGCTATTACGGCGATAAGGATTGCCACTATAAAAATCATTTCAACCTCCGGATTTATTTTTATTAAATATTAATCAATTACATTTTTAATTAATTTCGGTATGGGCGGTTTTGTTTTCGAAACCGAAACTGCTCCGGAAATCAATCCGGCCGCCCGTTCGATACCGGCTTCATTATCCGAAAAAACCTCTGCGATAATATCATTCTTTTTTACCCTGTTTCCTAATTTCGCTTTGAAAATAATTCCCGCCTTCGGATCTATTTTGTCTTCTTTTGTTTTTCTTCCGGCGCCAAGTTCCAGAGCGGCAATTCCAATTTTGTATGTATCGATTTTTTCCACATAGCCGTTTTGTGTAAATTGAATTTTTTGTGAAAATTTACTTGAAGGATATTTTTCCGGATTTTTAATATAAAAAGTATTTCCATTTTGGGCTTCCACAATTTCCAAAAATTTATCGAACGCTTTGCCCGATTTGATCATTTCAACGGAAAGTTCAACTCCTTCTTTCAAGGATTTTACTTTTTTCCCAAGCATCAGCATGGCTCCGGAAAGATTCATAGACAACTCCCATAGACCTCCGGTTTTCTCTCCATGCAGAACTTTAATGCTTTCGTAAACTTCAAACCAGTTACCAATGTAATTGCCAAGCGGTTGATTCATATCGGTTATGAACGCCATAACCTTTTTGTTGAAATTTTTTGCCGTGCCGATTAATGATTGTGCAAGGGCAACGGCACCGGATTTTTTCTTCATAAAAGCTCCGCTTCCGGTTTTAACATCCAAAACCAAACCGTCGATCCCTTCTGCGAGTTTTTTGCTCATTATGCTCGCCGTAATAAAGGGAATGGATTCAACGGTTGCGGTAACATCGCGCAGTGAGTAAATTAATTTATCGGCCGGAGCAATATCTCTCGTTTGCCCGATTAACACTGCTTGCGTTTTTTTAAGATTTTGTTTGTACTTTTTCAAATTGAGGTTAACGTTAAAACCGGGTATGGATTCCAGTTTGTCCAATGTTCCGCCGGTATGCCCCAAACCCCTTCCGGAAATCATGGGAACGTTAATGCCGGCAGCTGCAACAACAGGCGCTATAATTAACGATGTTTTGTCGCCCACGCCACCGGTGGAATGTTTATCGACTTTGGTGCCGGGAATTTCCGATAAATCCAGAACTTTCCCGCTGTATAGCATTGAGTTGGTCAGCGCCGAAGTTTCACGTTTGTTCAAACCTTTCAAAAAAGCGGCCATTAGAAATGCCGAAAATTGATAATCGGGAATTTTTTTCTTCGTGTAATTTTCAACAAGGAATGAAATTTCTTCGTTCGTTAATGTTTTCCCATCACGTTTCTTTTTGATTAATTCTACTGTGTTCATATACAATCCGCATTAATTAAAAATAAAATTTTGTCTCTTATCTTTGTATGTTTGAAAGTGAATTTGATATTGAAACTCAATTTCAATATTATTGATTACAAAATAAATAAATATCCAAAACTTTGAGGTAAAAATGTTCGACGAAAATTATAAGTTCACTTGTGTTGACCGGTTCTTGAAATATGTTAAATACGACACACAATCGAATGAAGAATCGGAAACTTTTCCCAGCGATCCCAAGCAATTGGAATTATCAAAAGAATTGGTAAAGGAATTGAAAGAAATCGGTTTGGAAGATGCACACATGGATGAATGGGGATATGTGATGGCAACGCTTCCATCGAATACCGGCAAGGACGTACCGGTAATCGGCTTTATTGCGCACGTCGATACTTCACCGGCGGTTAGCGGTAAAGATGTTAAACCGAAAATTCATAAAAATTATCAAGGCGGCGATATTGTGCTGGAAAACGGAAAAGTTATAGAAGCCGCAAGCAATCCCGAGTTGAAAGATATGATCGGATTCGATATAATTACAACCGACGGAACAACATTGTTGGGCGCCGATGACAAAGCAGGAATTGCCGAAATAATGGACGCAATGAATTATTTGGTAACCCACCCGGAAGTAAAACACGGAACTATTAAAGTATGTTTTACACCCGATGAAGAAGTGGGAAGAGGCACTGAGCATTTCGACGTTGAAAAGTTCGGTGCAAAATACGCTTACACAATCGACGGCGGAACAAGAGGCGAAGTTGAAACCGAAACTTTCAGCGCAGATGCCGTTAATATTGATTTTATCGGTCGAAACGTGCATCCCGGTTATGCGAAAGGCAAAATGATTAACTCGATAAAAATGGCCGGGCATTTTCTCGAGTTGTTGCCTAAAGACCGGCTATCGCCCGAAACCACCGAGGGACGCGAAGGATATGTTCATCCCGTTTCCGTTAACGGCAACGAGGAAAAAACAACTCTTAAATTTATCATTCGTGATTTTATCGACGATAAGTTAAAAGAATATGAAGATTTTCTTAAAGAATTAACCGATAAAACGGTTGAGGCATTCCCGGGTTCTTCTTCGGAATTTAAGGTGATTGAACAATACAGAAATATGAAAAATATACTTGATAAGCACCCGCAAGTGGAAGAATTTGCTTTGGAAGCCTTGCGCCGGCTTGGTATAAAACCGATTCAATCGGCAATAAGAGGCGGTACAGACGGTTCCAGATTGAGTTATATGGGTTTGCCGACA
>Ga0256841_1000691_pt1 | contig 32969 bp, 33 predicted proteins | sample 356308metaG_FD_185971 | JGI IMG/M metagenome (GOLD analysis project Ga0256841, IMG submission 185971) | Hydrothermal vent microbial communities from Mid Atlantic Ridge, Atlantic Ocean - 356-308 | ecosystem: Environmental > Aquatic > Marine > Hydrothermal vents | place: Atlantic Ocean: Mid... | reverse complement strand
CGTAACGAGGCTGCTCAAGGTGGTGTGATGGCTGGCGTTCGCGACCGAGGGCCGCGCAGGCGTAGTTGACACGACGTCGAGCAGCCCGACCGAGTGAACACCAGTCAGCGCGCCGCATTGGGTGGCCGCAGTCGTGATCCTGTGAGAAATACGGGCTGACCTACCGTTCCTGAGCAGCATCGGCGACCCGTTTGCGTTGCACCGACTGCCGTTGTCATAATGGCGCGCTTTTTCAAACTCACCGGATCGACGGATGGCAAACTTCACCATGAATCGGACAACCCGTCCGACTATCACCCGAATCACCAGCCGTAAATGGCCCCATGGCAAGCGACTGCTGTTGGCCATACTGTGGCTGCTGGCCGCGACACCGGCGCTGGCACTGGTCAGCGGATTGCCCGACTTCACTGGCATCGTCGAGGCGAACAGCGCTGCGGTGGTGAATATCAGCACCACTCACAAGGTGAAGCTGCATGGCCATTTCCCCGGTTTCAACCTGCCCGACAACCCCAACAGCGATCAGCTGCGGGATTTGTTGAAGAAATTTCTCGAACAGCATCGCGGCACACCGGATGAGGGCGATGAAGCGCAATCGCCGCCCGATGATGGCCGCAACGACGATGAGTTCGAAACCGAGTCTCTCGGTTCCGGCTTCATCATTTCACCGGATGGTTATGTCGTCACCAACCACCATGTCATCGAAGGCGCTGACGAAATCATCGTTCGCATGAGCGACCGGCGCGAGTTCACCGCCAAAGTGATCGGCTCCGATCCCCGCTCGGACATCGCATTACTCAAGGTGGATGCCAAGGATCTGCCAACGCTCAAACTGGGCAGTTCGGAACGGCTCAAGGTTGGCGAATGGGTCCTCGCGATCGGCTCACCGTTCAATTTCGATCACTCGGTCACCGCCGGCATCGTCAGCGCCAAGGGCCGCAGTTTGCCGACCGAACAATACGTCCCCTTCATCCAGACCGACGTGGCGATCAATCCCGGCAACTCCGGTGGCCCGCTGTTCAACCTGGCTGGTGAAGTGGTCGGCATCAACTCGCAGATTTACAGCCGTACCGGAGGCTTCATGGGTGTTTCCTTCGCCATCCCGATCGAAGTTGCCATGGAAGTGGTCGAGCAACTCAAGACCAAGGGCAAGGTCACACGCGGCTGGCTGGGCGTCTATATCCAGGAGATCAACCACGATCTGGCGGAGTCCTTTGGCATGAAGCGGCCACGCGGCGCATTGGTGGCGCAGGTGCTGCCCGACAGCCCGGCGGAGAAGGCCGGCATTCAGGTGGGCGATATCCTGCTCAGTTTCAACGGCAAGCCATTGTCGCATTCCTCCGATCTGCCACCGCTGGTCGGACGCGTTCCCGTCGGTCAGCAAGCAGCCCTCCAATTACTCCGCAATGGTGAGGAGAAAACTATCGAGGTCACCATCGAGGCGCTGCCGGATGAGGACAAGATCGCCCACCCTCACAAGGGCAAGGCACGGAAACAGGAAAAGCTGGGACTGATACTGGCGCCACTGACCGATGAACAGCGCAAGGAAGAAAAACTGAACGGCGGCGTGGTCATCAAGAAAGTGCTTCGCGGCAGCCCCGCCCAGAAGGCCGGTTTGCGCAAGGGCGATATCCTGCTGGCGCTCAACAACGAAAAGATCAAGGATCTGGCGCATTTCAACGAGATCGTGGCGAAACTGCCCAAGGGCCGCTCCATCGCTGTTTTGGTGCAACGGGACGGTAGCCCGGTATTCCTGCCGTTGAAGATCGAGTCGGATGCCCCGGAATCCTGATGGTGCTGACCTTGTACCACCGCCTCGGCTGCCACCTCTGCGAGCAGATGCTGGACGAGCTGCAAGTGGCACTGGCCGATCTCGACCTGCAAGTCACGCTGGTCGATATCGACCGCGATGCGTCTCTGAGACAGCGCTTCGATGACCAGGTGCCGGTACTGGCCGCGGGTGATGATATTCTTTGTCGCCATTTCCTCGATGAACAACGCGTAAGAGCCTATTTGAGCGTTCATGGATAATCTGAAAAACATCCGCAACTTTTCCATCATCGCCCATATCGATCACGGTAAATCGACGCTGTCCGACCGGCTGATCCAGTATTGCGGCGGCTTGAGCGAGCGTGAAATGGAAGAGCAAGTGCTCGACTCCATGGATCTGGAACGCGAACGCGGCATCACCATCAAGGCGCAGAGCGTCTCGCTGGACTACAAGGCCCGCGACGGCGAGACTTATCAACTCAACTTCATCGACACGCCCGGCCACGTCGATTTCTCCTACGAGGTGTCGCGCTCACTGTCGGCCTGTGAAGGCGCCCTGCTGGTGGTCGATGCTTCCCAGGGCGTCGAGGCCCAGAGCGTGGCCAATTGCTATACCGCCATCGATCTGGGTGTGGAAGTGGTGCCGGTGCTCAACAAGATCGACCTGCCGGCGGCCGATCCGGATCGGGTCAAACAGGAAATCGAGGATGTCATCGGCATCGAGGCCACCGATGCACTCGGCGTCAGCGCCAAGACCGGCGAAGGCATCGAAGAACTGCTGGAGATGATCGTGGCGCGCATTCCGCCACCGTCCGGCGAGGCCGACCAGCCACTCAAGGCGCTGATCATCGACTCCTGGTTCGACAACTACCTGGGCGTGGTATCGCTGGTGCGCGTCATGCAGGGCCGGCTGATGCGCAAGCAGAAGATCACCGCCATGGCGACCCGGCAGACGCACCAGGTGGACAAATTGGGCATCTTCACCCCCAAGCCCAGGGATCTGGAACAGCTCAATGTGGGCGAGGTGGGCTTCGTCATCGCCGGCATCAAGGACATCGACGCCGCCAAGGTGGGCGACACCCTGACCACGGCGGATCACCCGGCGGAGGAGCCGGTGCCCGGTTTTCAGGAAGTCCAGCCCAAGGTGTTCGCCGGTCTCTATCCGGTCAGCTCGGACGACTACGAAAACCTGCGCGACGCGCTCAACAAGCTGCGTCTCAATGACGCCTCACTGCGCTTCGAGCCGGAGACTTCCCAGGCGCTGGGATTCGGTTTCCGTTGCGGTTTCCTCGGCATGTTACACATGGAGATCGTCCAGGAACGGCTCGAGCGCGAATACAATCTCGACCTGATCACCACTGCGCCCTCGGTCATCTACGAAGTGCTGACCACCGCTGGCGAAACACTCAAGATCGATAACCCGTCCGACCTGCCACCGGTGAACGAAGTCGCCGAGATCCGCGAACCGATCATCACCGCCAATATCCTGGTTCCACAGGACTACGTGGGCGATGTCATGACGCTGTGCATCGAAAAGCGCGGCGTGCAGCAGAAAATGCTCTATCTTGGAAACCAGGTCTCACTGGTCTACGAAATGCCACTGAGCGAAGTGGTATTGGATTTCTTCGATCGGTTAAAATCGGTCAGCCGCGGGTTCGCCTCGTTCGACTACCATTTCACGCGCTTTCAGGTGGCGCCACTGGTCAAGGTCGATGTGCTGATCAACGGCGACCGGGTGGATGCCCTGTCGGTCATCGTGCATCAGTCCGCCAGTCAGGCACGTGGCCGGGAACTGACAAACCGGATGAAAGAAATCATCCCGCGGCAGATGTTCGAGGTCGCCATCCAGGCGGCGATCGGCAACCACATCATTGCCCGATCGACCGTCAAGGCACTGCGCAAGAACGTCACCGCCAAGTGCTACGGCGGCGATGTCACCCGTAAACGCAAGCTGCTGGAGAAACAGAAGGCCGGTAAAAAGCGCATGAAACGTGTCGGCAAGGTCGAGATTCCGCAGGAAGCCTTCCTGGCGGTACTCAAGGTCGATAACTGATACCATAAAGGTAGTTGCATCCGATGAAACACGACGTCAACCACGAAAAACCACAAACACGAGAGTCTTTCCATGCATTTTGATCTCGAAATCGCCCTGGTTCTGGGTTCCGTCATCACCGGCCTGGTGTGGCTGGCCGATGTGCTGTGGTTGCGCCCCCATCGCCAACTGGCGACTTCCCCTTCGGCCGCCGCCGCGACAGAAGGCGGTACCGGTGTGGTGGCCGAATCCCCCAACGCGCCAGTCGAACCGTGGTATGTCGAATACTCGCGCTCGTTCTTTCCGGTACTGCTGATCGTACTGCTGCTGCGCGCCTTCGTCGCCGAGCCATTCCGCATCCCATCCGGCTCGATGATGCCGACGCTGCTGGTGGGTGATTTCATCCTGGTCAACAAGTTCGCCTATGGTATACGGCTGCCGATTCTCCACACCAAGGTGATCGACATCGGTGAACCCAAGCGTGGCGATGTCATCGTCTTTCGCTGGCCCCGCGACACCAGTCTCGACTACATCAAGCGTGTGGTCGGCGTACCGGGTGACCGGATCCGCTATGTCAACAAAAAGCTCTACATCAATGGCAAACTGGTGGAGACCAACCTCGTCGGCCCCTACAAGGGCCGTGGCCGCTATGCTCATCCCTACGAATACGAATACCGCGAGAATCTCGATGGTGTGGAACACAGCATTCTGATCAATGATGCGCGGCGTAATATGGACTATCTCGATGTGGTTCCGGAAGGCCAGTACTTCGTCATGGGCGACAATCGCGATAACAGCAATGACAGCCGCTTCTGGGGTTTCGTGCCGGAAAAGAACCTGGTCGGACGCGCCATGTTCATCTGGATGAACTGGGACCTTTCCGAAGGCTCGATCGACTTCTCGCGAATCGGCACGCGGATTCGCTGACCCACAACGCCAGGGATCCGGCATGCCATCGTTCTCGACACCAGCCACCAGACACCATCAGCAAGGCCTCGGCCTGATCGGCTGGCTGCTCGCGCTGACGATTTTCGGCCTGTTGTTCATATTCGGTCTCAGGCTTTTTCCCCTTTATTACGACTATTTTGCAGTACGCGACATCGTCAGGGACGTCGCGCATGAATTCCGCGACGTCCATGTAACCCAGCCGCAGGTGTGGCGTTCCGTCGAGAAACGGCTCAATGTCAATGGCATCGACTACATCGAACCCGGGAATCTCAAGCTGATCCGAGGCAGGGATGGCCAGACCATTCAACTGAACTACGAAGCCCGCAGCCCGTACCTGTGGAATATCGATCTGATTGCCAAATTCAAGATCGAGGAACGATAGTCACACCCCAGGCGACGGTCACCGCCTGTACAAGGCCATGCGCTTTAGGCATAGTGCCGACATGAAACGTAACACCAAACTGGCGCAGCTGCTGCCAGCCGAGGTCACCGAATCCGAGCTGTTCAAACAGGCGATCACCCACCGCAGCGCAGGTGGTAAAAACAACGAACGACTGGAATTCCTGGGCGACAGCGTCCTGAGCCTGACCATCAGCGAATATCTGTACCGCCACGCGCCGGATGCGGACGAAGGTGACCTGAGCCGCTTGCGCGCTTCACTGGTACGAGGGGAATCACTGGCCAGGATCGGACTGTCGCTCGATCTGGGCGAAATACTCCGGCTGGGTCCCGGTGAACTGAAGAGCGGCGGTTTTCGCCGCAAGTCGATCCTGGAGGACGCGCTCGAAGCCATCATCGGCGCTGTCTATCTGACCAAGGGTCTCGAATTCACGCGCAACTTCGTGCACACCCTGTTCTCCCGACAGCTGGAAGCCCTGCCTGATCCTGAAACGCTCAAGGACCCCAAGAGCCGGTTGCAGGAATGGCTCCAGTCACGCGGCTACGAGGTGCCGAACTATCAGGTACTGAGCACATCCGGCAAGGCCCACAACCGGCGGTTCGTGGCCGAGTGCCGTATTCCTGCGCTCCAGATTGTCTGCCAGCACGAGGGTTCCAGCCGCCGCAAGGCGGAACAAGGCGCCGCCGAGCAAGCCCTGCAGAAGATTCTTGCAAGCGATGTCTGAGCCAACCACCACCTACTGTGGCCACATCGTCATCGCCGGCCGGCCCAACGTCGGCAAATCCACGCTCATGAACCGCATTCTCGGCGTCCACCTGGCGGCGACGACACCGAAGCCACAGACCACGCGCAATCGGATTCTTGGTGTCCATACCGAAGGCAACCGGCAATACGTGTTCGTCGATACACCCGGTATCCACGACGACCGCAAACGCCTGCTCAACCGCCGGATCAACCGTGCCGCCATCGGCAGCCTGATCGAGGGTGACGTCATCCTGCTGCTGGTGGAGGCAGGCAAATGGACCGAGGACGATGAACGGGCATTGAGCCATGTCGCCCGCACCGGCCTTCCGGTGCTGCTGATCGTCAACAAGGTCGATCGGGTCAGGGACAAAACCAGTCTGCTGCCTTATCTCGAACAAATGAGCCATCGATACGACTTCGATCAGATCATTCCACTCTCGGCGTTGCGCGAGAAGGATGCCCGGCGTCTGACCGATCTACTGGCCGACTACCTGCCGGAAGGCCCGTTCGAATACCCGGAAGATGAACTCACCGACCGCTCGATGCGCTTCATCAGCGCCGAACTGGTGCGTGAGCAACTCATGTATGCACTGGAACAGGAAGCACCCTATGCCGTCGCGGTCGAAATCGAGCGCTACAAGGAAGACGCCAAAGGAGTACACATCGACGCCTTGATCTATGTGGAACGCGAAGGTCAGAAACGCATCGTCATCGGCGCCAAGGGCGCGGGACTGAAAGCCATCGGCAGTGAAGCACGACGGCGAATCGGCGGACTGCTGGGCCGCCCGGTTCACCTGAAACTCTGGGTCAAGGTCAAACACAACTGGCGGGAAAATCCCCGTATGCTCGACCAACTCAGTATCGACCGGGAAACCTGAATGACCAGCGTCGATCCAACCCTGCCGCAGCCCGCTCATGCCCAATGAATTCGAGGATCTCGGATTCGTCTTGCACAGCCGGCGTTTCCGGGAAAACAGCCGTATCGTCGAAGTGCTGACTCGCAGGCATGGCCGTATCTCACTGATCGCCCGGCCATCAGGCAAGAAGGGCACGGGCGAACTGGCCGCACTGCAACCCTGGTGCGAATCCCGCTACCGCTGGCGTGGCAAGCACGACTTGCAAAACCTGGCCTGGGTGGAGGTCCACCAACCTTTTTCCCTGAACGGCGAAAACAGCATTTGCGGCCTCTATTGCAACGAGCTGCTGCAATACCTGCTGGCCAGACAGCTGCCCTGCCGCAACCTGTATGCCTGTTACCACGATACCATCGCACAGCTGGCGTCCGGCGAGCGCGCCGCACCACGGCTGCGCAAGTTCGAAGATGAACTGCTCCGTTTTCTGGGCTTCTCACTCGATTATTCGATCCTCGACGCGTACACCGACAACCCCGACAGTGTCTGCTATTTCCATCCGGACCACGGACTGACCCCGGCACCCATGGATGAGACTGCTGTGACCATCGACCTTGCCACGCTCAACCAGTTGCAACAGCAAAATTTTGCTGACAAACGAACCGCGGCTGTCGCAAAATCGATATTCGGCGCAACGCTCGACAGCCTGCTGGAAGGCAAGCCCCTGCGCTCGAGAAAGCTTCTGCAATCCTATCGGAAATACACGTCATGAATGATTCACCGATTCGGCTCGGCGTCAATATCGACCATGCCGCCACCCTGCGCCAGGCGCGCTTCACCCCCTACCCGGACCTGCAACAGATCGTTCGCGAGGTCGAAGCCGGGGGCGCGGATGGCATCACCATGCATCTGCGCGAGGACCGGCGCCACATCCAGGATGCCGATGTCCATGGCTTGCGCCCTCTGATCACCACCAACATGAATCTCGAAATGGCCGCCACCGACGAGATGGTGCGCATTGCCTGTGAGGTCAAGCCCGATGACTGCTGCCTGGTGCCAGAGAAACGTGAAGAACTGACCACCGAGGGCGGCCTCGACGTGCGCGGCAACCGCGTGCAGCTGAAACGGGTCTGCCGGCAGCTGACGGAGGCCGGCATTCGCGTATCGCTGTTCATCGAACCCGACCTGGAACAAATCCATACCGCCGCCGATATCGGCGCGCCAGTGATCGAACTGCATACCGGCACCTATGCCAACGCCACGGGCGATGCCGCAACCCGCGAAATCGAGCGGCTCACCGCAGCCGCCGAACACGCTCACCAACTCGGCCTGACCGTCAATGCCGGGCACGGACTCGACTATGGCAATTTGGCGCCCATCCTGAAACTGCCCTACCTGCATGAACTGAACATCGGCCATTCGATCATCGCCCGCGCCCTGTTCGTCGGCATCCGCCAGGCCGTGACAGAAATGAAACAGGCATGCGGACAATCCTGACCGGAGTCCGAACCGCTCCTTCCCGTCATTCCGGCTGGACGCCGGAATCCAGTGCCACGGACGGCAACCGCACCGTCATTCGTGTATTGACAAAAAACGAACGCTCACGTAGATTACGCGCTCCGTTCGCGGGGCTATAGCTCAGCTGGGAGAGCGCAACACTGGCAGTGTTGAGGTCGGCGGTTCGATCCCGCCTAGCTCCACCATAACTTTGGAAGGCCGGTACTGATACAGGCGTTTCCGAAGCATGGAGATGCTGATGCACCGCATGGGAAGAATCACCACCTGGTCGGGAGTCATCCTGGCCACGCTGGGCACCATTGCCGGCTTGGCGTTGATGCGCTCAAACCCGGCACTGGCGAAATTCTTTCTGATGGTGGTCCCGATCGGATTCGTGTTGTTGCTGACAGGCGTCGTCACCGCCGTCCTGTCGGATGACCCGAGCAATCATCCGGGTGAACCGGATTGACCCAGGTCCCCTTCGTCTAGAGGCCTAGGACTCCGCCCTTTCACGGCGGCAACAGGGGTTCGAACCCCCTAGGGGACGCCAATTCCCGGGGCCTGCGCCATGCAGGCCCTTTTTATTTCACCCGCATCCATTTCCCATCGCGAAGGGTTGGGCTGATGACTTGACCAGGTTATGCTCGGAACCTGGGTTTTCTCAACGATAACGCTCCAACTCTTCTTCGGTCAGTTGACGGGCTTCTTCTTCCAGCATGACGGGGATGTCATCACGAATGGGATAGGCCAAGCGGGCGGAGCGGGAAATCAGCTCCTGTTTCTTGCGGTCGTAGATCAGCGGCCCCTTGGTGACGGGGCAAACCAGCATATCGAGTGTTTTACTGTCCATTTCGGATCTCCTTGAGTCGTTGCAGTATCTGATCACCCACTTTAGCAGGCAATTCGGCCTGAATGGGGAGAAACCAGAATGTCGGCTCCGCAAAGACGCCACATTTGACGGCATCCTTTTCGGTCATGATGACCGGATTCTGATCGGGAAAATGCAAGTCTTCGGCCCGGAAGCGATGGTGGTCCGGAAAAGGGTGGCGCTCAACCTCGAGGCCAGCGGCTTCCAACTCGGCGAAAAAACGCTCGGGGTTACCAATACCCGCTACCGCATGCACCCGCCGACCGCGGAAGACATCCAGCGCTTTCGTCCGCCCCGGACTGCGCAGATTGACCAGCCGACCGGGACGCAATGTCATGGAAATTTCCGACTCATCAGCCGTCGGGCCGGTGACAATCCGCAGATCGACCTCCTCGAGCCGTGCCGGCTTCTCGCGTAACGGCCCGGCCGGCAGGCAAAGCCCGTTGCCAAATCGCCGCTCGCCATCGATCATGGCGATCTCCATATCGCGCGGCAGCCGGTAATGCTGCAAGCCATCATCGGCGATCAGCACATTGACATCGTAATCAGCGAGCAACCGGTTGGCGGCAGCCACCCGGTCGCTATCGACATAGACGGGCACCGATGTCTGACGCGCCAGCAGCACCGCCTCGTCACCGACTTGATGAACATCACTGTCGGTCGTGACCTTCATGGGGCCGTCGCGGCCTTCTCCCTTGTAACCGCGGCTGATGATCCCGGGCCTGTAACCCGCCTCGACCAGCAACCGCGCCAGCCAGATCACCATCGGCGTCTTGCCGGTACCGCCAACGGTGATATTGCCGACCACGATGACGGGGACATGCCGGCTGAGCAGGATGCCGAGCCGTTGCAAACGCCGACGCCGCCATCGAGCCAGGCCGCAATACAGCCACGACAGTGGCCACATCGTGAATGCGACGAAATCGTTGCGATACCAGTGACGGGTCAGATCGAACATCTTCACTCGTCAGCCGTTGATGGACACATCATCCACTGGCGATTCTCCACCAAATTGCAGCCGATGCAAACGGGCATAGGCGCCGCCCTTTGCCAGCAGCGCCTGATGTGAACCGGTTTCCACGATCCGGCCGGCATCCATGACCAGGATGCAATCAGCATTTTCGATGGTGGAGAGACGATGCGCGATCACCAGCGTGGTGCGGTTCTTCGACAACAACTCCAGCGCTGCCTGGATATGACGCTCGGACTCGGTATCCAGCGAAGCGGTCGCTTCATCGAGAATCAAAACGGGCGCATTCTTCAGCAACGCCCGGGCGATTGCCAAACGTTGGCGCTGGCCGCCGGACAAGCGCAGCCCCTTCTCACCCACTTCGGTATCGAGCCCCCGAGGCAATGCCTGAATGAATTCCCAGGCATGAGCGGCTTTCGCGGCTTCGATGATCGCCGCTTCGGAGGCCTGCCGCAGCTCACCATAGGCGATGTTGTTGCGAATAGTGTCATTGAACAGTGTCACCTGCTGCCCCACATAAGCAATCTGTCGGCGCAGACTGGCCAATGTCAGCTCACCGATTTCGATATCGTCGAGAAAGATCCTGCCGGCACTCGGTTCATAGAGCCTCGGCAAGAGGTTCACCAACGAGGTTTTACCAGCGCCACTGCGACCCACCAGCGCAATGGTCTGCCCCGCCGCCACCGAGAATGAAACCGAGTCGAGCACCGGCTGATCACTGCTGTCATACACCAGCGAGACATTCTCGTAACGCACATCGCCCTTGGCGCGCTCGAGCTCGCCTGTGCCCGTGTCCCGTTCCGTTTCGGCATCGAGTACGCCAAAGATACTCTCGCCGGCAACCAGCCCTTTCTGCACGATAGCGTTGACATTGGTCAGCCGCCGGATGGGCGTCAGCAACGCCATCATCGCCACCATGAAGGACATGAAGGTACCGACCGACACACCACCGGATTTCTGATGGGTCGCAAACACGATGATCCCCACCAACACCAAGCCGACCAGTAACTGGACGATGGGCGTTCCCGCCGACCGGGTGACCGCCATCTTGATGTGCTGCCGGCGATTGTGCTCGTTGATCGCTTCGAAGTGCTCGCGCTCATACTCGGAGCCACCATAGATCTTGACGATCCGGTTGCCTTCGATCATTTCCTGGGTCACATGGGTGACCTGCCCCATCGATTGCTGAATACGCTGGCTGATGCGCCGAAAGCGGCGGGTGATATAGACCACCAGCGCCGTGACGAAAGGCGCCACGACCAGAACCGCTGCCGCCAGCCGCCAGTTGAGATAGAACATCCAGCCGAGCAGGCCCGCCACCGTCAGCGTATCGCGAATGACAATGGTGAAACTGTTGACTGCCGCATCCGCCAACTGCTCGACATCATAAGTCACCTTGGAGATCAAGGCGCCACTCGAAATACGATCGAAATAGCTTGCCGGCATATTGACGTACCGATCGAACATCCGTGCCCGAAAATGCTTGATGACACCGCGGCCGATGACGCTCATGGCGTAACCGGCCGCAAAAGTCGCCACCCCACGCGCGACGAACACCAGAATCAGCAACACCGGCACCCACTTCATCGCGGCCGGATCCTTATCGACGAAACTGCCATCCAGCAGCGGCTGCATCAGCGCCACGAAACCGGTTTCGGATGCTGCCGAAACAGCCATGCCGACCACGCCCAACAGCAGTAATGGCCAGTAACGCAAGCTGTAGGAGAGAAGGCGCTTGTAGACTCGGACGGATGGGAGGGCTGTCGACATGGGCCGATTATGCCGGTTTTGGGAGAATGCCGTCACGCCAGCCGCGCCCGGCAGACCGGTGCAGGGCGAAAAAGTTATTTATTGGAAAAGCTCGTGGCGATCGAAATGCGCGTCAGCCCCAGTCTCCCCGCCGCATCCATGGCATTGATGACGGATTGATGGGTTGCCGCCGCATCGGCCTTGAGTATCACCGGGATATCCCTGTTCTTTCCGACCACCTTGCGCATCGCCAGATAGAGCGTCTTGCGACCGGTACCGATCACCTTGACCTGGTTGATGTAATACTGTCCTTTGGCATCGATGGCGATCTCCAGCTTCTTGCCAGGCTCGGCGCTCTTGCTGCTGCTGGCTTCCGGCAAATCGATACGCAGTTCGGACGAGCGGTTGAAAGTCGTCGTCACCATGAAAAAGATGAGCAGAATGAAGACCACATCGATCAGCGGCGTCAGCCCGATCGACAGCTCTTCTTCCTTGCGTGTGGAGAACTTCATCAGACGCTGGCTGCGTGGATCCGCGCACCGGACTTGTTGGCCCGGTGGTTATCATCGGCCGAATCGCCGCCGTGGATGGCATCCACCAGCTTGAGCGCTTCCTGCTCCATATCGAGCACCAGCTGATCGACCCGGCCACGGAAATAACGGTAGAAGAACAGCGCCGGAATGGCCACCGAAATGCCGGCGGCGGTTGTAATCAGCGCCTTGGAGATGCCACCCGCCAGCTGGCCCGGATCACCGACACCCACTGAGGTGATGACGCTGAATACCTGGATCATGCCGACCACGGTACCCAGCAGTCCCAGCAATGGTGTAATCGCCGCGATGGTGCCCAGGGTATTGAGATAACGTTCAAGCTCGAGCACCACATGACGGCCTGTATCTTCGATGCTCTCCTTCATGGCCTGCCGATCCTGATTGGCAGCCACCAGACCGGCCGCCAGCACGCGCCCGAGCGGCGAACCCTCGCGCAGGTCGTGCAGCCGCTCGGAAGTCATCTGCTTTTGCTGCACCCAGTGCCAGACCTTGTGCACCAACTGATCCGGAATCACCTTGTCGGTCCGGAGCGCCCAGAATCGTTCGATGATGATGGCCAGCGCAATAATGGAACAGGCTATGATCGGCAGCATCAGAATGCCGCCCGCTTTTACGAATTCAAACACTGACGTACTTGTCTCGAAGGAGTGAAAAGTGGCGCTATCATAACGGATTTGACGCTGTCATGAAATTCGCCCCGCGCAGAACTGTGGCGTTCGTACGTCTGGACCACCAATTCTGTGACCGTGGACAGAAAGCCTGCATTCCTCAGTTGCCACCAGTGCATCCATCGTTCAGAACGATGCCGGAATCCGGAGCCACATCCTGCCCTTCTGCTTCCGCCACCTTGCATTGCAGCGGTACGATCTGCGCCAGCAAGTGAAAGATCCGGTTCCCTGGGTAACGCTGATACATCTGCTGCGCCAGCCCCTTGTAACGACACATCTCGTTATCCGACAAACCGGTGTCCATCAACAGGAGACGGGCGGCTTCCGGCGCGACATTGGGCGAATTCTCGACTGCTCTCTCCAGATAACTCAGCCCCAGCTGGGGATCCCCCGTCAGATTCAGCAACTTGGCGCTGACACCGTGTTCTTTCGCATTGTTGCCAAGAAAATACTCGAACAAACCGAGCACCATGTAGGCGTCTTCTGCATCAGGGTGCTCATTGATCAGTTGCTGCAATTCGTCCCGGCCCCGATGCGCCAGTTTCAACGCTTGCAGCCGCTTGCCGCGCGCTTCCAGCAAGCCCGATTGATACGACTGCGCCGCGCCGAGCACGAACCGCGCCGAGGCGTCATCCGGGTTCGCGGAAATCCGCTGGCGCGCCTTGCTCACCGCTTGGGCGAAATAACGCAATGCTTCATCATCATAAGGCCGGCGCGCGGCATCCACCGCGTCATCACGAAAAGCGCGCACCATCGCGGCCATGCCTCGATAGAGGTCGTAGGCCGGATTGGCCGGATCATGCGCCGCCATCTGATCGATCCGCTGCACCGCGCCAGCGGGATCGAGCGCCATGAAACGATCGACGATCTGGCGCTCGGCACTGACCGTACAGCCGGGACCAGCAATCCCGACACCCGACAGCAAAGGCAGAGACATGGCCAGACACGCCAAAAGCCGGACTCTCATTGCCCGCACAACCGATTCAGCTCCCATCAACATAGCGTCTTTCCTTTCCGTTTTTCATACCTGCCGCCAAGGCGACCGCCCCAGCAAACCTCAACTATCCTACCGATTGAATTTCCACAGGCAAAGTGAAATTGCGTGACATCACGGCATCACAACCTCTCACCCCCGCACATCCTCCATTCATCCGGAATCGTGACCAGTCCTATGCCGGGACGAGCCGTGGTTCATGGCAGACCGCCGCATCGTTGCCGCATAGTCCGCCGACCAACCCAAAAGAAGGAACAACCTGGAGAATCATCATCATGAAGAAAAAGGTCGTCTCGATCGCCCTCACAGGCCTGCTCTCGGCAACCACTGCCCAGGCCGGCAACCTGCGACTTGCGCTTGGCGCAAAAGCCGGCACGCTCGGTGCAGGCATCGAAGCGTTCGTCCCCGTCAGTCAGCGATTCAACACCCGCATCAGCCTCAACCAGTTCGACTACAGCTACAACCAGACAATCGACGATATCGACTATACAGGCAACCTCAATCTCAACAGCGTGACCATCAACGGTGACTGGCATCCCTTCAACGGCGTCTTTCGCCTCACCGCTGGCGCCGTGATCAACAACAATGAGCTCACTGGCACCGCCACACCGTCGCAGAACATCCAATTCACCATCGGCGACAACGACTATAGTTCGCAGAACATCCGCGCCAACGCCCAGATCACTTTCAACAAAGTGGCGCCCTATCTGGGATTCGGTTTCGACAAAGTCTCGAAATTTCGCCGCGGCGGTCTGGGTATCTCGGCTGAATTCGGTGTTGTCTTCCAGGGAACGCCCAAAGCCAACCTGGAAGTCGTCGACCTCAACAAGGGGTTGCCGGGCGAAATCCAGGGCCCTCTGCTCGACCAACTCAATGCCGACATCCAGAAAGAAGTCGATGCCATGTCCAGCGACCTGGAAGCCTTCAACATCTGGCCGGTTGCCTCACTGGGTCTGACGTATCAGTTTTAAGCGCCAACGCAACCTGAACCCGACTCATCCCGGCTGCTGGCCGGGATGGCTCAGTCCCCCCGCGAGGTTCGCTTCCATTCCGCGTTTCTGCCCGCCGCCTTGAGGATCGACGACAAGCGGGCAAATTTCCACGCCATATAGAACGGCGCCCTCAGCAATGTCTTCCAGTCTTCCCGGCTGGCGCCACCGACCAGCATCGCAATCACCACATGCGCGGCCACCAGCGCCAACCCGAACAGGCCATACCCTGTCAGCAGAGGAGAATGCGCCAGCCACAAGCCAATCACAAAAACCAGCAGGAGCGCACCCAAGTGATAGCTCAACGGCATCAACAGCAATTCCAGCAAAGGCTCCAGCAAGGCCAGCCGCCGCTCCCGAAACACCCCGCGAAACAGGCGCGGCGCCTGTTCCAGTACCATGCGAAACCGGCCGCCCTCCCAACGCTCACGCTGTGACTGCGCCTCGGCCGCCGATACCGGCATGTCCGACCAGACACTCACCTCGGGCACGAATTCGACCAGCCGCCCGGCACGCACCAGCCGAATATGGTATTCCAGGTCTTCGACGATCGAAAAACTGTCGTAGGGCACCTCATCGAGCGTCGCCATCGAGAGGCCAAAACCATTGCCGAGAATGCCTGATGAGAACCCCGCCTGCTTGCGCGACAGGGGGCGCAGAAAATTGAACGCCAGAAACGCAATATGCATCAACCGGGGCCGAAAGCCCGCTTCCGGATTGCCGACACGATAGCCGGTCTGAATCGCATCCGCGCCGTTGGCGAAATGTGCCCGGATGGCATCCAGAAACCCGCTATCGACACGGGTGTCGGCATCCACGATCACGACTGCATCATAGCCCTTGCCTGCCAGCGTGGAAAAAGCGTAATTCAGCGCATAACCCTTGCCGCGCCGCACCGCATCCTCTCGTTCGAGCACGGTGCATCCCGCCGCGCGGGCGATACCGGCGGTATCATCCGTGCAATTGTCGGCAATGACGATATGATCCTGCGGCGGAATCGGGTTCCGGCAACGCTGAAGACTGGCAAGGGTGGCGGGCAGATCGCGTGCCTCGTTGTGCGCTGGCGTGACCACGGCGAGACGGATGTTTTCGCCACGTCCGGCTACCGGCTGCGAACGCCACAGCAATGCCGGCAATGTCACCAGCAACAATTCCAGTGTGCCTGGCAACGTCAATAGCAACAGCGCCAGGCCGAGGGCGAAAAACAATCCTTGCATGCCGCCTGTCCCTTGGGATTATGAAAGCTCGACTGCCAGCGGCTAACCTTTGTTCTCGTTCTGAGCAGCCATTTCCTTGTGAACCTCCGCCATGTCCACTTCCGCTACTTTGCCAATCAGCTCTTCCAGTTGCGGCTCGGACAGCATACCGGGCTCGGAATACAGAATGACTTTCTCACGGAAGATCATCAGCGTGGGGATCGAACGGATCTGAAATGCCGCTGCCAGTTCCTGTTCTTCCTCGGTATTGACCTTGGCAAAAACCACATCCTCGTGCTTTTCGGATACGGCCTCGTAGATGGGTGAGAAATTGTTACAGGGACCGCACCATGGCGCCCAGAAATCGACAAACACAGTATCGTTACCGTTGATCGTGGCCTCAAAGTTATCTTTGGTCAGTTGGACGGTTGCCATGGTTGTATCCTTGAAAATCCGATAAAGAGCGGCGACTCTGCCATAGAATGCGCCATTTCTCCAGTGTTGGGCGTCAAAACGCGGCAAAATACGGGAAATGACCTCGCGCTACAGCGGGTCGCACAACGAGGCCTCAAGCATCACTCGGCAGCGCCTTCATCGCATCGCGCAACAGGTGCAGCCGGCTCAATGGGTCGCTCAACTCCAGCAATTGCTGCTTGGCTTCCGGTTCGATGGGCAACAATTCCGTCAATCTTCCCGCCACCCAGCCGGCATCATCCAGCCGTGGCGACAACTGATCGAAAGGCGGACCAATCTGTTTCAGAATCCTTTCCAGCAACCGGGCCAGAGTGTCGAACTCGGGCGGCAGCATCCGATCGGGATCATCGGGCAACGATTCGGCATGCGCCCACAACAAATGGCTGCGATCTTCAATGAATCCGCTCAACCGCACCCGCTCGACCGCTTCGACGGTGACCCCCAGCAAACCATCGCTGAGCGAATCCCAGCCGATGATGCGAACTCGCGCCCCCACTGGCCAGACCACCGCCCCGCCCCCCGTTTCGGAACCCTCGCGGATCTGCGAAATGGCAAACCCGGAATCCTCGCGAAGGCAGCGGCTGATCATATCCAGATAACGCGCCTCGAAAATTCTCAGGGGCAACACGCCACCCGGCAACAAAACCGAGTGCAAGGGAAACACGGGTATGGAAGAAGGCTGCATGCTAACGCCGGGAGCGAACCGGCGCCCCATCCCAGCGCGGCACCATTGCCTGCTCGACGCCTATGTGATCGAGGACACGCGCCACCACAAAATCCACGATCTCCTCCACGGATTGCGGGTGATGATAAAACCCCGGGCTGGCGGGCAACATCATGGCTCCCATCCGCGTCAGTCGCAGCATATGCTCGAGATGAATTTCGGACAACGGCATCTCGCGCAGCACGACGATCAGCTTCTTGCGCTCCTTGAGTGTCACATCGGCGGCGCGTTCCAGCAGACTGCGGCTCTGACCGGTCGCCACGGCCGCCAGCGTACCCGTCGTACATGGACAGATCACCATCACCTCATTGACCCCCGAGCCACTCGCTACCGGCGCGGTCCACTGCTTCTCGCCATGGACCGTCAACTGCCCCGCTCTTGCGCCGAACTGCGCTCCCAGATAGCGGCCGATCTCCCGCGGACGGGATGGCAAGCGAAACTCGGTTTCCAGCCCGATCACCACCTGGGCAGGCTGTGACAGCATCATATCCACCCGTACCCCGGCACGAATCAATTGTTCCAACAAACGCAACCCATACTGGGCACCGGATGCCCCCGTCATGGCCAGCGATACCGCGCCGGGCACAGTAGCCATCATGTCAAAGCCTCCACCAGACGTGCCGGCAAATTGCCAACCCCGCCATTACTCATCACCAACACATGATCACCGGGCCGCGCCTGCGCGACCAGCGCCTCGAGCAACTCATCCACATTCGAATACGCCGCTGCCTCGATACCCAATGTCAAATCCTCCAGCCCCCATCCCAATGCCGGATCGAGATAGAAAAACCCCTTGTCCGCCGCATCGAAAGCCGCCCCCAGCGCATCGCGATGCACCCCCATCTTCATGGTATTGGAGCGCGGCTCGAAGGCCACCAGAATACGCTGATCTCCGACCCGGGCACGCAACCCTTCCAGCGTGGCGCGGATTGCGGTCGGATGATGCGCAAAATCATCATAGACGCGAACCCCATTGCGTTCACCGCGCAACTGCATGCGTCGCGCAACACCACGAAACGCCGCCAGTGCCGTAATCGCCCGCGGCACCGAAATCCCTGCCGCTGCAGCCGCCGCGATCGCTGCCAGCGCATTGCTGGCATTGTGCCGGCCCAGCAACGACCATTCCAACAAACCTTGCGACTGACCATCCAGAAAAATCTCCAGCCTCGATCCATCAGGCTGCAAAAGACGCACATCCCAGCCCGGCGTCCCCGCCTCCGCCTGCGTCACCACCTGTCGCGACCAGCAGCCACGGTCGATCACCGCAGCAATCGCCGCGTCGCCTTGCGGATAGATCACCGTTCCATTGCCGGGAATCATTCGCAGCAAATGATGAAACTGCGTCTGAATCGCTTCCAGATCCGGGAAAATATCCGCATGGTCGAACTCCAGATTGTTGATGACCAACACCTCGGGATGATAATGGACGAATTTCGAGCGTTTATCGAAAAAAGCCGTATCGTATTCATCCGCTTCGATCACGAACCACGGCGACTGACCCAGGCGCGCCGACACACCGAAATTGGCCGGTACGCCGCCGATCAAAAAACCCGGCTCGAGTCCTGCAAACTCCAAAATCCAGGCCAGCATACTCGCCGTCGTCGTCTTCCCGTGCGTGCCCGAAACGGCCAGTACCCGACGACCGGCCAATACCTGTTCATACAACCACTGCGGCGCCGACTCATAATGCATGCCTTCATTCAGCAATGTCTCGACGATCGGCATGCCGCGTCTCATGACATTACCAACAACCACCACATCCGCCCCACAGGCCAACTGCGCCGGATCGAAGCCCCGGGTCAGATCGATGCCCGCCTGCTCGAGCTGAACACTCATGGGCGGATACACGTTCTCATCCGAGCCCGTCACCTTGTGACCAGCCGCCACCGCAATCTGCGCCACCCCACCCATGAACGTGCCCGCAATACCGAGTATATGCAAATGCATTCACTGCCACCCAAGATATCAGCAAAAAGACGATCAGCGATACTAACCCGGATTCCTCGGCGGGTCTTCTTCTCACAGGATCACGGCTGCGACCGCTCAATGCGGCGAACTGACTGGCGTTCGCTCAGTCGAGCGGAAAGTAACTCTGAAGGAAAGTATGCAGGATGATGCGGGGCCATATGACCCCGCGGAACGATGTGGAACGAAGAGGACGCTATGGGAGGATGCCATGGCATGACATCCTCCCGTGGGGATCAGCCGTACAGCTTTGGGGCCCCCAGTTTTTCGTGGATGGCGTTGGCCTGCTCCGGTGAAATGTTCAGCGCCTTGGCCAACTGATCCAGATATTGCGCCTCCGACTGCGCATCCAGGTCGATCGCCAGCAAAGACATCAAATAAACCTGTTGTTCCATGCCTGCAGGCACGCTGGCCGCCAGCTGCTCCACATCCACCGGCGCCTCCATGGCACTGCGCACGATCTCCATTTCCTCGGGCGTGACATCATCGCCGAGGTGCTCGGTGATCTTGCGCTGCTCTTCCTCATCGATCTTGCCATCGGCCTTGGCGGCACTGATCATCGCCCGCAACATGATCTCGGCCTGTTTCTCCTGATCGGGCGTCGTCTCCGGCGCCTGCCCCTGCAACGCCTGATTCAACATGGCGCCGAGACCGCCTCCCGACGAACCGCCGCCCAGCGAATCGAGCAACCCGCCGAGTCCTCCGCTCTGCTGGCCCAGGCTACCGAGCAACCCTGACAAGGCGCTGCCCCCGCCTTGCTGACCACCTCCGAGCAGACCTGACAATGCACTGGCGGCACCGCCACCACCCTGGCCACCGAGCAAACCCGACAAAGCACTGGCAGCACTACCACCACCGCCTTGACCACCCAACAGGCCCGACAAGGCACCCAAAGCGCCGCCACCCTGCTGGCCACCGCCCATCAACCCACCTAGCGCACTGGCAAGCCCTCCGCCACGTTGACCACTGATCAAACTACCGACACCCTTGGCGGCAATCGCGCCCAGAGCAACCTTACCCAATACACTGACAAGACTCATACAAATTCCCTCGATCACTCGGTAAAAACACAGGAGGAACATCCTCCTACCGTTCGCCCGCAGAATACCACCAATCCCTGCGCCAAGTGTTACATCATGTTAGCGCCCACTAACCCGAATGTCACCGGCCAATCGGTCAGTTCCCTGCTATCGAAATCATAGTACACGAGCCGGTCATTATTGGTATCGGCGATCAACAATCCCCCTTCGAAGATTGCCAGCCCTCCCGGCTCGTTCAATGCTGACCGCAAGCCAGCACCCAACCCCTTGCCGGGCCGCCCAGTGCCAACAACCGTCTCTACGATTTCATGCACCCGATCGAGCTTCTTGATCTTGTGATTATAGGTATCGGCAATATAGATCTGTTGCGTACTGGTCGCGGCAATTCCAAGCACATGTTGCAATAGTGCCTCGGAAAACCGTCCATCCTCGTCACCAAAATCGAACAATCCCTGTCCAACCAGCGTCGAAACCCGCTTTCGTTTCAAATCGATCCTCCGCACCGCAGAGTCCTCCGCATCAGCGACGAACAAATGTGCACCGATCAGCGCCAGTCCGGAAGGCTGGCTGAAAGATGCCACTTGCAAGTCACCATCCCGCAACCCTTCACGGCCATCACCAGCAAAAGGGCGAATTCGCTGATGCGCAAGATCGAGTTTCCAGATCTGGTGTGCTCCCGCCATGGCAATGTAAAGCGAAGACTTGTCCCCGGCCAAAGCCCAGGGAGAACGTAATCCGATTGCAGTCGCGCCAAACTGAGCACGCCGGTGCAGCTTATGGCTGCCATTGCCAGCGACTGTGGTCACATCGATCGTGGAAGCGTGGCTGGAGGCATCTGGCAAGTCGAGTTGTCGAATGACGTGGTTGCCAGTATCGGCGACATAGAGTTTCCCTCCCAGAAAAGCCATTCCCTGGGGCGCCCTGAATCGGGCCGTTGCGGCAGATCCATCGCGCAACCCCGGCCTGCCATCACCATAGATCTGTTGAACCCGGCCATGATGGTCAGTGACGACGATGCGGTTATGCAAGGTATCGGCAATTGCCACATATTGCGCCGAAACCGAGACCTTGCCCGGAGCGGCAAGTAATGAAGTGGAAAATTTTTCCTTCTCCAGCGCAATCGGAATTTGTGCCAGTTTCCGCTGCGATCCCCGCTGCTTCAACTGTTCAGCAATCACCTTGTCGAGCACGGTGTAATTATCTTCACCGACCACCTTGCCCAACACCCTGCCATCCGGATCGATCACCACCTGGGTCGGCCAGGCGCGCATACCATAGATCTGCGCCAGTACATAGTGGCTATCATTGACTACCGGATGTCGAATTCCATAGCGCACAATGATGCGCCGCAGCGTGGAGGGATTTTTTTCGTTGTCGAACTTGGGCGTGTGAATGCCGACGACCAGCAGATCATCGCCATATTTTGCCTCCAACCGCTTGAGGTCAGCGAGCACATGAATGCAGTTGATGCATCCGTAAGTCCAGAAATCGAGAACCACCACCCGACCATGCAGGTCCTTCAACGTCAACGGCCGGGAAACATTGAACCAATCCACTCCCGCCGGGAAATCCACCGCTGGCGGATAACGAGTATCCTCTCCCGACTCCTTTGCCATCAGTCCCAAAACAGGCAAAACAGCACCGATAACCAACGCCCGGAATACCGATTTCACCCACCGTGCTTTGAATCCCATGCTCATCGACTGTCCTACCGTTGCCTCGCTCAGGCGAAGTCAACCCAAATATCCCAATATAGCGGCATAAGCCCGCTACTGCACTTCGAACAGCCGAGCGGCATGATTGACGCGGGAGCAGACCGGACACAGCCCGGATTCGGGAAGACTCCCCGTGGCGACAAATGGAACACCACATGCGCGGCATCGTGCCGAATGGAGGGGAATATCCCCCACCTCAGGAACCGCCCATCGTTCCACCACAATAGCATCCTCCTCGCACACATCGACGCAAATCCGGCAGCCGCTGCATTTTTCCGCGGCTGTATGATAAGCGGCCGGTTCCGCCGTACTGGAGATTGCTCCATGAGGACAGAGCTGTACACAGGCACTACAGGCAGTACAACGATGCTGATCAATCTTGGGAACGAATGGCATCGGGACATCACCGGCATCACCCGGCATCAGCTCACCCGGGGGTGTAAAGACATGCGAATCACCTTCCAAGAGTCCATATGCCTGAAGACTCTTGCCAGCCGCTTCCGCCACGGCATGCCGCAAAAAATGACGGCGTGACACCGTCACTGTCGATGCTGAGTATTTCATCGTCCGAACAAGCTGCTCAGCCAGATCGGGCTCGATGCGATGCAGCCGGATACGGGGAAATGCCCGCGCCACCAATGCTGCATTGAGCTGTGTCAAACGATCCTCCAAGCGCTCACCTGCCCCGCGCTCACATTGCTCGCAAGGCCCCGTAGCCACAAAGATCCTGATAAACCCGTGCCGATAGAGTTGCAGCAAATCCAGCAGGCTCAGAGCGTGCACACAAGCCATCCGCCCATGATCGATCGAAACATCATCACAGCGATCACAGATACAGACAGCCAGCGCCTGTCGTTGCCACTCGCCTGTCAGCGGCCTATGGCTATGTGCCAGCGCAGCTTCAGGACATGCCGGAGCACACAGACCACAGTAATCGCAGGCAGACGGGTCGATGCCCAACTGTTCCTCGTCGAGTACCCACGCACCGCGTGGGCAACTTTCGACGCAAGCCTGGCAATGCGCCTGGCCATACCGAGAGTGCACGCAGCGATCCGCATCGATTTCCGGTAACGGTTTGCATTCGACGGATTCATCACCCGCCTTCGTGGTACGCCTGCGTCCGAACATGCTCCGCAACAAACTGATTGCCTGCTACCACCCTGGTGCCGAACCCGGCACGAACTGTACTGGTACGGGGACTGGCTGGATCGTCTCGGTCATGCGTGCCTCGATCTCCTCTGCACTCGGTCTGGGTTCGTCGAGCAATTCCGCCAGAAGGTCGCGCAGTCGCTCGCAGTACAATCCTGTAAGCATCGCCAACCCGGCATAAAATGAGGTATCGCAGCGCGATGCAACACGATTTGCAAATGAACCCAACCAACGCAACAGATGTTCGTCCATAAAGCCCGCCACGTGATGCATCGAGTCTCGGAACGGAGGTGACTTCAAGACATGAGCGATAAACCCCAGTTCATGAACAAGATGATCATCGGGACAGCGCCGCCAGTCTGCCACCCGCAAGCCAAAATCCGAGTAGATCGTCCGCACCTGAAACATCGGTTGCTGCATGACCAGATGATCATCATCCAACCAGAAGGATTCCTGAGGAGCCGCACCGCAGGCGTTGTTCAGGTAGATGCCGGCAAAATCTGCAGCCAGCACATCAATAGCAGTTGGATCAGGCGTATCCCCCCATGTTTCCATAGCCTCATCGAGCAACACGAACACCTCCTTCGCCTGTGCCGAATCAAGCTGTAACTGCAAACAGCCGGGAAAACCGAACGTCTTGACCTCGGCCATCGTCTGGGGGCTGAGTTCCACTGCATGAAGATTTCGCAACAGCATCAAATCTTCGCTGACCGCGCCACAAAAATCAGCCAGCAACGCTTCATCGACCGCCATTCCCGCTGGTGGACACTTTTCATTCATGACTTCTCCTTGTCCGTCGATACATCCACCTTTCCTTTGCTGTGAGGAATGAACACTATCGAAGGATTCGTCAACTCGGGGTTGGCGAAGTTCTTGACCTGTCGGACCGGTTTCTCTCCAGGCGCCATGGCTTTCGTCACGTAACTTCCATCACGCAATTTATCAATCGGCCCAATATCCAGAACCCTCATCATGCAGGCCATCACACAATAAGGCTTGCGTCCGGCTTCTATCTCATCCACACACATATTGCACTTGGAGACAATATTCAGTTCAGGGATGAACTGAGGCGCCCCATAAGGGCAGGCTGCCTCGCAACGACGACAGCCGATACATAAAGTCGAGTCGATATCGACAATACCGTCCTTCTTGCGCTTGTAGATCGCTCCCGTAGGGCAGCTTGGCAAACAGGCTGGCTCGGCACAATGATTACAGGACATATTGACCTTGTATGCATATACATCCGGGAAGCTGCCTCCCTCGACATACATCACTCGCCGGAAACGTGGCCCCGGTGGTAATCCGTTCTTGTCCTTGCAAGCCATCTCACAAGCCCGACAACCAATACAATCGGTATTGTGGTGGATGAATCCCAGCTGCATATCCGGAACTACTGGCTCATAGACCTCCCTCTTGCGACGCTTGACCGCCGCCTTGATCTTCGTCTTGTCGAGTTGTTGCTTGGCCATCAATGGTTACCTCCAGCGGTTACAAGTCACGGCGGAAAACATGGCTACGCGCTGTCGCCAGCTTATCCCATCCAGGCCGATGTTCCAGGCGAGTCTTGCGGATACTCACCAATACAGTGTTATACGCAAACGCACCTGCCGGACTGGGGTTATCCAGCGTCAACATATCCGGGTTGCCGGCCCGGTCGATACCCTTGTCATCGAGATCGAGCCACGCACCTTCGTAAATTACCGCCACACCTGGCATACAGCGCTCAGTGACATAAGCCGGCACCACCACCTTGCCGCGGTCGTTCCAGACTTCAACCACATCACCTGTTCGTATTCCCAGTTTCCTTGCATCGGATGCATTGATCGTCACTTCCTGTTCATACGTTTCACGCAGCCAGGGAACATTGTTGAAAATCGAATGGGTGCGCCAGCGTGGATGCGGAGATATGAGATGAAACGGATGTTTTTTCGCCTTGGGACTATTGAGTGACTCCCACGGCTCGATCCACTTGGGAATGGAAGGAATCGGACTGCCATACTTGGTACGCCCCCAGTCTTTTATATTGGCAAGCTCGGTACAAAGAATCTCGATCTTTCCCGATGGTGTTTCGAACGGTTTTCCATTCTCGATCTGCTCGCGGAACGCCACATGCGGTTCCTTGAGCTTGAACTTGTAAACGCCATGCTTCTTGAACTCCTCCCAAGACATACTGACTCCCTGATTTTTCATCACCCGGCCCTCCCACCAGGCTCGAAGGTAAGCTTCGTCCACGGCATCGTTGTATTCGAAGTATTCACGGTTTGCCCGGGGGTTGTAGAGCCACCCCATCTTCTCCCCCCCAAGCCGATAGCAAAGTTCGGTGAACACCTGGAAGTCGGTTTTGCTTTCCCCCAAAGGCTCGATGACCTTGGGCCGGTGAATGTAGTAATGGCCCTTGTACCATGGTAATGCCACATCATGGCGCTCGAAATGGGTCGCAATCGGGAACAGAACATCGGCATACAATCCCGACGGAGTAATGGTTGAGTCCATGCATACGACCAGATCAAGCTTTTTGATCGCCTTGATTTCCTTGTTGATATTGGTCAGCTGATTGAACCAGTCGGACCCTTGCCAGAAAATACCGCGAATATTGGGTACTACACCATCGAGATGATCATTGCGTGGCCATAACCCCGCCTCCTCACGTGTTACGTTGGGATAGTTCAACACCACGTGCGCCCAGCGATCGGACTTGATCGAGGCATACCAGACGTTGGCATACTGATCGTACGGATATGCGACACCCTCAGCATGCCACGCCTTGCCAACGCCTTCGGCACAGCCGCCAAGCACACCGATATTACCTGTCATTGCCTGCAGCGCAGCCCCCATCCGGCTGTACTGTTCGCCATAGGCATTGCGTCCCGGCGCCCAAGAAGCCTTGAGTGCCGCCGGCTTGGTCGTCGCATACATCCTGGCCAGTTTCTTGATATCATCGGCAGGCACGCCACAGATGGCCGATGCCCACTCGGGCGTTTTCGGCTGCCCATCGTATTTACCGAGAATGTAATCCTTGAAATTTTCCCTGCCATTGGGACTTTTGTCCGCCCAGTCGGGCATGGTTCCCGCATCCATCCCCATACAGAACTTGTCGATGAACGCCTGGTCCTGCAACTGATTGACAAAGATATAATGCGCCATCCCTGCCATCATGGCAGCATCCGTATTCGGTTTGATCGGAATCCACCAAGCATCATAAGCACCTGCAGAATCCGTATATTGCGGATCGACCAATACGAACTTGCAACCACGTTGCTTGGCCATACGCATGTAATAGAAAGTATTGCCACCATGAAACGTGTAAGCTGGATTCCATCCCCACATGATGATCAGTTTCGAGTGCGCAAAGGCATCATCCTCATTGCCATCATGAATCGTGCCAAACGTCCAGCGCGATGAAGTCGTCGTACCCTGATACGAAGGCACCGACCAGGAACTGGTGCGACAACCGAAAAGACCCAGAAATCGTCCCAGCAAACCTTCTATCTGATCAGACTTGTGAAGTACGCCGTATGAAGCTCCGGCATAACTCTGATCGAGTAATGCCTGAGGCCCATATTTTTCCTTGATACGGAGCATTTTCTCGGCCACGAGATTCAATGCCTCATCCCAGGAGGCTCGCTTGAACCTCCCCTCCCCTCGCGCGCCGACCCGCACCATTGGATACAACAAGCGCTCGGGCGAGTACAGTCGGGAGCGATAGGAGCGCCCGCGCAGACAAGCACGTACCTGTGGTTCCTCCTCGGTATCCTTGTTGAAATATCCACCTTGCTGGTAAGAGCCGTTGTCCGTTGACAGACGCACAATCACATCACCTTTCTTATGCGCAACGAGCATGTGCCTTGAACCACAGTTATGTGCACAACTGGTCACCACCGTTTCAAGCTGATCGTCACGGGGATAAGGCTCATAAGCAAATGCAGCAGCTTTTTCCGGTTTCATCAGCGCCACGCCTGCTGTGGCCACTGCCGACCCCAACGCCGACGTTTTCAGAAAGGTTCGGCGGTTCATTTTCAGGGAATCCCTCAGGACTCCCTCGATATTCTTGTGACTCATCAGAAAGGCTCCTGTTCACATAGCAATTTCAAGTCGATCATGATCGAGCAGTCCCGACGACCGGTCATTTCAAGAATCTTTCTGCAGACTCAGTCGGTCGGTCTTTTGCCCAGTCGGGCGTCTCAGCCGGCATACCCGGCCACTTGTGGCGAGGATATGGATAGCTGATCCGATACCAGGCACGGCCACCGTGACATCCATAACAGACATCTCCGTCTTTTTTTCCCGCTTTTTCAATGGCATCTGCCTTCAGAAAATTGACCTTGTGACGATTCGTTCTGATCGCCACGTGACATGTCAGACAGTTGTTCTGAAACAACTTGGATGACTCTGTCCACGGGCCGGGAAGTCCAGCCATGTTTTTGTAGGGAAACTGCCCGTGGCACATCAGACAGATATTTGGATCGACCATTTTCCGCATGGTAAGCCCCGCTTGAGCTGTTGCATGCCCATTGCTCGTCTCCTCACGAGGATCATTTCCCTGATGGCAGGTATTGCATCTAAGTTTCATCACCTTCCGGGCATAGGGCATGACCAAATGGCGGCGATGAAAAGTCTCCTGCTCACCCTTGTAGGTGTCGAGTGTTTCGTACCAGGCCAATACTTGTGACTTACGAACACCTGCAGGGGATTTTTCACGCGTCTTGTGGGTCAGTATCTCCTTGTGACAAACAAGGCACTGCTCATTGGTTGCGTTATTGATGGCAGGCTTGAAATGTATCGGATCCCAACGAGCCTGGGCGTAACTTTTAGACACCTCGGCCTTCGCCGCCTCACAAGGGATTGCAGGAATCAAACAGAAAAAGAGCACCACAGTCGCGCACCACGCACGCCGGCGACCCATGCCAAATATGTACATCATGCTGTTCCTCAGAACACCTCGACTCTATCGAGCCCGATTCAGTGGATCAAAAACTGCTCCACATTCACATATCCCCCCTCACGCTGCGTATAGACAAGCCGCAAAAAACCGTTCGGTTCGGGCTCCGCGACTTTCCTGACAACGTGAGAGAGGACGCCCCCGCCACTACCGTTTGAACGGGTTCCACCACGGCTTTTTCTGACCCGACATGCCGGACATACCGTTCATGCCAGACATACCTTCCATCCCGGACATACCGTTCATACCAGACATGCCGCCCATACCGGACATACCGTTCATCCCCGACATCCCGTTCATGCCAGACATGCCACCCATACCGGACATACCTCGCATGCCCGACATCCCGTTCATACCAGACATGCCGCCCATACCGGACATACCGTTCATCCCAGACATGCCACCCATACCGGACATACCGTTCATCCCGGACATACCGTACTGTCCCGAAAACGCCAGAGGAGTACTCAACGAGGCAGCCAGCATCACGCCACCAAAATTCAACAACATTCGCTTTTTCATCATTTCAATTCTCCTGAATCAAGGTTAGTTGGGCATTCGCCCCGGAAACACAGTCAATCGTCGCTCCAGCCGTATCATCGGACTCTCCGATGCCACCCCCGAATGTCATACCGGCCAGTCATTCCCGGATGGATAAAAGGTGTAAACCATCGCCCTTGATCTTCAAGGAACCGCAAAGTGGCTGGATAAGGAGGCTGAACACCATGCAATGCCCGGCGATACCACGCATTGTCTTTCACCAGTGGTCCAAGCACGGGCGCACCCACCGGCCGTTGATCGGGGTTAACGCCCGCAATCGGATAAGCCAGCGTGTAACTTGGTGCAGCGAGAAACAGAACAAGAACACCCACCATAGTGATATGCCCTACATGAATGGCGCAATGACGGATAACAGGAAGCATATCTTCACCTTAGGTAATGTCTGCATATGGAATCGTTTCCTGCTCTCCCTAAAGCAAACTGTGTGCCACATCACATAATATCCGGGAGTATCGATAGCAGACGTACTTGACCGAGCGAACTCGGACGAGAGACTTGATAGATTGATAACTGCATGAATTAGAAAGATTAATTATTCGTCGGACAGGTGCGCGAGAATACGATCTCAAGCTTTGACATCAGATCTCGACTGAAACGGAGACTTGAACTGACGGTGACGATGAAAAATCAGTTTTCTGACAAATTGGCATAACCACACCTTCCGGCCCCCGATAGACCACGGAATCGTGTATCCAGAACCACCATCGTCCACGTAACCAGAAACGACAGGGAACAAATAAACCTTTATCATCAGTTAGATAACCCAACCCAACGATAAAATATGCCAAATTGTCAGAAAGGATCCGGCAACCCCGCATTCAGAACATTTTCCGTTTGTCGCATGCCAAACGCCTGTGATAAAACAGCATGGTAGCGAGCAAACGATCACCCCTCAGATGTACCGTCAGGCCGGACTCACCCGCAAGCTGCTCTCACTTTTGATGGCAGTGCTTGTGCTGATGTCGCTGGTATTTCTTTTTCTGTTCTGGATGACTTATCAAGCACAGCTGCGCGGAGAGCGCAGCGAGGCTTCCATTGCCGTCAATCAGTTGTTACAGGCATCGCTCGAAAATGCCATGCTCAAACGAGACATCCCGGGCTTACGCGGTATCGTCTCCCGTTTGAGTGAACAGCCCGAGATCCGTGATGTGGTTATCCTCAACCCAAGAGGTGAAGTCCGCTTTTCCGGCACAGAACGCATCATCGGCCTACCCTATGAGACGCCACTTTCAGAAGTTTGTCCCAGCTGTGCCAGCAACATGCGAACCGCCCAACCGTCTACCCGTTTCGTCAACGACAAAAACGGCAATCGGGTGCTACGCTCGGTCAACCCGGTAAAAAATCACCCACCCTGCTCACAGTGTCATGGCAACCCCCGTGACAACCCGGTCAATGGCATTCTGGTCGTCGACTACCGCGCTGATAAAATCATTCGCAAGGCGCGATCCGGCCTCGCGGGCCTGGTGGCTGCTGGCCTGATCATTACATCCCTCACAAGCTGGATGGTATGGCGATTCATGCGCCGGCAAGTACTCGAGCCCGTGTCACTGCTCAATCTCGCCAGCCGCGAGATCGCCCAGGGCAATTTCGATCAACGAGTTCAGATCGATCGCCAAGACGAATTCGGCGAACTGGCCACGAACTTCAACCGGATGGCTGACCGCCTCAATACCAGCCTGCAACAGTTACTGGAAAAAGAGGATTATCTGCAAGCGCTCGTCGACGCCATTCCCGATGGACTTCGAGTCATCGATGAGGATTTCCGGATCACCCTGGTCAACACTGCCTATCGCAAGCAACTCGAACTGGACGACATGAACCCGGTAGGCAGCTATTGCTATCGAAGCAGTCACCGTCGAAATTCTCCCTGCCCGCACACACTCTATACCTGTCCTGTCTACGAACTCGCTGCCCATGGCGGCACAGTGAAAACCATGCAGCAATTCAATCTGGCGAATGATCGTCAACTTGACGTTCAAATTTTTGCTGCCCCCCTGGAAATCAGCACCAACGGCAAAACCCGCCGCTTTATCGTCGAATCGATCCGTGATCTGGCAGCCGACCTCCAATTTTCTCATGAACAGAAGCTTGCTGCCCTCGGCGAACTGGCAGCAGGTGTCGCCCATGAAATCAACAACCCGCTGGCTTCGATCCGGCTTGCACTGCAAAGCGTCCTGACAAAACTCGACCACGAAAGCGTCCAACCAGAAAAAGTGGGTAACTACCTCAAACTGGTTGATGGAGAAATCGACAAGTGCATCTCTGTCTCACAAAGCCTGCTCAAACTGACCACGCTGAACACCGAAAAACAGCAACTGGTGGAAATCAATACTGCCATCCAGGAAACAGTCTCACTGTTGCGCTACGAAGCAGAAAAATCCAATGTAGACATCGCACTCTCGCTGGCCGATCCGACCCCAAGAATCATCGCAGCCGATCACGATATCCGGATGCTGGTGCTCAACCTGACACAGAATGCCTTTCATGCGATGCCCGAAGGTGGGATCATCAGGATTTCATCGACAAGCAGACAAGATTGCGTTGAACTTTCTTTTCAAGACAACGGCGCAGGCATCCGACCAGAAGACAAGCCATACATCTTCGACCCGTTTTTCAGCCACCGAGCCAACAAACAATACGGCGTGGGTCTGGGCCTGACCATCTGCCAGTCGATCGTACACCGTTATGGAGGAGAAATCCGTGTCACTGATGTCAAACCACACGGCGCGTGCTTTACAATCATTTTTCCAACACCGGAATCCTCATGAGCGTCTCAATTCTGGTCATCGAAGATGACAAACTGCTCAACCAGTTGCTGGTCAGCCAACTGAAGGAAAGCGGTTTCGATGCGCACGGGGCCACGAGTTGGCATGACGCCCGTCAGTGGTTGGAAACTCACCATCCAGACCTTGTACTGCTCGATAAACGGCTTCCCGACATCGATGGCGACGAACTCATTCCTCAACTGGCGGTGCATCAGCCCGTCATCATGCTGACAGCTTATGGTAGCGTTCGTCAGGCTGTTGAGGCTATTCACGCCGGTGCCGCCGACTACCTCACCAAGCCGATCAATCCGGAAGAACTGGAACTGGTCATCAATCGTGTACTCGAAACCGAATCATTGCGGCAAAACTTCCAAGCCTGCCGCAGCCAGATGCGCAACCGGGAACAAAAACTGCTGGTGGGACGAAGCCGGGGCCTGATGGAAGTCGAGCAAATGATCGAGGTGGTCGCCCCCACCGACATGACCGTATTGATTCACGGTGAAAGTGGCGTTGGCAAGGAACTGGTAGCCCATGAAATCCACGAACAAAGTCCTCGCTGCGAGCGGAATTTCATTGCACTGGATTGCTGTACCATCCAGGAAAACCTGTTTGAAAGTGAATTATTCGGTCATGAAAGGGGGGCCTTTACCGGTGCAGATAAACGCAAAAAGGGCCTGATCGAAGCTGCCGCGGGAGGCACCTTGTTTCTCGATGAAATCGGTGAAATCAGTCCGGCCATTCAAGCCAAGCTTTTGCGTTTCCTCGAAACCGGAAAATTCCGGCGCGTTGGTGGCTCGCTGGACATTCACTCCAATGCACGAGTCGTTGCGGCCACCAATCGGGATCTCGAGCAGATGGTCCGCAACAAGGAATTCAGAGCGGATCTGCTATATCGGCTGAATGCCTTCACGATCACCATGCCGCCGCTGCGGGAACGACGTGAAGACATTCCTGACTTGGTACTCCACTTCATCAACAACCACAGTTTCTCACGCAAGATATCCAAACGGGTTACACGTACCGCGATGCGCCAACTGGTCGCCTATGACTGGCCAGGCAACGTGCGTGAACTGCGCAATGTCATCGAACGCGCCATCATTCTCTCCCGCGACCTGCCGGACATCCGCCCACAACATCTCGCCTTCTCTGGCGAAGACCCCGACCAAAGCCTGTTCAGTACCGTTCTGAAATTCGAAGAGCAACCTTCCCTGGCTGAAATTGAAAAAACCTATCTCACCATGCTGCTGGAAAAATACTCGGGCCATCGCGGCAAGGTAGCCAAAGCCATGGGGGTCAGCGAAAGAAACATCTACCGTCTCATCGAGAAACATGGCCTTGGATGAATGTCTAGCCCGAATTTCTCACAGAGTCGCGTAGCGAGACCGCTCAAGGTGGTGTGATGGCTGGCGTTCG
>Ga0256841_1000689_pt1 | contig 33056 bp, 37 predicted proteins | sample 356308metaG_FD_185971 | JGI IMG/M metagenome (GOLD analysis project Ga0256841, IMG submission 185971) | Hydrothermal vent microbial communities from Mid Atlantic Ridge, Atlantic Ocean - 356-308 | ecosystem: Environmental > Aquatic > Marine > Hydrothermal vents | place: Atlantic Ocean: Mid... | reverse complement strand
ATCCAACCAGCAGCTCACAGACGCGGATAGGGTTCGTCTCCACAGGGGTCCTCCCATCTGGACGGCGTAGAACACCGCCAGACTGGCAGGGCCCCTGTCACCTCCCGTGGATCACCACCCCCCCGCTCAGATCCGAAGCGCCAGAATACGGGGCCACGGCACACCCGACGTCACCTCCGGAGCCTGTGGGACAAGATGGGGGTGGACGGACGGGCGCAGGGGCTGGTCGCCGCTGCCCGCCGAGGCCTCCTCACCCCGTGAGGCCATCCGTCCCGGACCCACCTCGACGTTGGCTAGCGGGTGCTCCGTGGCAGCGTTTGTACTTACGGCCCGACCCGCACGGACACGGCTCGTTGCGTCCCACCCGACCCCAGGATCCCCCAGCCAGGGTCGGTGAGACGGTCCGCCGTTGCCGGGCCTCGACGTCTCGTTGTCGGCGTCGCAGCTCCATCTCCCAGACACCCAGACGAGCTTCCGCCGCCGTCAGCTCCTGTTCACGCCGGGCGATCTCCGCTTTCCGCTTCGCCAGTTCCTCACCGGCCCGGATCGCCGGCGCAGACGCACCTGCCGGTTCCGCGTCGTCGACCACGCCGGCGAGTTCGTGGCCGATCAGGATGGCGATGGCGCGGCCCATCGACACTCCGGCCGTCTCGCAGTACCGTTTCCACGTCGACCACATCGCCGGTGTGGTCGGGACCCGCACCATCCGCCAGGTCTCATCCTGGTCGAGGCTGGCGTGCAGTCTGCGGTCGATCCGTGCGAGCACGCCACGGTCGAGGCCCATCAGGATCCCCCGTGTCTACATGTAGACATCGGCAACGGTGTTGCACGTGCGTGTAGTGGTTGAGGGGGTTCTGCGCTGGCCGCGCGGGGGACGAAGCAGCGCGTGGTTCGCGGCTCGGTGGCCTCGTTTCGCTGCGGTTGGCGTGTCTGACATCGGATCTCCTCCTTCGGACTCGTGTCGCTGGTCTTCCTGGCGACGCTGTGGTTCCTGTGGCTGTCCGGCATCGGCTGTGGCTCGACCGATGGGCTCTGGGCGCCCTGTAGCGTCCTCGTGGTCTCCTCGGAGCCCGCAGGGCAGCCTCAGGGTCCACAGACGGCCGCTCTCGCCGGATCACGGGTCTCCCGGGACTCCGGCGACGGGGCAGCCGCCCCGGGACAGGGTTCATGGGGCAAGTGTCGTTGCGAACCCTTTCACCAGAGTTTCAGAAACCCTTTCGGAAACCCTTTCGAGAACCCTCCAACTCGTTGCGGGGCGAGGGTTACCGGGCCGCCCGATTCCGCGGCCCCCGATGCGGGTTTCGGGCGAGATGAGCGTCGAGTTGGAGGGTTCCTGACACTCTGATGAGAGGGTTCCGGCGGAGAATCGGCACATGGAACACCGCGACAGACTGCTGACCGTGGAGGATCTCGCCGAATACCTCGGGGTGCCGGTCGCCACGCTGTATGCGTGGCGCTACCGCCGGCAGGGACCGCCGGGGTTCCGTGTCGGTCGGCATGTCCGCTACCGGTGGGCCGACGTCGAGGAGTGGATCGAGAACAAGGCTCGAGCAGACGTGGTTTGATGGCGACAGGTGAGCGAGGAGGCGTCCAACCATGGCACACATCCAACATCGACCGGAGAGGCGGCGACCCTGGCAGGTCCGGTACCGGGATCCGTCGGGACGGGAACGGGCCCGGAGCTTCCTCAGAAAGGCCGACGCAAGTCGGTTCGCCGTCACGGTGGAGGCAGACCGGATCCGAGGTGAGTGGACCGACCCTCGGCTCTCGAAGACCACCGTTGCCGAATGGTCCGGACGGTGGCTGCGCACCAAGGCCCATCTCAAGCCCAAGACCCTGGCCGGTTACGAGTCCAATCTCCGCGCCCACGTCCTCCCCGCGTTCGGCAGCGACCAGCTCCGTCACGTCGATCGCATGGCCGTCGAGGAGTGGGTCGCCGACCTGCAAGCCTCCGGGCTGGGACCGTCGGGGGTGCGTCAGGCCCGGCAGGTGCTCAACTCCATGCTGACGCTGGCGGTCGAGGCCGGCTATCTCGTCGTGAACCCGGTGGCCGGTGTGAAGGTGGCCCGCCAGTCCGACCCCGAGATGCTGTTCCTCTCCGCCGAAGAGGTCGAACGCCTCGCCGCGGCGATTCGGGAGCCCTACGGCACACTGGTGCATCTGCTCGCCTACGGGGGCCTTCGCTGGGGCGAGGCCGTCGCGGTTCGTCGCAGACGATGCGACCTGCTGCGATCCCGTATCGAAGTGGCAGAATCGCTCTCAGAGGCCCGAGGCAAGCTCCACTTCGGCGCCACCAAGACGTACCGCCGGCGGATGGTGATCATCCCCGCGTTCCTCAGCGAGCTACTGGCCGAGCACCTCGCTCGAGAGGTGGACGACGACCCCGACGCGTTGGTCTTCACCTCGCCGCTGGGAAAGCCGCTACGAAACTCCAACTTCCGACGTCAGGTCTGGTACCAGGCCGTCGCCGACGCCGGGCTCCCCGACGAACTGCGCATCCACGACTTACGACACACCTGCGCCGCGCTGCTCATCGCCGAAGGGGCACACCCCAAGGCAATCCAGGTGCACCTCGGTCACTCATCGATCTCGGTGACGATGGACCGCTACGGGCACCTCTTCCCATCCGACATGGAGGCTCTCGTCGCAGCGCTCGATGAGGTGCGCAGCGAAGCGCTCGCGGACCAAATGCGGACCAAACGCGGACCAGACGTCATCGAGCTGGCCGGCCAATAGGCGGAATCCCTTGCGGCACAAGGGATTTCAGCGGCACGCCCGGAGGGACTCGAACCCCCAACCTTCTGATCCGTAGTCAGACGCTCTATCCAATTGAGCTACGGGCGCTTGGTCGGGGACAACGGTAGTGCGGATCTTCCCGCAACCGAAAGGGGGCCGACCTCTCGTCGACCCTCGGGGGGGTCGACACTTCCCGCGCTCACGCCAGACCTCCGATGTCCCGGAAGTCGCCGCAGCCGGCGTGTGCGCGTCGGGCGGACATGACGATCCTACCCCGGTGGGTTGGCACCGCGAAGGAGGGCGATAGGCTCTCTCCCCGGACCAACCGGGGAGATTCCGTGACCGACGACATCCGCACGATCGCCGACGAGTACTTCGACTATCGCAGCGAGTACAGCCCGACGCAGGCCCACATGCGAGGCGACTACCGGTTCGCCGACCGGTTCGAAGAGGCCAGCCGCGAAGCCGAGGACGCCCACATCGCCACGCTCCGGGAATTCCACCGCCGGGCCGAAGAGGTCGACCCCTCCGGCCTCGACCATCAGGACGCCCTCACCCGCGAGGTCCTCATGTTCGACACCCAGACCGAGGCCGACCTCCAACAGACGCGTCTCGCCGAGTTCGCGGTCGACCCCATCTTCGGGTTCCCGGTGGTCGCCAAGCTCATCGCCCCGATGCTGTCGGTCCCCGACGCCGACGTCGCAGACGCCATGGTCGCCAAGTACCGCGCCATCGGGCGCACGGTCGACCAGACGACCGCCCGGTACCGCGAAGGTGTCGCCTCGGGCCGGGTACCGCCGGCGTTCGCCGTCGACGGGGTCATCGCCCAGCTCGACGAATGGCTGTCGTCGCCGGTGGCCGACGATCGTCTCCTCGCCACCCAGGTCCCGCCGTCGTTCACCGCCGAGCAGACCGCAGCATGGCGCCAGGCCCTCACCGACGTCGTCGCCCAGTTCATTCGCCCCGCCCTCGAGCGCCAACGCGACGTCCTGCGAGACGAGGTGGCGCCGGTGGCTCGCCCAGCCGGACGGGAGGGGCTCATGTGGGTGCCGGGCGGAGAGGTCGCCTACGCCCGGTCCATCCACCGCTACACGACCCTGCCCATGCAGGCCGAAGAGATCCACGAGATCGGCCTTCGCCAGATCGAACGCCTCGCCGGCGAGTACCGCGAACTCGGCCGGGAGGTCCTCGGCACCGACGACCTCCAAGAGATCTTCGCCCGGCTACGTGACGACCCCGCGCTCCACCACACCACCGGCGAGGGCGTTCGCGCCGCCGCCGAGGAGGCCTTCCGGAAGGCCCGTGCGGCGATGGGGGACTGGTTCGGACGGCTCCCGAAGGCCGACTGCCTCGTCCAGGAGACCCCGTCGGGTGCCCAGGCCTTCTACTTCCCACCCGCCGAGGACGGGACTCGACCCGGCATCTTCTTCATGAACACCGCCGACCCGACATCGTGGGGGACCTATGAGGTCGAAGCGACCGCCTTCCACGAAGGCATCCCCGGCCATCACCTCCAACTCGCCATCGCGCAGGAGCTCGGCGACGAGATCCCCGCCTTCCGCCGCCACGCCCACGTCGTGGCCTACGGCGAAGGATGGGCGCTGTACACCGAACGCCTCTCCGACGAGATGGGCCTCTACGGTTCCGCCCTCGACCGGATGGGGATGCTGTCGGCCGACTCCATGCGGGCGGGACGTCTCGTCGTCGACACCGGCGTCCATGCCCTCGGCTGGTCGCGCCAGCAGGCGATCGACTTCATGGCCGAGAACTCGCCGATGACCCTCCACACCATCACCGAGGAGATCGACCGGTACATCGCGTCGATGCCCGGCCAGGCCCTCAGCTACATGATCGGGCGCCTCGAGATCCAGAAGATGCGCGCCGACGCCGAAGCCGCGATGGGCGACCGCTTCGACATCAGAGGCTTCCATGACACGGTGCTCGGCTCGGGAGGTGTCCCGCTCGAGACCCTGGCGCGGATGGTCGCAGCATGGGCCGCAGCGTGACGCGGCGTCCCTGAACGGCGGAGAGGGAGGGATTTGAACCCTCGAGGAGGCTTGTAACCCCCTACTCGCTTAGCAGGCGAGCGCCTTCGGCCACTCGGCCACCTCTCCAGGTCGGGGCAGGATATCAGGACTCGTGGCGGGCCGATGGGTCACGGGGCGACCCGCAGCGTTCCGACCATCCCGGCTTGGGCGTGGCCCGGCACCGAGCAGGTGAAGGTGAAGGTGCCCGCCCGATCCGGGACGAACCCGGCGGTGCGGGTCTCGCCCGGCCCGGCGACGACCCGGAAGCCGAACTCGTCGATGGTGAGGTCGTGCAGCAGGTTCCCGTCGTTGCGGAGCTCGATGTTGATCGGCTCACCGACCGTCGCGGTCAGTTCGGAGGGCGAGAAGCCGAACTCGGTGGCTCGCACCTCGATCGTCCTGGCATCGGGCAACGGCGCGTCGGTCGAGGAGCCCCCCAGGTACACGTCCCACCGGGCGTGCATACCCGGACCCATCGGCCAGGTCCCGTCGACCCATCCCGGACCGCCCAGCAGTCCGCCGGCGAGGCCGATCAGGACCAGGGCGATCCCCGTCCAGAACAGGCCCTTGTCTCGCATGTCACGAACCTTCGAGGAGGCGGCGGCGCTTGCGGTACTCCTCCTCGTCGATCTCGCCGCGGGCGAACCGCTCGTCGAGGATGTCGAGGGCGCGGTTCGGCGACGTCGAGCCGCCGGAGGCGTCCCCCGATGCGCCGCGGGCGGCCCAGACGACCAGCAGCACGATCCCGACGACGACCAGCAGCATCCACAGGCCGCCGAACCCCATCCACGGTCCCCACATCATGCCAATGCTCCTTTCATACCCTCCCCAGGAGGGTACCGGTCTCGGGGCGCTGTCGCCGGTCGTCTACGATCGGACCATGGTCGGTCCCGTCCAGTACCGTCGCAAGGTCCGCTTCTGGGACGTCGATGCCTACGGGCACGTCTTCAACGTCCGGTACCTCGTCTATTGGGACGACGTCCTCACCGATGGGTTCGCCGCCGCCGGCGTGTCGTTCCTCGCCGCCGACAACGGCGGCTATGAGTTCGTCGTGGCCCACCTCGAATGCGACTACCTCGGGGAGGCGACGCTCGGCGACGAGCTGGTCACGACCCTCACCGTCCAGGAGCTGGGCCGCACGTCCATCGTGTTCGGCATGGAGACCCTGAACGAAACCACCGGGGAGGTCGTCGCCCGCGGCCACGAGGTGTACGTGGTCATCGACGCCGACAGCCGCCGACCCACCCCGATCCCTCCCGAGATCCGCTCGGCGTTCTCCGGCCTCCCGTAGACGTCACTCCGCCCGACGCCAGCGTTCGATGTTCCAGGTGAAGTCGGAACGGGTGCCGTTGTGGACCACGCCGGTCACGCTGTCGGGCCACACGGCGACGGCCGACCCCCGAGAGAACAGCGGGATCAGTGGCAGCTCCCTGGCCAGGATCGCCTCCGCTTCTCGCACGAGCTCGTCGAAACGGTCGGCCGCGACCGTCGTGCGGGCCTCGTCGACGATCGCCGAGAAGCGTCGGGTCGCGTCGCTCGCGGTGCCGGCCGCGCCCCAGTTGCCGTAGTTGCCGTCGGGTGGTGAGGCGGCCGGGTCGAGGAGCTCCATCAGCCCGATCGTGCCGCGGTAGGAGCCGTCGGCGACCCATGCCCACAGCCCGATGTCGTAGCTGCCGTCGACGATCGTTTGTTGGAAGAACGACTGGGAGTCCTCGAGCCGCGACTCGTAGGCCACGCCTGCGGCGGCGAACACCGTACGGAGGGCCTGCACGATCCGGGGCCGCTCGTCGGCGTTGCCCGTGGTGGTGACGATCGACGCGGCGCCTGCGGGCAGGTCGGGAACGACCGTGAACGCGTTCTGGTAGACCGACCATGCCGATTCGCCGGCGGGGGCCAGCAGGCCCGGCGTCTCGGGGAGCCACGGAACGGCGGCCTCGGCGAGGATGCGTTGCGGATCGATCGCGCTCGCGATCGCCCGACGGAAGTCGAGGATCTCGTTCACCGAATCCGGATTCACCGCCAGGCGGGTGTCGGAGAAGTTGAACGTGAGCTGCTCGATCACCGGCGTGCGGACGTGCTGGAGCTCCGCGCCTTGCTCGACCGCGCCTTCCACCCGACGGACATCCTCGGCGGTGGGACTCACCGGCACCACGTCGAAGCGGTGGAGGACGAAGTCGGCGACCGGACTGGCCGGCTCACCGTCGGCGAGACGGCCCGCAGGGGCGATCGTCACGACGTCGAGATACGGCAACCGCTCGCCGGCGGCGTCCGTCTTCCAGTAGGCCTCGTTGCGCACGAAACGGCTCTCGCCCGCGGGGGCGAACGTGTCCACGACGAACGGACCTCCCGACGGCCACAGCGACGCCTCGGTGGTCTCGATCTGGTCGATATCGCCGAGCGTGTGGGCAGGCAGGACGACCCACAGCGCGTCCTCGACGATGAGCGACGGCTCGGAGAAGGTCAGGGACGCCACCGGTCCCGAGGACTCCGCCGCGAGCAGCGTCGCCATCACTGGATCGACGTTGCGGACGCCTCGCTCGGCCATGTCGCGCATCGCCTCGGCGGTGAAGGCGACGTCGGCGCCGGTGATCGGCTCCCCGTCGCTCCACCTGGCGCCGTCGACGATCTCGTACCGGACCGTCATCGTCCCGTCGTCGTTGCGCGTGATCCCGCCGCTGCGAGACGGCAGGTCGACCACGACGTCGGGGATCTTCTCCCACGTCTGGGGATCGAGGTCGTAGACGATCGCCCACACGAGGTTGCCCGCGATGCGCTCACGGAACCCATCCGCCGCGAAGGGGTTCAGGGAGCCGATCGGGAGCTCGACGCCGATCGCGACCTCATGGTCCGACTCGGTGGGAGGGAGCGTGGTGGTCGGCGACGTCGCCGACGCCGACGTCGTCGAAGGCGTGGTCGGCGAGGTCGTCGTGGCCGGTGACGTCGACGTGCAGGATGCGGCGACGAGCGAGGCGGCCACGATCCAGCCAACGATCCTGCGCGCCATCATGCCTCCGCGGTTCTGGATCCGACGATACCAGTGGCCTCAGATCTGGCCCGTGTCGCCCAGGTCGGCGAGCGAGGCGACGTACGCCGGGTCGTCGAAGCGCCGCGGGAGGAACGACGCGGCGTAGGCGGGCAGGTCGTCGCCCATGACGTGGAGGGCGACGAGCTCACCGACGGCGGCAGAGGCCATGATCCCGTACCCGGAGACGGCTCCAGCGACGACGAAGCCGTCCGGTCCGGCAGGACCGACGAGCGGCATGTTGTCGGGTGCCGCCGTGTAGTAGCCGCCGTCGACGACCGGCTCGGGGAGCCGATCCAGGTAGGCGGCCAGGCCGGGAACCATCGACGACAACCCGCGTAGCACCACCTCGGGGTACAGGGGATCCACCGCGATCGGGAACGTCGGCTCCACCGGCGTCGCACCGTACTCCCACAGGCCGAGGACCCACCTCGAATCCGGTCCTCCCTCGGGGCGGAAGTGGCAACCGCCGGGGAGTCCGCCGACGAGATCGTCACGTCCCATGGCGGCGAGGCCGCGTGCTTCGTCGTCGGACCATGCGATCTGCTGCGGATCGGCCCAGATGCACATCGGAGCATCGCGGGGGATCACGCCGAGGTGGTCACGGAAGGCCATCTTCAGGTGGGTCTCGGTACGGACCGCCAGTGCGAGGTCGACGAGGCGCCCCACGTCGGCGAGTAGCGGTCCGGGGGCGGCGACGATCACATCGCACGGCAGCGAGATGCCACCGCGTAGCTCGGCGTTGCGGACCCGCCGGGTCCCGCCGATCGCCACGACCTCGTCGCGTACGAGCCGCGCCCCGGCGTCTCTCGCCCGCTCCAGCATCCACGTGCCGTACCGTTGCGCGTCCAACCATCCGGCTCGGCGAACGTGGATCCCTCCGACGGCCCGCTGCGAGACGAACCCGAAGGCCCGCCGGAGGGCGTCGCCGTCGATGAAGAGATCCGCTCCGGAGGGAACCTCCGACCCGGCCTCGGGGGACATCGTGTACGGATCGTCGCCCGGGTGGACACGAAGCGGGCCGGCCCCGTCACGGGACGACCGCTCCGCCGCTCGTCGCATCTCGGCCAGCCGGCGGGCATCGGCGGTGACGTAGAGGTACCCCTGTCTGGTCATGGGGAAGGCGTCGGGCGAGGAGGCCGCCAGCGCGTCGAGGAGGTCGATCGAACGGTTCATCAGCTCGATCATCGGGGCCGTCGGCCACCAGTTCCGGTAGCACTCGGTCGACTTGTCCGACGTCAACGTCATCGGCGGCCGCGGGTCGACGATCGTCACCGTCGACACGCCCCTGCGAACCGCCAGGTGATAGGCGGTGGCGATGCCGCAGATGCCGGCGCCGATCACGACGACTTCCGGCGAGGTCCCCATGGGCGCAGCGTAGAGGCTGCGACGGTCGGTAGCGTGGTGGCGGAGGGGGCGGGATTCGAACCCGCGAGGCGGGGTTACCGCCTACACGCTTTCCAGGCGTGCGCACTAGGCCAGACTATGCGACCCCTCCGGGCACCGGGAGTCTAGGTGCCGGAGACGACCATCAGGGGAGGAGCGGCATGGACTGGTGGCTTGTTAGGTGTCCTTGTCCCCCTCTGCGGTCATCACCGTCACGGCCGAGTACTTCTAGAGGCAGCCAGGCGCGATGCGGTCGGCTAATCTGTGATGGTGCTTCCGGACTACCTGGCACCCGGTCTGATTGTAGTTTTCGTAGGAACGGCGGCGGGGGCGCGCTCCGCCGCAAGGGGCCACTACTACTCGGGACGTGGCAACAAGTTCTGGGAACTTGTGTGGGAAGCGGGCCTTACGAATGACCGGATTCTGATTCCCGAGCAAGATGCTCAGGTCCTCTCTTATGGCTTCGGGCTTACCGATGTCGCCAAGACGGTTGCGGCTTCAACGGATTCGGAGTTGAGAAGCGGCCACTATGACGTGCCGGCCTTGCTTGACAAGATCGATCGGAACAAGCCTCTTTGCGTGGCTTTCAACGGGAAGACGGCCGCGGGAGTTGTAGCTAAACACCTCGGAGAGCCCAAGCCAGCGCTGGGGCCAACAACGTTTCGGATAGCGGGAGCGCGCGGATACGTGCTGCCATCAAGCTCGGGATCCAACAACGACCCATCGCGGTTCGCGCCGAAGTCGTCGAAAGCGGCTTGGTGGAGAGAGTTCGGCAAGTGGCTCGATGCCATACGTCCATAGAAGTGACGGGAGCGGCATGGACATCGACGACGCCATGGGGTTGGCGCTCGACGAGGCTCGGGCGGCCGGCGCCTCGGGGGACGTGCCGGTCGGCGCAGCGTTGCTCGGGCCCGACGGGTCCGTTGTCGGGGTCGCTCGCAACCGGCGCCAGGAACTCGGGGACGCCACCGCCCACGCGGAGATGCTCGTCATCTCCCGGCGATCACGGGAGATCGGGGATTGGCGCCTCGACGGTCACACGCTCGTGGTGACCTTGGAGCCGTGCCCGATGTGCGCGATGGCGGCGGTGTGGGCGCGGATCGCGACCATCGCCTACGGTGCCGCCGACCTCAAGGCCGGCGGGGCCTGGAGCCTGTACAACATCCCTCAGGACGAACGACTCAACCACCGCTGCGAGCTCATCGCCGGCGTTCGCGCCGACGAGGCCGGCGAGCTGCTGTCCCGCTTCTTCGCAGACCGACGCCGACCCGCACCACGCGACGGCCGGTAGAATCCGGCGGCCGTCTCCCCGGGGACGGTCCCGGAGGGGTGACAGAGCGGACGAATGTGACGGTCTCGAAAACCGTTGGGCCGGGTAACCGGTCCCGTGGGTTCAAATCCCACCCCCTCCGCCACACCTTCCCGCACGGGAAGGTGACGCGCCGGCAACGGTCGCGTCCTCGGGAGGGGTGGCCGAGCGGACGAAGGCGACGGTCTTGAAAACCGTTGAGGCGCGAGCCTCCGTGGGTTCGAATCCCACCCCCTCCGCCGCCTCGGCACGGTAGGGTCGCTGGATGCAGATCGACCCGACCATCTTCAGTCCCGACGCGGTCTCACGTGAGACCGCGACCTTCAACGAGCAGCTCGCTCAGCTCCTGTCTGCGATGCCGCCGATCACCAGGGTGACGCCACAGCAGGTCCGCGACGCTCGCCGGAAAGGAGAAGGGGCGTTCCCGCCGCCGGTGTACTCGGACATGGCCGAGGATCGCACCATCGACGGCCCTGCCGGCCCGCTGCGGCTCCGGGTCTTCGCCGGCGACCGCGCCGACGGCGTATTCCTGCACCTCCATGGAGGAGGTTGGACCGTCGGCGCCGCCGACATGCAGGACCCCTTCCTCGAGGCGATGGCCAAGGACGCCGGCGTCGTGGTCGTCTCGGTCGACTATCGCCTCGCCCCCGAACATCCCTATCCGGCACCCAACGACGACTGCGAAGCGGCCGCCGTGTGGCTCGTCGAGCGGATCGTCGACGAATGGGGAACCGACAAGCTCCTCGTCGGCGGCGAGTCGGCCGGCGCCCACCTGGCGGTCACCACGATGCTGCGGATGCGAGACCGCCACGACTACACCGGATGGGCCGGCGCGAACCTCGTCTACGGCGCCTACGACCTGTCGGGCACACCCAGCCAACTCCTGTGGGACCGCGGCTACCTCGTGCTGGATGCCGACACGATGGCCTGGTTCAACGACCACTATCTCGGCGGCACCGCCGCCGACCTCCGCGACCCCGACGTCTCGCCGCTGTACGGGCGTCTCGACAGCCTGCCACCGGCGTTGTTCACCGTCGGGACCTGGGATCCGCTCCTCGACGACACCTTGTTCATGGCCTCCCGCTGGGCCGAGCATGCCCTCGACGTGGACCTCGCGGTCTATCCAGGTGGGGTGCACGCCTTCGATGCGTTCCCGATCTCCATCGCGGTGGAAGCGCGCAGCCGGATGCATGCCTGGATCCGCGACCGGGTCGCCTGACCGCCAGTCCCGCCGGACCGCTACCATCGCGTCGCCGTGCTAGGTGGGGCGCTAGGGGTGCCCTGAACCCGAAACCCTCTTCATGCGGGGCCGAATCCCCCGCCCGAGGGCGGAGACCGTTCGGGTCGAGCACCGGATGCAGTCGATGATGATGGTCGGGTCCTCCGGCGGCGGAGCGCCGTGAACCGGGTCAGGTCCGGAAGGAAGCAGCCCTAAGCGGGTCGGTTCCGGGTGCTGGAGGGGAGCCCGACCGGAGTCGACGGTTCGGACAGCGCCGAGCGATCACGCTCGACGGCGGGGTGCGCGGCCACCGGCCCGCGGGCCGGGCTCATCGCGGTTCGAGGACCGCCCCCCACACGAACCCCATCGGCCCCATCCGCCACGTGTCGACCAGCCGGAGGACCGTACCGGCGAACAGCTCGGCCGGTTCCGGATGCTTGTCGAGACTCCGATGCAGGTACGTGTACTCGTCGCGGGCGCCCACGGTCGCCCCTGCCAGCGGAAGCACGACCGCGGTCCCGGCCCGATGCAGACGAGCCAGCAGCGGCCGTGCAGGTCTCCCGAGATCCACGATGCCGGCTCGTCCCCCCGGTCGCAGCACCCGGGCGATCTCGGCGACGGTGTCGGGCACCGAATCGAGGTTGCGGAACACGTACGCCGAGAACACCGCGTCGAAGGTCTCGTTCCGGAACGGCAGCGCCTCGCCGGCGGCGACGACCCGCAGCGGAGCGTCGTTGCGGACGAGCATCTCGGGGGCCGGGTCGAGGGCGACGACGCTGCGGTCCTCGAAGATGGGGTTGGCGGCTCCCGTGCCCGCACCCAGGTCGAGGAGTCGGCCCGGTGGGAGACGGTCGACGACCATCCGACGCCAGGCCTGGTCCCGTCCGAGCGACAGGATCCGGTTGAGCCGGTCGTACCGGTCGGCGATGTCGGAGAAGACGGCGGCGTTGGTCATCGGCCCAACCTGCGGCCGCCGGGGTCGCTCATGCGATCGAGTCGAACCCGGTGTACGGACGCAGGACCTCGGGGACCGTGATCGAACCATCGGCGTTCTGGAAGTTCTCCACGATGGCGATCATCGTGCGGCCCATCGCGATGGCGGTGCCGTTCAGGGTGTGCACGAGCCGGTTGCCGGCCCCGTCGGGGAACCGGATCTTCAAGCGTCGGGCCTGGAAATCGGTCGTGTTCGACGTGGAGGTGATCTCCCGGTACCGGTCCTGGGAAGGGAACCAGGCTTCGATGTCGTACTTCTTGGCCGCCGACGCGCCGAGGTCCCCGGCGGCGACGTTCACGACCCGGTAGGGCAGACCGAGCGCCTGGACGAGTTCTTCCTCCCGGGCCAGGAGGAAGTCGTGCTCGTCACGGGACGTGTCGGGGTGGACGAACGAGAACATCTCGAGCTTGTCGAACTGATGCACCCGGAAGATGCCGCGTGTGTCCTTCCCATAGGTCCCGGCCTCGCGACGGAAGCACGTCGAATAGCCGGCGTACCGCAACGGAAGGCGCTCCGGATCGAGGATCTCGTCGCCGTGCATCGCCGCCAGCGGCACCTCGGAGGTGCCGACGAGGAACAGCTCCTCGTCGTCGACCGAATAGACCTGCTCGCGGTCCCCGGGGAAGAAGCCGGTCCCGAACAACGCGTGCTCCCGGACCAGCACCGGAGGGACCACCGGGCGGAAGCCGTGGGGTTGGAGCACATCGAGTGCCCAGCGCGCCAGCGCGAACTCGACCAGGACGAGATCGCCCTTGAGGAACCCGAAGCGGCTCCCCGAGACCTTGGCGGCCCGTTCGACGTCGATCACGTCGAGGGCGGTCCCCAGATCGACGTGATCCTTGGCGCCGAAGTCGAACACCGGGGGATCACCCCAGCGTTTGATCTCGACGTTGTCGTCCTCGGTCAGGCCATCGGCCGCCGACGGGTCGGGAAGGTTCGGCAGCGTCACCCAGATGGCCATGAACTCGGCGTCGAGCTCGTCCGCCTGCTCCAGCAGGGCCTTGTACTCCTCGGACATCTCCCCGGCCTTGGCGATCGCCTCCTGGCGTTCGTCACCGTCGAGGTCCCGGATGCGCTTCGAGATCTCCTTCTGCTGGGAGCGGACCTCCTCGGCGGCAGCCCGGATCTTCCTCCGGCGTCGGTCCAGCTCGGCGAGAGCAGCCACGTCGACCTCGACGCCGCGTCGCTGCATGGCGGCGGCGAGCATGTCCGGGTCGTTCCTGAGGATGGCAACGTCGATCATGGCGAGGATGGTAGGAGGACGGGAGCCGTGAGGTGGGGAGCGACCGGTTCAGCGGCCGAGCGCCCGATCGAGGGCGGCCTGCTCCTCGGGGGAGAGCTGCTCCATCCCCCGCCCGGCGCGGATCTCCTTGGCGAAGAACAAGATCTCCTCCCGGGCGGCGAGGATCGACAGGACGATGCCGTCGCCCTGCTCGGAGATCATCGCGATCGAACGGGACAGATTCCCCGAGATGTTGCCGAAAGCGTCGTAGGCGACGACCCCCACGCGGCTCATGGCGAACGGGAGACGCTGTTCGACGAGATCGATACGGTGGAACGCCTCGGTCTGAGCATCCTCGAGCCGGGCGATCCGGTCGGACACCGACCGCAACGTGGCGACCACGTTGCCGTCGTTGGGGACGGCGTCGACGGCGCGCCGCACCGCGGTGATCTGGATCGTCTGCCACACGGCGAGGAGCACGACCAGGCCGACGACGGCCACCAGCACCCAGGTCATAGGTTCTCGTTCATGATGAAGACCATCTTCCACACGTTGTCGTCGGGGGTCACGTCACCTTCGGTGGCGGCGGTGGCCGTCAGCTCGTAGAGGACGCCCGGGATCACGGCGATGTCGCCGAACTCGACGGTACCTGCTTGGGCTGCGTCGAGCGAAGCGAGGCTCTGCTGCAACGTGACCGCGTCGCCGTCGCTGGAGGGCACCAGCGTCAACGTGACGGTGATCGGCGGGGTCGGTTCGTTCCCGACGTTGGCGACCACCACCTGGGTGCCGATCGTCTCGGCGAAGGGAAGGACGGGGGTCGTCCCGTCGGTTCCCGCCGGCGCCGGGGTCGTCGAGGCGGTGACCGACACGTCCACATGCTCGCCGAGCCGGTAGGTCGACTGGAGCTGCAACGTGAGGAGCTGCGCGTCGAAGGGTGATCCCGGATCGACGAAGCGGACCTCGGGGAGGTCGAACTGCACGAGGCCCTCGTCGAGTTCGCCGACGGCTTCGAGGAACCCCGCGTAGGCGACGTCGCCGACCCGGAAGAGGTCGAGGGCGCCGGCCAGGCGCACCACCCCGGTGGTGTCTCCCGGGTCGTCGATGATCGTCGTGACGGCATCGCCGAGTCCGGCGGCGGCGTTCGCCCACGAACGGACGGCGGCGGTGAGGAAGCCGTTGGCGGTGGCGGTCGCCGGAGGGATGTCGATGGCGGTCAGCTCGTCTCGCGCGGCGCCGGTCGTCGTCATCAGCAGATCGAGCCTCCGGAGCAGCTCGGGGCGCTGCATCTGAGGCATCGACGAGAGCAGCTCGCCGAGATCGCGAGCGGCGTCGTTCTCGGTCGTGGCGATCGAATCGGCCACAGTGAGGTACTCGGTGATCCCGCGCTCCTGTGAGCGGTACCGCTGCGCGAGGGCAACGACCGCGACGATGGTGACGACGACGAGGGCGAACATCATCCAGCGACGTCGGCGGCGACGTCGCGGAGCGAGCGATCCATACGACATGGGTGGGCGAGGAGGGACTTGAACCCTCACGAGTGTTACCTCACAGGAACCTGAATCCTGCGCGTCTGCCAATTCCGCCACTCGCCCGCGGCGCCGGAAGGGTACCACGACCGTCTGTAAGCGAACGGGGCGGCGGTCGGCCCGGGCCGTCCCGGGACCTCCATCCTGCGCCAGCTCATACAATCGGGTCGGACGGTTATCGCCACCTGTGGAGGGACAGCTCGTGAAGCTGGCTCGGGAACTCGAACGACGGCTCGAACGCCTCGTCGACGGCACGACGAGTGCGGTCTTCCGCGGCCGGATGCATCCCGTCGAGATCGCCGACCGTCTCATCCGCCAGGTCGACTTCCTCAAGACCTCCGGCGACGGCGGGCCGGAGATCCCCAACCGGCTCGAGGTGCGCATCAACCGCTCCGATCTGGACGTCGAGCTCGACGTCGACGAGCTCGCCAGAGAGCTGACCTACGCCGTGGAGGCCATCGCCGCCGAGCGAGGCTGGCGGACCCGTGGCCCGGTCCAGGTCGAGGTCGTGGCCGACGACGCCACGCCGCGGGGTCTCGTCGAGTGTGTCGGACGGACCGAGGCAGGGGATCGCCCCTACTGGGGTCAGCTCATCGCCGACGACGGACGGACCGTCGTCACCCTCCGCGACAACCGGATCGTGATCGGCCGCGCTCTCGATGCGGACGCCATCGTGCCGTTCCCCGAGGTCTCGCGTCATCATGCGCTGGTGGTCCGCGAGGCCGATGGGATCCACCTGACCGACCTGGACTCGGCCAACGGGACGTTCCACAACGGCCGTCGAGTGGGGGACGAGCCGGTCAAGATCGTGCCGGGCGACGAGATCGTCCTGGCGAGGATCCCCTTCGTGTTCAGGACGGTCGGCTGATGCCGGTGCTGTTCCTCAACATCCTGAAGGTGCTGTTCATCGTCTTGCTGTACCTGTTCTTGTGGCAGATCGCCAGAGCGGTGCGCGCCAACCTGGGTCCCGTCGGTTCAGGGCGGTACGGTCGTCGAGCCAGCGAGATCGTGCTGATCCGCGGTGGGGAGGGGAAGGGTGAGCGGGTGCGGCTGCGGTCGTCGGGTCACGTCATCGGCCGGAGCGAGCAAGCCGACATACCCATCGACGATCCGTACGCTTCCGAGTTCCATGCCAGGGTGGGACTGGCGGACGACGCCGTGGTCGTCACTGATCTCGGCAGCACCAACGGCACCTACCTGAACGGTCGCCGGGTCGGGAACACGCCGACCCCGGTCCGGAAAGGGGATACCGTGCAGATCGGCAAGACGATCCTCGAGGTGAGATGAACTACATCTGGGCGAGCGGAACCGATACGGGGCTGGTCAGGGACGGCAACGAGGACACGGTGTTCCCGGAGACCGCAGGTGCCTCGCCCGGGCCGCTGCTGGTCGGCGTCGCCGACGGGATGGGTGGTCACGTCGCCGGGGAGGTGGCCAGTCGCGTGGCGATGGAGGCGGCGGCCGCAGCGCCGCCCGAAGCCGACGAGACCCCGGCCCGTAGGGTCCGGGACGCGAACGAGGCGGTCCTCGCCGCCGGTGAGGACCGCCCGGAGCTCCGCGGCATGGGAACGACCATGACGCTGGGGCGGTTCGGGCCGGACGGCGTTCTCGAGATCGGACACGTCGGGGACAGTCGTGCGTATCTGCTGCGCGATGGCGACCTCGAGCTGCTCACCACCGACCACACCGTCGTCGAGGAGCTCGTCGGTCTCGGTCACCTCTCGCGAGACGCGGCGTTCAGCCATCCGAAGCGGCATCTGCTGACACGGTCCCTCGGTCTCGGGCCCGTGGAGGTCGACGCCATCGACCTCGAGGTGGTTCCGGGCGACCGGGTGATGATGTGCTCCGACGGTCTGACCGACATGGTCGAGGAGTTGACGATCCGTCGCATCCTCGCGGAGAGCCCCGACCCGGAAGCCGCCGTGTGGGGACTGATCGAGGCCGCCAACGCCGCCGGCGGGGTCGACAACGTCAGCGTCGTGGTCGTCGACGTCACGCCATGACCCGCAACCTCGAGGCGGCGCTGATCGTCGCCGCCTCCGTCATCGCCGGCCTCGGAGTCGCCATCGTCGAGTTCGCCGGCGGTTCATGGCTCGACGCGCAGGTGGCGCTGACGCTCATCACGTTCCTCGCTGCGTTCGGCGGATTGCACATGGCGATCCGCACATGGTCGCCGTCGGCCGATCCGCTCTTGCTGCCCGTGACCGCGTTCCTGACGGGAGTCGGCTTCATCGAGGTCTACCGGATCGATCCCCGATTGGCGAACGTGCAGCGCTGGTCGCTGCTGGTGGCCGCCGGCGTCGGGGCGTGGGTGTCGTACGTGCTGCGCTCCGAAGGTGTCGCGGTGCTCCGCCGCTATCGGTACCTGTTCCTCGCCGGGGCGGTGGTGCTCCTCGTGTTGCCGCTGCTGCCTTCCTCGTGGCCGTTGCACGGCGCCACCGTCAACGGATCGCGCCTGTGGGTGCGCCTGAACCTTCCGGGTCTCGATCGGGCGTTGAGCTTCCAGCCTGGCGAGGTCGCCAAGGTGCTGCTGGCCATCTTCCTCGCCTCGTATCTGGCCGACCGGGCGCCGGCGATGTCGGTGGTGGACCGGTCGATCGGGAGGCTCCGGCTTCCCGAGCCCCGCTACCTCGCTCCGGTCGCGATCGCGGCGGGAGCCGCGTTCCTGGTCCTCATCTACCAGCGTGACCTGGGTGCTTCCCTGCTCATCTTCGCCCTGTTCATCGTCATGTTGTACGCGGCGACGGGTCGGGCCGTGTACCTCGGTGTCGGCGCCGTGCTCGTGATCGTCGGGGGCGTCGTCGGCTACCTGTCGTTCGGGCACGTCCAGCGTCGAGTGGCGGGATGGTTGCATCCCTTCGCCGATTACACCGATACGGGCTATCAGGTCGCGCAGGGCCTGTTCGCCCTCGGTAGCGGAAGCCTCACCGGGGCGGGTCTCGGGTTGGGTCGACCCGACGCGATTCCGGCCGCGACCACCGACTACATCTTCGCCGCCATCGGCGAGGAGTTGGGTCTGGCGGGCACGATCGCGGTGATCGCGGCGTTCGTGCTGCTGGTGACGATCGGGTTCGGGATCGCGCTGCGGTCCCGCGATCGGTTCCGGAAGTTCCTGGCGACCGGGTTGACGGCGCTGCTGGGGATCCAGACCGCGCTGATCCTCGCCGGGGTGCTCCGGATCCTGCCGGTGACGGGCATCACGTTGCCGTTCCTGTCGTACGGGGGCTCGTCGCTGCTGGCTTCGATGACGACCGTCGTGCTGCTGGCTCGGATCTCCCATGAGGAGCGGACGTGAACGACCCCATCCGTCGTCTCGCGTACGGCATCTTGACGATCTTCGCCGTGTTGGCCGTCGTCGCCACCTACACGCAGGCCGTGGCGGGACCCGAGTACCGGGACGACCCCCGCAACGTGCGGTTGGCGGCGTTCCGCACGGGTCGTGAGCGTGGCGCGATCGTCACCGCCGACGGGACCGTCGTTGCGGTGTCGCAACCGGATCCGGACGATCCCCGGTCGTTCCGTCGCAGCTACCCGCACCGGGACCTCTACGGTCACGTCGTGGGCTACACGTCGGTCCTGTTTTCCTCGACGGGCCTCGAGAAGGAACGGGCCCGCGATCTGGTCTCCAACCGGGGGTCGACGATCTCTGGTGTCCTGGACGTGGTGTTCGGACGCGACATCGGCCCGCGGGGTCTCCGGTTGACCATCGAACACGAGCTCCAGGCGGCGGCGGCGGAGGCGCTGGGGGATCAACGGGGCGCCATCGTGGCTCTCGACCCGGCGACCGGCGCCGTGCTGGCGATGGTCTCCAGCCCCGGGTTCGACCCGAACACGGTCATCGGGCGCGGGGCAGGCTCGGCGGGGGTCGCCTTGGAGCAGGACCCGGACCGCCCGCTGGTGGACCGGGCCATCGAGGAGGTCTATCCGCCCGGCTCGACCTTCAAGGTGATCACCACCGCCGCGGCCTTGGAGTCGGGCGTGGCGGGCCCCTCGGCGTCGTTCCCCGATCGGTTGGAACAGACGCTCCCGGGTTCGACCGCGACGATCCGCAACTTCGACCGCGGCCGCTGCGGGGAGGGGACGGAGGTGACGCTCGCCGACGCGTTCGTGCGTTCCTGCAACACGGTGTTCGCGGCCCTGGGGATGCAGGTCGGGGCGGAGCGGCTGGTGACGACGGCCGAGGCGTTCGGGTTCAACGAGGAGATCCCCTTCGATCTGCCGGTCGTCGCTGCTCGGATCCCGGAGGCGGCGTCCTTCTCCGACGATCCGGCGGCGACCGCCCAGAACGCCATCGGGCAGCGGGACGTGGTCGCCACGCCGATGCAGATGGCGCTGGTGGCTGCAGCGGTCGCCAACGATGGGACCGCCATGGTCCCGTACGTCGTCGACACGGTGTTCACATCCGATGGTCGGGTGGAGGAGCGAACCGAGCCGGTGCCGTGGCGGCGGGCGGTGAGCCCGGCCACGGCCGCGGTCCTGGCCGAGTTGATGGAGCGGACCGTCATCTCCGGGACGGCGAGGCGGGCGGCGGTGCCGGGGGTGCGGATCGCCGGCAAGACCGGTACGGCGGAGGTGACCGGCGGCGCCCCGCACGCCTGGTTCATCGGGTTCGCGCCGTTGGATCCCGAGCCGGGCCGGCGTCAGATCGCGGTGGCGGTCGTGGTGGAGTCCGGTGGTGTGGCGGGGGAATCCGCCAGCGGAGGGTCCGTCGCCGCACCCATCGCGGCGGACCTGTTCCGGGAGTTCCTGGGATTGCCGGGGTGAGCCCGAGGCTGCTTCTTCCGGACTCTCGGTAGCATCGCGAGCCGATATGGAAGAACGCGTACTCTCGGGCCGTTACCGGCTGTTGGGCCATCTCGCCAGAGGCGGGATGGCCGACGTGTACGAGGCCGAGGACACGTTGCTGAACCGCACGGTGGCGATCAAGATCCTCCACACGAACTTCGCCTCGGATGACGCGTTCGTGACCCGGTTCCGTCGGGAGGCGCAAGCCGCTGCGAACCTGAGCCATCCCAACATCGTCGCCATCTACGACTGGGGAAAGGACGACGACACCTACTACATGGTGATGGAGCTCATCGCCGGGCGGACCTTGCGCGACATCCTGCGATCGGAAGGCCCGTTGCTGCCACGTCGGGCGGCCGAGATCGCCGCCGAGGCGGCTGCCGCGTTGACCGTCGCGCATCAGGCCGGGGTGTTCCACCGCGACGTCAAGCCGGGCAACATCATGATCACCACCGGCGGCGGGGTGAAGGTCACCGACTTCGGGATCGCGCGGGCCCTCGACGATTCGGAGGAGCTGACCCGGACCGGAGCGGTGATCGGGACCGCCACCTATTTCAGTCCCGAGCAGGCCCAAGGCCTGCCCGCCGACGAACGCTCCGACGTCTATTCGCTGGGTGTCGTCCTGTACGAGATGCTGGCCGGTCGACCGCCGTTCACCGGGGAGAGCCCCGTCGCCGTGGCCTATCAGCATGTCTCCGAGTACGCCATCCCGGCCAACCAGATCAACCCCGAGGTGCCCGAGGAGCTGTCGGCGATCACCGACCGGGCCATGGCGAAGGACCGTGCCGAGCGTTACCAGTCGGCCGAGGAGCTCCGCAAGGACCTCCTGTCGTACCTCGCCGGGGAGGTTCCGCTCGCCGCGGGAGCTGCCGCCGCGGCGGCGCCGACGGCGTTGATCTCGGCCCCTCCGCCGACGGTCCCGCCCGACGAGACGGCCAGGGCCGTCGCGTACACGCCGCCTCAGGAAGAGACCTCGCATGCCACGTACTTCGCGGCGGTCGCCGGGCTGCTCGCGGTCCTGACGGTGGGCATCTTCATCCTGGTGCGGCTCCTGTCGAGCGGCGGCGCGGCGCCGGCGGCGACCGTTGCGGTGCCTGACGTTGCCCTGCAGCCCGAACAGGAGGCGTCGCTGGCGTTGCAGGCGGTCGACCTGAAGGTGAAGAAGCGTAGCGAACCGAACGACGCGGTCCCCGCGGGGATCGTCATCGCCACCGATCCGCCCGCAGGCACCGAGGTTCCGAAGGGTGAGTTCGTCACCATGGTCGTCTCGGAAGGGACCGAGGAGTTCGCGGTGCCGCCGGTCGTCGGGGACACCGAGCAGATCGCCCGTGCCCGGATCGAGGCTCAGGGCTTCGTCGTGGGGGTCGTCACCTACGAGATCACCGAGGACCTCGAGGAGGGGGTGGTGGTGCGTCAGAGCCCCGAACCGGGCGAGAAGGTGCCTCCGGGAACGACGATCGATCTGGTCGTGTCTTCCGGACCGTCGTCGTTGACCGTCCCGAACGTCGCCGGCCTGTCGGGAGAGAACGCCCAGTTGCAGCTCACCAGGGCGGGTTTCGTGAACGTGGTGGTGGCCGAGGAGTTCTCCGTCGACGTGCTCGAGGGGTTCGTGATCCGCACCGAGCCTGCGGCCGGTGATCTCGTGCCGAGGGAGGCGACGGTGACCGTGTTCGTGTCCAAGGGTCCCGAGCCGGTGGCCGTACCGTCGCTGGTCGGGATGACGTCGTTGGAGGCCGAGCAGGTCCTCAACGGCGTCGGGTTGCTGCTCGACGTGGATCCGACGCCCGTGGACGTTCCGCTCGCGTCGGGTCTGGTCGGGAAGGTCGCCGAGCAGGATCCGGTTGGCGGCGTGACCGTCGATCTGGGTTCGACGGTCACGGTTCGCCTCGGGGTCGTCCGGCAGGTCGCCGTGCCGTCGTTCGACGGTATGGATCTCTCCGAGGCGCAGGCTGTTGCTGCGGGCGTCGGGCTGGAGGTCGTTCAGGTGGGGACGATCGAGACCACTGATCCATCGCTCGTCGGCAAGGTCGTCGATCAGGATCCCGACGCCGGCACCATGGTCGACGAGGGTTCCACGGTGCGGGTGTTCCTCGGGGAGGCTCCGGCGACCACGACCACGACCACGACCACGACCACGACGACTACGACGACCACGACGACCACCACGGCGCCGCCGGATGCGGGGGGCTGATGACGGCCCGTGTCGAGACGGAGCGCAATCAGGCGCTCATGCAGTGGTACGCCGCGAGTGACCTGCGGGCCTTGCCGTGGCGGGGCGAGACCGACCCGTACCGGATCCTCGTGTCGGAGTTCATGCTCCAGCAGACCCAGGCGGGTCGTGTCGTCGATCCGTACCGGGCTTTCGTGGCTCGTTTCCCGACGATCGAGACCCTCGCCGACGCGGACCTGGCGGAGGTGATGGCGTTGTGGGCTGGGCTTGGGTACAACGCCAGGGCGAAGCGCCTTCGGGACGCCGCCAGGATGATCGTCGATCGGGGATGGCCCACCACCCCCGAGGGGCTGGTGCAGCTACCGGGCGTCGGCCCGTACACGGCCGCGGCGGTGGCGTCGTTCGCGTTCGGGGTGAAGGTCCCGGCGATCGACACGAACCTCCGGCGGGTGCTGTCGCGCTGGTACGGGACGCCGCTGGATGGGGCCACCCTGCGGGCGGTCGCCGAGGCCGCCATCGGCGACGACGCCGGGGCGTGGAACCAGGCGATGATGGACTTCGGGGCGACGGTCTGCCGGCCCAGGCGGCCGGCGTGCGGCGACTGCCCGGTCGGGTCGTGGTGCTCGGGACCCGACGCCTACATGCCGGCGCGCCCGCATCCACGGTTCGAGGGGTCGGCTCGCCAGCTTCGCGGCGCCATCGTCCGGTCGGTCGTCGACGAACCGCGGACCTTCGACGATCTCCGTCGGGAGACCGGGTTCCCGACCGAAGAGGTGGCGATGGCGTTGGAGGATCTCATGGATGAGGAGCTGATCCAGCGCGGCCCGGACGGCACCTACCGGATCGGCTCGTAGTCCGCCGCGAGGAAGTTGGCGAGGAGCCGCTTGCCGACCGGCGTCATGACGCTCTCGGGATGGAACTGGACGCCTTCGATGGGCAGGGAGCGGTGCCGGATGCCCTGGATGACCGAATCCTCGCTGCGGGCGGTGACGACGAGGTCGTCGCCGAGGGCGGTCACCGCCAGGGAGTGATAACGGGTGGCCGGGAAGGGGTCGGGGAGACCGGCGAACACGCCGGCGTCGTCGTGGGTGATCTCGGAGGTCTTGCCGTGGCGGGGTTCGGGGGCGAGATCCACGACGGATCCGAAGGCGACGGCGATGGCCTGATGACCGAGGCAGACGCCGAGGGTCGGGGTGGTCGCTCCCAGTGCGGCGATCAGGTCGATCGACACGCCGGCGTCCTCGGGACGGCCGGGTCCCGGCGAGACGAGGAGGCGGTCGGGTCGAAGCTCACGGGCGGCGTCGACGTCGATGGCGTCGTTGCGGACGACGACCGGTGCGGCGCCGAGTTCGCCGAGGTACTGCACCAGGTTGTAGGTGAACGAGTCGTAGTTGTCGACGACGAGGACCTTCACCCGATCGTTCCTCCGGTGTCGAGCAGGTTGGTGCCGATCCAGTCGTAGACGAAGAAGAGCACGACGAGCGCGGCCACGACGAGGACACCCATCTGGAGGGCCTTGGCGGCGGGAGGGCCGGGGAGTCGGTCGTACAGGGACCTCATCGGTAGATCGCTGCCATGTTGGGGCCCTCGACCATCTCGGCGAACACGATGAGGCGTTGCCGGGACGAGAACCTGGGGTTGCAGGTGGTGAGGGTGAGCCATGCGCCTTCGCGTGGTTCGGTGACCCACAGGTCGGTGGGTTCGACGATGATCGTTTCCCTGACGGCGTAGACGTGGGTGCCAAGGGCGGTTTCGACCTCGATGCGGTCACCGGGGACGAGGGTGTCGAGATCGAAGAACGGCGCCCCGTAGGTCGTGCGGTGTCCCGAGATGACGGCGTTGCCCGGCTGGCCGGGCAGGGGGGTGTGGGGCATGTGGCCGGCGCCGTTCTTCAGATCCCGCACGGAGACCCCTTCCACGACGGTCCAGCCGTCACGGAGCTTCTCGATCTTGGGGATCCGGATGATGGCGAAGGGTTTCCCCTTCTCCGGGGGAGCCTCCACCAGCAGGACCGGTTCGGGCGGAGCGTTGGGGTCGTCGGGGTCGACGAGGGCAGGCGCGCCGGGGGCGAGGAACTCGACCTCGGAGACGGGCACGGGGGTGATCTGCGCGGTGTCGAAGTAGTCGGCGGCTTCGGCCGCGAGGTTCTCCTGGTTGCGGTCGGCGAGCCAGGTGGTGACGAAGAGCTGCTGAACGACGAACCCGAGGATGAGGAGACCGGAGATGAGGCTGGCCCAGCCGATGCCGCGGATGATGCGCGTCGACCGGGGCCGTGGGGCGACGGCCGGTGCCGGGTCGGGTTCGACGATCGTGTCGGTCATCGGGCGTCAGGCTACCTGCGGACGGGAGATGCGCACGGGCCCAGAGGGAAGGTCGTCGTGGTTGGAGGGACTACCCTTGCCCCCATGCCAGTCTCCAAAGGCCGCAAGAAGGCGAAGCGTCGTCCCACGCCGCCGAAGCGTCGTCCGGATCCTGTGCAGACCAAGGGTCCGTCACCGACGTGGTACGTGGCGACGATGTTCGGGCTCATGGTCGTCGGGATCGTGATGATCCTCGTCAACTACATGGGGTTCCTCCCTGGCGGCACCTCCAACACCTATCTGCTCGGTGGGTTGGGATTGATCGCGATCGGCTTCGCGATGACCTTGAACTACCGCTGACGGGTGGAACTCCACGCGTGTAGTTGTCCCCGGTTCCCTCCACAGGGTGTGGAGAACTACATCGGTGTCGTTCAGAGCGGGACCATCTCCTCGCGACAATGGCGGGGTGGGTCGACTTCGGCATCTTGGGCTTGGGTGACGGTGAGTTGCATCCCGCAGACGCTGCATCGATAGGAGATGTCGACGTCCTGAACGGCGTCGGGGTCGGGCTCGGGTGGGGGACCGAGCTCGATGAGCCGGACCGTCCACAGGGTGCCGAGGAAGATGACGGCTCCGATGGCGATGCCGACGAGCAGGATCCCCACGACGGTCAGTCGAGCCGTTCGATGATGGTGGCGTTGGCGGTGCCGCCACCTTCGCAGATCGCCTGCAGCCCGTAGCGGCCTCCCGAGCGCTCGAGCTCGTTGAGCAGCGTGGTCATGAGGCGAGCGCCGGTGGCTCCGAGGGGGTGTCCGAGGGCGATGGCGCCGCCGTTGACGTTCACCTTCTCCCACGGCACGCCGGTTTCCCGTCGCCAGGCGCCGATGACCGACGCGAAGGCCTCGTTGATCTCGAACAGGTCGATGTCGTCGACGGTGAGGCCGGCGCGCTCGAGCGCCTTGAAGGTGGCCGGGATCGGGCCGGTGAGCATGAGGACCGGGTCGGTGCCGGCGAGAGCGAACGAGACGAACCGGGCGCGGGGTCTCAGACCCAACTCGTTGGCCTTGTCCTCGCTCATGATGAGGAGCGCGGCGGCTCCGTCGGTGATCTGCGACGAGTTCCCCGCGGTGACGACCCCGTCGTCCTTGAAGACCGGTCGTAGGCCGGCGAGGATCTCGGGGGTGGTGGTCGGGCGGATCCCCTCGTCGCGGGAGACGGTCTCGACGGTGCCGTCGTCGAGTTTCACCTCGATGGGCACGATCTCCCGGTCGAAGCGTCCCTCGTCGGTGGCGCGGGCGGCCCGCATGTGCGAGTCGTAGGCGTACGCGTCGAGCTCCTCGCGTGGGATGCCCCACTTGTCGGCGATCATCTCGGCCGAGATCCCCTGAGGGACGAGCCCATCGTTGTAGCGGGCCCGCATCCGCTCACCGAAGGGCTTGCCTGGACCTTGGGAGAAGCTGATGCCCATCGGGACGCGGGTCATCGATTCGACCCCGGCGGCGACGGCGACGTCGTAGACGCCCGCCATGACCCCCTGGGCGGCGAAGTGGACCGACTGTTGAGAAGAGCCGCACTGTCGGTCGATGGTGACGCCGGGCACCGTCTCGGGCCATCCGGCGGCGAGTGCCGCGTTCCGACCGACGTTGAAGGTCTGTTCGCCGACCTGGGAGACGCATCCCATGATCACGTCGTCGATGAGCCCTGGGTCGATGCCGGTCCGGTCGACGAGGGCGCGCAGCGTTTCGGACGACAGGTCGACGGGATGCCAGTCTTCGAGCATGCCGTTGCGCTTCCCCAGGGGGGTACGCACGGCGTCGACGATCACGGCGGTCTGCATGGCGGATCCCTCCTCTGTCGCGTCGTGGAGACGATCGGATTCGAACCGACGACCTCCTGGTTGCAAACCAGGCGCTCTGCCAGCTGAGCTACGTCCCCGTCTGCGGCGATTGTACCGGCCGCCGCACGCTGGGGCCCCGGGCTCTCAGGGCTTGTAGACCATCAGCAGGAGGGCGACGAACAGGATCCCGGTTTGTGCGTGGAGCGCCATCTGGAGCTGCTTGCCGAGGGCGAGCACCTCGGGATCGTCGAGTCCCCGTTCGCCGATGAGGTCGTTGAAGGCCTGGCCCTTGGGCTTGACGAAGGCGATGGCGAGCGCGATGGCGACGAGTGCGAGCACGAGCCCTCCGGCGACCCACCCCATCTCGAACTCCCAGGTGGTGACGATGACGAGCCAGAAGCCGAAGACGACCGTTCCGGCGCCGGCGGCTCCGAAGAGCCGGTCGTTGGTGCGCACCACCGACGAGAGGGTGCGCATGGCCTCCTTCGGGCTGCCGGACCGGTTGGCGCCGGCGAGGAGGCTCTCGGTGTAGATCGATCCGCCGAGCCAGATGGTGGCGAAGAGGACGTGGAGCAACATGATCGTCTTGGCCACGGGATCTCGTTCCTTCCTGGGAGACTGCGGCGGGATGCTAGACGCCGGAGGTCGGAGACCGGAAGGCGGTGTCGAATGCCTCCAGGATGTGGTGGGGTTCGATGGTTTCGACGAACGGGATGTTCCCCGCGGCGGAACGCAGGTCCGCTCGTCCGGCGGCGGGGAGTCCGGGATCGACGACGATACCGGCGACGCGTCGGGCATGGATCCGGTCGACCGCGTCCATGGTGTTGTCGACGAGGAGGGTCCGATGTCCCCGTTCGGCCAGGTGCCGTGCGATCCGGTCGGCGGCGGTGCGTCGTGGCGTCACCACGAGGACGCTGCCGTCGATCTGTGTCATGGGGTCGTGCCGTTCTCGTTCGATGACCTCGACGAGGTGCGCCGCGATGGCCGTGAGGCTCGCGGCGACGTCCGGATCGGTGAGTCGGCCTTCGGTGAAACGCTCCCGTGCTCGGGTCACGAGTACCTGAGGGGTGGCGACGACGCGGAGCCGGTTGTGGCCGAGGATCTGGCGCAGGTGCGCTTGGGACCGGGCGGTCCCAGAGCCGCCGCCGGCGCCGATGATGGCTGCGGGTTTCCTGTCGAGCGGGGAGTCGGGGCCTCTCGACAGCCAGTCGATGGCGTTCTTGAGGGCGCCGGTGACCGAGAAGTTGTACTCGGGGGTCGCGAACACGATCCCGTCTGCGTCGGCGACCTGGTCGCGGAGCCGGTGGACGGCCGGGGGGAAGCCGTCGGCCTGTTCGAGGTCCCAGTCGTACATGGGGATGGTGGTCAGGTCGGCGATGTCCATGGTCACGTCGGCGGGGAGGAGGTCCCGCATGGCGCGCAGCAGGGCCGTGTTGTAGGAACCTCGACGGAGGCTCCCTGAGATGCCGAGGAGATGGATGGGTGTCGATGGTCCGGTCACGTGTCGTGGAACGTCGTCGTTCGCGGGGCCATTCCGCCGCGGGGTTGCTCTGGGGACTTTGCTATCGTTGCCTCCCGCGGGCCCATAGCTCAGCCTGGTTAGAGCGCATCCCTGATAAGGATGAGGTCCCTGGTTCAAATCCAGGTGGGCCCACCCCGGAAACCCCTTGCGGCGCAAGGGGTTTCGCGTGTCTGGGGGAGACGATCGCCGGTTCGGCATCGTCCCGCGTGCACATCGCGTGCACACGACGTAGCTCGCGTCGAGGCACCCCGAGGTCGGCCTCATCGAGACAGAAGACGGCTCCCCTGCACCACTCGGGGAACGATCGCAGCGGGGTGACCGGTGCCGTGGCGGGGGCCGTCAGCCTTGCGACGGTCCGGCCTGCGGAGGTGCTCGCATGAAGAGTCGACCGTCGGGTTCCCTCGACGTGGTGAAGCCGAGGCGCCGATACAGCTCCCGGGCAGGGGTGATCTCGAAGACGTGCAGGGAGACGGTCCTGCCAGCGTCGTAGGCCTGGTCCAGGAGCCGTCGCAGCACCGCCGTACCGATCCCGTGGCCCTGGCGGTCGGGACGGACCTCGATCCTGGTGATGTAGACGTCGTCCTCCCGCGCCTCGAAGGCGAGCACCTCCACGTCTTCGCCTCCGACGCTGATGACGAACGTATGCTCGGGCCGGAACCAACGGTCGAAGAACCCCCACTGGACCGCGTCGTCCCAGGGGCCGAACAGCTCCTCCACGTAGCGGCCCATCGACGCCCGGTGCAACTCGAAGAGGAACTCCCGGTCCTCCGGGACGGCCGGACGCAGGGCGACTCCGATGGTCATGGCCTCAACGTAGCCGTGCCGCCGATGCGCCATCGGTGGCCGCCGAATCCCCGTGGGAGGGGGCGCGCGGGCATCCCTTCCCGTCGCGTCGCCGTGGGCGTGCCATGCGGGCATGGCCTTCGAGAGAATCCCCGTCGACCCAGAGCGCATGGGGGGCGTGCCCTGCACATGCGGCGCGTCGGCACAGTCGAGTATGGGTTCGTGTCCGCCGCGTTGTCAGCCGTGACTACCAGACCTCGAGCCTCCCGGATCGTTGCTGTTCGAGCTTCTCAAGGACGTGTCGGTGCTCTCACGCGAAGGCTCTGAGGTCGAAGGAAGGCTTCGTGAGTACCCGACGCAGTGCCTCGTGGGGGACGGTCGGCCGGTCTTTGCGGGTCGGAGCCGGTGGGGGCGCTCAGTTGGAGTCGTCGGGGCAGCCGAGTGTGCGGTGTTCGGTGGCGAGCAGGTTGAGGGTCGTCGGGTCGTCGGCGGGGACCTCCACGCCGTTGGCTTCCAGGCACGTCTGGAGTCGCCGGTACCAGTCGGCCCATTCGGCTTGGGTGGGCTCGTTCGAGTCGGCATAGACGATCTCGACCCAGTCGAAGTACTCGCGGCGGCATTCCTCGTTGGCTGCTTCGGCTTCCTCGATGCCTTCGAGGGTCGGGGAGCGAAGGTCCCACAGGTAGAAGCGGGACAGGTCCCTGGGGCCGATGACGAACAGCGACCCTCCGTAGCGGCCGGCGTCGGATTCCCGGTAGGGGCCGACGACCTCGACCCCCCGGTCCCGCAGACACTCCACGGTCGCCAACACCGCCTGCTCGTACTCGGCGAAGGTGACCTCGCCGTCGGCGAGGATCCCTGACTGGTATTCGGGGAGATCCTCGGGGAGTCGAGGAGCCGTCGCCTGTCGGAGCGATGTGGAGACGGTCGGTGTCGTCGACGGAGAGGAACCCTCCGCCGGCGGGAGATTCCCGGCCGCCGTCACCGACGTGGCGCCCCGGCCGTCGGTTCCACCGACGCCTCCCGTTCGGCACCCGGCGACCAGCACGGCGACCACAACCATCATCGCAACGCCCCTTATGGTCACCTGCACCCATCCACCTCGATCCCGGCTCCCGCGACGGTACGCACCGTCGATGCCTAGTACAGGTATTTCCAGGGGGTCGTCGGGTACTGGAAGGGTCGAGCCCGGTGCCTCGAGTAGTGGATGAACGCGGCGCTGTCGGTCGAGGTGCCCCCTCCGGCGGACATCCATCCGGTCTCCTTGTACCGATATCCGTAGCCGGACTCCCAGTACCTGATCGCCGCCTTGACCGACCGACAGTCCGCGGCGTCGAGGTTGGAGCTCACCCCCTCGAAGTACGGACGGTTGTAGTCATACGAGCCCTTGAAGGTGCAGGCATTGATGGTCCACGTCTTGGACTTGGTGTAGGCGAACGCGGCGACGGCTGTTGCCAGCATGAGGACGCCGATTGCGGCACCCGTGACACCGAGGTGCCTGATCCGGAACCGTCGGATCATGTCGGTCCGTCTCCTTCCTCATGCCCCCTGACACGGTGGGTGTCCCGGTCACTACGATCAGTATGCGGATGGTGTGTGTGTGTGTCAAGGGGGTCGTGTTCGCGGTCGGGGTCGGGCCGATGCCCGCCCGGGGGACGGTCAGCGGGCGGCGTCGCTCCAGCAGCGGCGCCGCAGGGCGTCGTCGGCGGCCCGGTAGGCGTCGGGGTAGTCGACGGCGTCGATCCCGCCAGCCCGGACACAGGCCACGAACCGTCCCTGGATGCGGGGCTCAGCGTTGGCGCAGGTTGCGGCGGGCGATGTCGCCGAATCGGGTGAAGATGCACTCGACGTAGCGGGGTTCGTCTCCTCGGTAGGCAGCCGCGTAGAGATCGTCGGTGGTGGCCTGCGGATCGACGGCGATGCCGAGCTCGTCGGCACAGTCGAGCACGACGTGCCGGTACTCGGCTTCGGTCGGGTTCGTCACCTGAGCGTACTCGGCGGACATCTTCGCCAAGCCGGTCGCCTCCTCGCATTCCCGCATCGCCGCATGGGCCGACACCAGCGCATCCTCGCCCCCGGGAGTGCCTCCGACGAGATGGTGAACCCGTAGCTGATGCCGTCGAGCTCGAGGCCGGCTTCGACGTCGATGCCTCGTTCCCGCATGCACGAGACGGTGGCGAAGACAGCCTGTTCGTATCGGGCGTACAGGTCGCCGACCGGTGGTTCGGTACCCCACGCACATGCTGCCACGATCACGGCGGCGGCCGCGGCGAGCCCGAGGAGATGGGCTCTCCACAGGAAGCGGGTGCCGTGGGTGCGGATCACCCTTGGTAGTAGCGGCACTTCGAGGCCCAACCATAGGCTCTGGTGCTGCCGTTGGAGGCCTGATCGAGGCCGCGACCGGAGGCGCACACGACGTACGGACGGCCCTCGGGATCTCTGACGAGCGTACGTCGCCAGTCCGCGTACCAGCCGCTGTAGGTCGTCGTGTTCGGGTGGTTCCACCATCCCCACGCCGCTCCCGTGTTCCAGTTGGTGGTGATCACTCGGGCACGGTACGACTCACAGGGATTCTTCGGATCCACCCCCCAGGGAAACGCGTTGGCCTGATGCCGCCCGTTGCGACCGGAATGCTCGCCGCCGAGGTAGTCGGAACACTGGTCGGCCTGCTTGGACGTGCCGTGCCCGAGCGCGGGAAGGGCCACGCCGAAGGCGAACACGAGGATGGCCACCAGACGGGCTGGTGCACGCCGTCACCGTCACCACCAAGACGAGGCCGCCAAGAAGACCGCCGCTCGCAAGACGACGGCGAAGGCTGGTGCACGCCGTCACCGTCACGATCGAGACGAGCATCCACCGCGACCACGACGACGAGCCGTCCATCCTGTCGGTGATCACCGCGTTGCTCCTCACGGTCGCCTGCACAGCTGTTCGTGAGGCTGACGCGGCGACCACCGATTGGGAAGGATCCTCAGCCCTGCCTGCACCACCACCGTGGACGCAGCGCGGCATGTCAGGGCGGGACTCAGCCAGCGAAGCTGAACGCGTAGGCCGTCAGGCAGGGTTCCAGTCTGCTCCGGGGGATGTCCCAGGGGGAGTTGCCGCCGAGAACGACCTTGAGGATCTCGATCTCGGTGAGGCCGGCTTCGAGTTCGGCACCGGCGTCGTTGAGACACTCGGTGAGCTTGGCGGCGTACTCCACCATGGTCTGCTCGTCGGGACGCGCCGCCTCCAGCCAGGCTGTCTCCACCACCGACAGGTACTCGGTCAGGCACGCCGACTCGGCGGCGAAGAACTCCTCGTCGGCCATGCCCTCCGGCGGGCTCAGCGTCCACGAAAGCATCCGTCCGGCGTGGGCCGGCTTCGGACCCGTGGTGCGGATCCCGGCGTCTTGGAGGCACGCGATGGTTGCCAGCACCGAGGCCTCGTACTCTTCGAAGGTGACCTCCCCGTCGGCGAGGACGGCGGCCTGGTAGTCGGACAACTCCCGGGAGCCTTCTCCGGTTTTCCCGTCGGCGGGTGGGGGCAGCACCGCCGCCGGCAGTGTCGTCGACGGGAAGCTTCCGGTGTCGGGGCCCGTCGACGAGATGGTCGGGTCCGTGGTGCTCACCGCGGGAGGGTCGTCCACCGTGGCGGCGCCGGTCGGTCCGGCCGTAGGGGCCGGTCCCCGACACGCCGCGGCCACGATCGCTACGGCGGCGAACCCGACGATCCAGCGCCGCTGCGCGACCGGTCGCGTCGTCATATCAGTACAGGGTACAGGTCGATGACCACTGGTACGACGGGTAGTGCTGGATCTGATGCCGGCTCTTGAGCGTCGTCGATGTGCTTGGACCCCACGCCCACACCGCCTGGTACCACTTCTTCGTCGAGGTCCACAGCGTGTCTCCACCGAAGCGGTACTGGAGCCGGACGGTGGCCCAGTAGCAGTTGCTGTTCCCAACTGTGGAGGCCACCGCTCCGCTCTGGTTCCAGTGCTCGATCGTGTACGCGCAGGTGGAGAACGACTTGTTCTTGGAATGCGAACCGGTCGCGCCGGCGGGAACGGCGACGCCGACCAGCAGGGCCAGCACGAGGACGACCCCAAGCGACCTCACGGTACGTCGGATCATGTCGGTCCGTCTCCTTCCTCATCCCCCCTGACACGGTGGGTGTCCCCGTCACTACGATCAGTATGCGGATGGTGTGTGTGTGTGTCAAGGGGGTCGTGTTCGGGTT
>Ga0256841_1000688_pt1 | contig 33064 bp, 28 predicted proteins | sample 356308metaG_FD_185971 | JGI IMG/M metagenome (GOLD analysis project Ga0256841, IMG submission 185971) | Hydrothermal vent microbial communities from Mid Atlantic Ridge, Atlantic Ocean - 356-308 | ecosystem: Environmental > Aquatic > Marine > Hydrothermal vents | place: Atlantic Ocean: Mid... | reverse complement strand
AAAATTGTCTGCCCTGCGGGAGCGCCGATTTTACCGCCTCTACTGTGTTGCAGGGCATTTGCGTCTGTATTCTACAGCTGCATGCCCTGCGCCTTGTATAGGCGGCAAACGCGACGCTTGCAAAATTCAGGAATTAACGCTGCCATGCCGGCAAGCCCCGACCCGCCGTCAACAGGTCGGGCATGATGCCTTGACCTCGCAGAGCTTTTCGACTATGTACGGGGCCACACTGACCATTTCCCTGCAGGCCGCGGGAAATAATGGCCGGCAGCGCCCCATTTACCGTGCCTGCCGGTCCGGCGAAGAAGAACGATGAAAAAGCATACGCATGATTTTGTTGAAAGCTACGACGGCTTTATCGGGTTCGGCTACGACCGTCCCACCGATGAGCATACGGTCTGTTGCTACCTGCAGAAGCTTTCCGATGACCGGCTTATGCAGACGCTGCTGCCCAGGCTGTCGGATCCGGATCTGGAAAAAGTCTTTTCCTTCGTATCCGCATTGCTGAAAAAGCATCTGAGCGAAGCCGAATACCACCGGCTGTTTTTGAAGGACGACCATCATGCCTGAAACCGGCGCAGCCGCGCCAAGGAGCAGCAAATGAAAATTTTGATCACCGGTGGTGCCGGATTCATCGGATCGCACCTTGCCGAAGCCTATCTTCAAAGAGGCGACGAAGTCTATATCATCGACGACCTGTCCACCGGATCACTGGACAACATCAAAGCGCTGCAGCAGAATCCACAGTTCAAAAACCGCCTGTTTCTCACCGTCAACACCATCCTGGAACACCACAACCTGCTGGAACTGACCGGTATCTGTGACGTGGTGTTTCACCTGGCGGCGGCCGTGGGGGTGCGCTACATCCTGGAAAACCCCTTGGAATCCATTCGCACCAACATCCAGGGAACCGAAAAGGTGCTGGAGATGTGCGCCAAATTCAAAAAACGCGTCCTGATCGCATCCACTTCCGAAGTCTACGGCAAGCACACCCACGCCCCGCTGGTGGAAACCGACAACATCATTTACGGCCCGTCCAGCAAGTTCCGCTGGAGTTACGCGGCTTCCAAACTGATGGACGAATTCACGGCGCTGGCCTACTTTCGCACGCGCGGCCTGCAGGTCATCATCACCCGGCTGTTCAACACAGTCGGTCCCCGGCAGACCGGTGCCTACGGTATGGTGATCCCCCGCTTCGTCTCACAGGCGCTCCGTGACCGTCCGTTGACGGTATATGGGGACGGCCGCCAGACACGCACCTTCACCTACGTCAAAGACGTGGTGGAAGCGCTCATGCGGCTGATGGAATGCGATGGGGCCGTGGGTGAAGTGTTCAACGTGGGGGGAACCGAAGAAACGACTATCCTGGAGCTTGCGCAGCGGGTGATCGCCCTCACCGGTTCGGCTTCTGCGGTTGAACTGATCCCTTATGAAAAAGCCTTCGGCAAGGATTTCGAAGACATGCAGCGCCGGGTTCCCAGCATCGCCAAAATCCGCGCGCTCATCGGCTTTGCCCCGCGTGTCGATTTCGACGGCATGCTGCGCAAGGTCATCGCGCACATGCGCAACGGCAGCTGACGCCGGGCGTAGGCGGCGGCGCGCGTCACGGGCGCCACGGACTTTACACCTTGTACTTGCCGAAATCCTCGGGGGAGAGGTTTTTCAGGTAGTCCGCCCATTTGCGGCCTTCTTCACTCATGTCGACGGGTTCAACCTTTTCATCCGGCTGGACCGACTTCTCGATGACTTTTTCGTCCACGAATATGGGCGCCTGAAAGCGCAGCGCCAGTGCGATGGCGTCGCTGGGGCGCGCATCCATGTCAAATTCCGCTTCACCGGAGGCGAAATAGATCCTGGCATAGTATGTGTTGTCACGGATATCGCAAACTTCGATTTTGGTGATGCGCATGTGCATGGCGTCGATGAAATGCTTAAACAGGTCATGGGTCATGGGACGTTCGAAATGGATATCCTTGAGTGCCGATGCAATGGACGTGGCCTCCAGCAGGCCGATCCAGATGGGCACCATGCGGCCGTCATCTTCGGACTTTAGAATAATGATCGGTGTGTTGGATGCCGGGTCCATGGTCAGACCCGCCACGTTTACTCTATGCAGCATGGCAGGTACCTCCTTTCGCGCGCTTTAATGGCGCCTGGATGCTCAACAGCCGGCCCCGCAGCGAATGCGCATAAGCCCCCTCGATGCGCACCTCGACCAGCAGTCCCGGCACCAGGACCGGCTGCAGGCCGGCATCGACGGGTGCAGGGAAATGCACGATGCGGTTGGTCGGCGTACGGCCATGGTATTGCACAAGACCGGATTCATCTCCGGGAGCGTCTTTTCTTTTGCTGGTCCCCTCCACCAGAAGCGTCTGCGTGGTGCCGACCAAGGCCTCGTTTTTGCGGCGCGTAATCCCCTCCTGGAGATCGAGCACCTGCCGGAGACGATCCTTTTTCTCCTCTTCCGAAATCTTTTCCGCGAATCGCGCCGCCGGCGCTTGCGGACGATCCGAATAGATAAAGGCGAACAATGCGTCGTATTGAACCGTACGCACCAGATCCAGGGTCTTTTCGAAATCAGCACGCCCCTCGCCGGGAAAACCCACGATAATATCGGTTGTCAAAGCGATTTCCGGAACCATGCGGCGGATGCGCTCGATTTTCCGAAGGTAACCGTCACGCGTGTAGCGCCGGTTCATCTTCTTTAAAATCCGGTCGGCGCCCGACTGCACGGGAAGGTGCAGATGGGGACAGACCTTGCCGAGATCACGGAAGGCGGCAATCAGGGCATCGGACAGGTCCTTGGGGTGCGACGTCGTAAAACGAATCCGCGAAAGTCCTTCAACGGCATTGACCCGCGCCAGCAGTTCGGCAAAGCTGCACCATCCCTCCTTGAGCCCGTAGCTGTTGACGTTCTGCCCCAGCAGCGTCACCTCGCGCGCACCGTCAACCACCATCGCATTGATTTCACTGAGAATGTGCTCCGGCGGACGGCTGGCTTCGCGGCCGCGCACATAGGGCACCACACAGTAAGTGCAGTAGTTGTCGCAGCCGCGCATAACGGTGACAAAGCGGCTGGGTGCTCCACCTCGGGCGACTGCCGGAAAGCGACCGTCGATCTGCGTGGCAGCGGCGGTTTCGGTGTCTGTAAGACGTCGGGCGCCGGCTTCAACGGCTGCCACCAGTCGCGGCAGGCGCTGCAGCGCCTGGGTACCGAACACCAGGTCCACACAGGGTTGCCGCGCCAGGATGGCGGCGCCCTGCTGCTGCGCCACGCAGCCTCCCACGGCAATGCGCAGTGTCTTGCGGCGACGCTTCAAAGCCGCCAACCGGCCCAGGAAGCTGAAAACCTTCTGCTCGGCCTTGGCCCGAATGGCGCAGGTGTTGACCACGATGAGGTCAGCGGACGCCAGCTGCGACGTCAGCCGGTACCCCAGCGGCACCAGCAGCGCTGCGATCTGACCGGAGTCATACACGTTCATCTGGCATCCGATGGTGTGAATGTATAGCTGTTTCATGGTCGTCACAAAGCGGTTAGCGTCTCTGACCGCCGCTTCTCTTTTTAAAATACGGCTTCTCCGGCATTCGTCAATACGCATTCGATGCGCACCGTCTGCTGCAGACCGCGGATCACCTGACGGGCAATGGCTTCGCAACCCGGCGCCACGTGCAGCAGCACCAGGCCCTGCGCCGCGTCCAGGGTCTCAATGAAGGCAATCCCCTCGTAGGCCTCGAAGATAAAGCGCACAAAGCCGATCTGGCGCCGGTCGACCCGGTAATGATAGAGTATGCTTCGGGTCGGGGCGCACCCTTCGGCCGCAAAGCCGCATACCACCGGCGGGTGTCCATGAAAAGGCAGTTGTCCCAAACCCTGTTTTCGGCTATAAGGTGCAGCCATGTCGACTTCGTGGTCCATCGCACGCCCTCCGGCGCAAAAAGTCGCCCGCCTGTGCCGCGCCATGGGCTGTGAGCCTGCCACGGCGGCGGTGCTGTTCAACCGCGGTCTGGACACCGTCGACAAGGCACGTGGGTTCTTAAGCGCTTCCCTCAAAGATCTGCGTCCCCCTTTTTCCATAAGGGATATGGACAGGGCTGTCAATCGGATTTACCGGGCGGTCGACCGTCGCGAAAGAATACTGATTTTCGGCGACTACGACGTGGACGGCGTGACTTCCACCGCCGTGCTGCTGGATTTCCTGCAGCACCTCGGGGCACGCGTCAGCTATTACATCCCCCACCGCATCCGCGAAGGCTACGGGCTGAAGGCCGAACACATCTCAGACCGGGTGCTGCCGCCCGACACCCGCCTGATCATTACGGTGGACTGCGGTTCCGGCAGCCAGCCGGCGGTGGCCGCGGCCCGCCGAGCCGGCATCGACGTCATCATTACCGACCACCACAGCGTCGGTGCGCCCATGCCCGATGCCCTGGCCTTCGTCAACCCCAAACGGCCGGACTGTCACGCCGCCTTCGGCCACCTGGCCGGTGTGGGCGTCGTTTTCGCCCTGCTCATCGGCCTGCGCCGTCACTTCCGGCGGCAGGGATTTTTCAGGGGCCGGGGCGAGCCGAACCTGAAACAGTACTGCGACCTGGTCGCCTTGGGGACCATCGCCGACATGGTGCCGCTGGTGGCGGAAAACCGTATTCTGGCGCGCGCCGGTCTCGAACTGATGGCCGTAAAGCCGCGCGCGGGCATTCAGTCGCTGATGGAAATCTGCGGCATGCAGACGCTGCATATCGATGCCGCGGACATCGCCTTTCGCATGGCGCCCAGGATCAACGCCGCCGGCCGCATCAAACATGCAAGCTACGCCGTGGACCTGCTGACGGCACAGGATCTGCGCACGGCCAGACAACTCGTCGGCCCGCTGGACCGCATGAACACCCAGCGCAAGATCCTGGAAAAAATCATCCTGGATCAGGCTGAACAAAAGCTCGAATCTAATCCGGAGCTGGCAAATATAAAAAGCATCGTGCTTTGCCATGCCGATTGGCATCTCGGCGTGCTCGGCATCGTGGCTTCGCGTCTAGTGGAGCGCTACAATCGGCCGGTGGTGCTGATCTCCACCAAGCACGCAACCGGCAAAGGATCTGCCCGCAGTATCCCGGGCATCGACCTGTACCAGGCGTTGTCGCGCACTGCCGGGTGCCTGGTGGGATTCGGCGGCCATGCCGCTGCCGCCGGTCTCGAGATCACACCCGGCGAAATCGAGCGTTTCAGCCGGCAGTTCGAAGCCGCCGTGCGTACCACGGGCACGCCGCAGGCCGGTCGTGCGGATCTGCAAATCGACTGTCGACTGCCCTTGGACCGGGTTTCAGACCGCCTGATCGATGAATTGGAGCAGTTGAAGCCCTTCGGTATGCAAAACCCGGAACCGCTCTTCATGGCCCAAAACGTGCGTGTGCTGTCATCGAAAGTCGTGGGTGAAGGGCACCGTCGCATGCGGCTGTGCCCGGGTGGCCGATCTTCTGACGGATCCCTAGAGGCCATCTGGTTCAACGCCGACCCCGCTCTTGCACGGCAAAAGGTTTTCGGACGTATGGCCTACCGGCTGCAGTGGAACCGCTGGAACGGCCGCAAGAAAGCCCAACTCGTCATCGACGCAGTCTAATTTTTTGCTTGCAATCTGCCATGGGCATGTCTATGTGTACCGGTTGGGGGTCGCAGCGGTCCCCGTGTCTGTACAAAAGACTCATACGGCATTACCAATCAAGGGAAAATGACATGGCGAAAGTATTTCGGCCCAGCACACGCGAGGCCAGCATCCTGTCTAAAATCGAATCCACCAAAGAGCGCGCCCGCCGCCAGGCGATCAGCGCCATCCCGGAGTGCATCGAGGCCTTGAGCAACGCCATCTCCATGAAACTCGTGGAGAACAGCCTGGTGGAGACCACGAATAAAAACGGCCTGCAGGAACAGATCCACACCTGCCTCGAAACCCTGCACCGGGCCGATGATTTTGACGTGGACTACAAGATTTCCCCTTTCCGGAAAATCACGGCACAGCCGCACGTCGTCAGCCTGTACCTGACGGCCTGCGTACTGGAAGAGGTGATCAACCACAAAGACACTGTGGATATTTACGGATCGGATGAAGACATCTACGTCGCCATTCACCAGCAGGTCAAAAACTACCTGCCCTGAACATGCGCCCCTCCTATCGTCCCCGGCTGGTCAACGGTCCCTTCGGTGACCCCGGCCTGTACCTCGCCTTTCAGCTTCAAAACAGAGCGCTGCTGTTCGATCTGGGCGACATTTCCGCCTTGAGCTCCCGGGACATTCTCAAAGTCAGCCATGTTTTCGTGAGCCACACCCACATGGACCATTTCATCGGTTTCGACCGCCTGCTGCGGCTCTCTCTGGGCCGCAGCAAAAAACTGCACCTGTATGGCCCGGCGGGATTTCAGGAAAACGTACGCGGGAAACTGGCCGCTTACACCTGGAACCTGGTGCAGCGCTATGAAAATCCGCTGGCGCTGCACGTCACCGAGGTCCGGCCGCAAAGCCGGCTGCACGCGGTCTACCGCTGCCGCGACAGGTTTCGTCCGGCTGAAATTCGGGAACAGGCCACTTGCGACCGCACGCTGGTTTCAGAGCCGGCCTTTACGGTTTCGGCGGCCATACTGGATCACGGCACCAGCTGCCTGGGGTTTTCCGTAAAGGAGCGCTTTCACATCAACATCTTAAAAGCGCGTCTGGACGAACTGGGACTGCCCGTAGGACCCTGGCTGGGAACCTTCAAACGCGCCGTTTTCAGCCAGGCCCCCCCGGACACCCCAATCCAGATAGCCGGCGGCGGGTCCGCGCGTGCCGGCCGCGCCCCGGCGCTGGGGGACTTGTTGCCGCAGATCGCACGCGTCACCCCCGGCCAGAAGGTCACCTACATCACAGATGTGGGCCACACATCGTCCAATGCAACGCGTATCGTCGAACTGGCCCAAGATTCCGACCACCTATTCATCGAGGCGGCTTTTGCCGACGCCCATGCCCGCCTGGCCGCCGCCAAACATCATCTGACCGCCGGCCAGGCCGGCCGCCTGGCCGCCAGGGCGCACGTCAAGCGGCTGACGGTATTTCACTTTTCTCCGCGCTACACGGGCAGGGGTGTGCTGCTCGAGAAAGAGGCGCTGGCGGCGTTTGAACAGGGTTAGGTGAAAAAAGCCCGGATCTGCTCGACCACATATGCCTGCTGTGCATCGGAAAGTTCGGGGTAGATGGGCAGCGCCAGGGTCTCGCGGGCGGCTTTTTCGGCCTCCGGCAGAACCTGCGGCTGCCGGCCCTTCTGCATAAAACAGGCCTGTCGGTGCATGGGCACCGGGTAGTAGACTTCACTGCCCACGCCGGCGGCCTTTAAAAACTGGCGCAGATCATCGCGCTTTTGCGGCACACGGATGACAAACTGGTTGTAGATGTGGCGGCTTTCACGTTCCACGGGCAGCCTGATGACCGTATCCAGCCCGGCGGCTTTGAAATAGTCCCGATAGGTACGCGCGTTCTGCTGGCGCGCCGCCGTCCACCGGTCCAGGTATTTGAGCTTGATCTGCACAATGGCCGCCTGCAGGGCATCTAGGCGGAAATTTCCGCCGATGACGCTGTGAAAGTACTTGGGGCGCGAGCCATGCACCCTCAGGATGCGCAGTTTGTCATCGGCCGCCGGCGACTGCGTGGTCACCATGCCGCCGTCCCCGAAGGCCCCCAGATTCTTGGAAGGAAAAAAGGAGAAGCAGCCGAAATCGCCCATGGACCCCGCCCGTCGGCCCTTGTATTCGGCGCCGATGGCTTGGGCCGCATCCTCGATGACCGTCAGGCCGTGCTGCCGGCTGATCTCCAGAATAGGGTCCATGTCGGCACACTGCCCGTACAGATGCACGGGGATGACCGCCCTGACCTTGTCGCGCCGCGCGGCGGGTATGCGCGCCAGGGTGTCGCCCAGTTCCGCCGCAGAGATATTGAAGGTGTCCGGATCGATATCCACAAAAACCGGTGTCGCCCCTACACGCGCGACAGCCCCGGCCGTGGCGAAAAAGGTGTATGCCGTCGTCAATACCAGATCGCCATTGCCGATACCGGCCGCCATGAGGGCGATCAGCAGGGCATCGCTGCCCGAAGATACACCGACGGCATGGGCCGTGCCGCAGTATTGGGCAATGGAAGTTTCCAGTGCCTGCACATGTGGGCCGAGGATGAAGTGCTGGCTTTCAAAGATCTGCGCGGCGGTTTCCAGCACTTCTGCACGAATACCGGCATACTGGGCCTTCAGATCCAGCAGTGGGACTTGCATGCGACATCTCCTTTTTGTCTGCATCAGCCCGTATTGATCACGGTCTGCAGCAAACTGGCATTCTTTTTGGACACGTTTTTCAGCAACAGGCCCTGGCCGGGCGACAGCATCCGCAGGGCGCCCTTTTGCATCAGGATTTCTTCCTGGCCACAGGCCTTCACTTCACCGTCCAGCACACACAGATGCACCGTCTGCTGTCCGCCGGCTGTCAGGCGGGTGTCGCCGGCCGGATAAATTTCAAGCCGCCGGATGCAGAATCCCGCCTGTCTCGCAAGATCGGTGCTGCTGCCCCAGCCGTGGTAAACGGTGGTGTGCTGCTGATACTCCCTGCGCCCCTGCCCTTTGAGCTGCTGGACTATGGACTTGACCTCACGGCTGTTTTCAAGGTCTGACACGAAGACCGAATCCGGGGTTTCAACAACCACCAGGTCGTGGAGATAATTGGCGGCAATCAGCCGGTCGTGGGCCAGGATGAAACAGTCTTTGGTCTGATTCAAAATCACATCGCCGCCAACGACATTGCCGAGATCGTCCTTGGGCAGGTAGTCGTACAGTGACTTCCACGAGCCGATATCGCTCCAGCCGAAATCAGAGGGCAGCACTACACAGTTGTCGGTCTTTTCCATGATGGCGTAGTCGATGGAAATATCCGGCAGTTGCTCATAGGCACTCGGACTGACCGGATCCCCGGCGGCCACCAGGGTGCGCATCCGCTCATAGAGCTGCGGTTGGAGCTCGGCAAATGCCTGCAGAATCACCGAACGTTTAAAGCAGAACATGCCGCTGTTCCAGAAGAAGTTTCCACGCTGCAGGTAGCTCTTGGCCACGGCCAGGGCCGGTTTTTCAACAAAGCGCTTCACCTTGAAACCGTTGCCGCCCACCGCTGCGCCGGCCTCGATGTAGCCGTACCCGGTTTCCGGATAGGCCGGCTGGATGCCGAAAGTGACGATATACCCCGCCTGCGCCAGGCGCAGCGCGTCTGCAATACGCCGATGCAGCGTCTGCGTGTCGCGAATGACGTGATCGGCCGGGAAAACGCACAACACCGGATCGCGTTCCGCCGACCGCAATTTGAGTGCAGCCAGCAGGATGGCGGGCGCCGTATTGCGTCCGCAGGGCTCACTGATGATGGCCCCCTCGGGGTCCAGACCGATCTGCTGCAGGTGACGCGCGGTTTCGGCGAGATGCTGCCGGCCGCAGACGACCCGGACATTCTGCATGTCGATAAGCGGTGCCAGGCGTTTGATGCTGGTCTGCACCAGCGACTCGGCGCCCAGAAAACTGACGAACTGTTTGGGGTACAGCTGCCGTGACACCGGCCACATACGGGTGCCGGAGCCTCCGGCCAGAAGAAGCCCGAAAATACTGCCGCGGTCAGTTTGCATGCGAAAATCTCCCCCTGCGCTTACCGTTTTTGCCGTTTCCCTTGCCGCAGGAAACCTGCTGGCATTGCGTCTGCATGGCGGCGGCACCGAAGAGATTGCGGACTTCGCGGTCCAGGGACATATCGACCCGCACACCGATACTGTCGGCCAGCTGAACGACGGTTTCCGTTTTTCCGGGGTCTTTGAGATGAATGAAGGCACGGCAGGAACCGGGGTGCTGCTGCAAAATGTCATTCAGGGCCTGCAGCCCCTCCCGCTTGAGAACCGTCATGTCCAGGTGAAAATGAACGCTGGCCGTCCAGGTTTCAGCCGCATTTTCAATGGGCACAATCTTTTCGGCCAGTAGTTTAACCACGTTTTCGTCCCTCTGGACCTGGCCCTCGATGATGACGGCGCGATCCTTTTGCAGATCGTGGCGCACCTCTTCATAAAGGTCTGAAAAAACGGTCACATCGGTATTGCCATGCATATCCTCGATGGTGACAAAGGCCATGGGCCGTCCCTTGCGCGTGGTGATGGTCCGCATGTCGCAAATCAGGCCTCCCAGCCGCACGGCCTTGCCGTCTGGCATTTCGGCCAGCTTCAGCGCATCGGCCGAGGTGTAGCGTTGCAGCAGGTCCTCGTAGCGCTGCAGCGGGTGCCCGGAAACGTAGAATCCCAGCACTTCTTTCTCATAGGCCAGACGTTGTTTTTCGTCCCATTCATCAATGGGCGGCACCACCGGCGCATTGATGGATACGGCCCCAGCAGCACCGGTGTCGAAAAGCCCCATCTGCGGGTCCGCGCGTTCACGCTGAATCCGCTGGCCGTAGTCCATGGCATCTTCAAGAACCGCCATCAGGCGCGAACGGTAGGTGCCGGTGCAGTCGAAAGCACCGCATTTGATCAGGCTCTCGATCACCCGCTTGTTGACTTTCTTGAAATCCACACGCTCGCAGAGATCGAAAATGGAGGTGAATTCTCCCTGGCGCCGTACGTCGAGAATGGCCTTTATAGCGCCCTCACCCACATTCTTGACGGCCACCAGACCGAAACGGATCTTGTCTCCGTCCACCGAGAAGGTGCTGTCGCTGCAGTTGACATCCGGCGGCAGCACCTGGATGCCACGGCTGCGGCATTCCCCGACGTATTTCAGCACCCCGTCGGTGGAATGAATTTCGGATGTCAGCAGCGCTGCCAGGAACTCCACCGGGTAGTGGGCCTTCAGGTAGGCCGTCTGATACGCGATCAGCGCATAGGCCGCACTGTGCGACTTGTTGAAGCCGTAGCCGCCGAATTTCTCGATCCAGTCGAAAATCTGACCGGCCTTGGCCGGCTCGATCCCGTTCTTGGCGGCACCTTCCAAAAACCGCTGGCGGTGTCCGGCCAGCACAGCGGTGAGTTTTTTCCCCATGGCTTTGCGCAGGTCGTCCGCCTCGGCCATGGAATAGTTGGCCAGTTCGGCCGCAATCCGCATTACCTGTTCCTGATAGACGATGGTGCCGTAGGTTTCCTTGAGGATGGGTTCCAAGGCCGGCACCAGGTATTTTACCTTTTTACGGCCGTGCTTGCGCTCCACAAAGTCATCCACCATGCCGCTGTCCAGCGGACCGGGCCGGTAGAGGGCCACCAGTGCGACCACATCGGCAAAGCACTCGGGCTTCAGGCGTGTCAGCAGGTCCTTCATGCCGCTGCTCTCCAGCTGGAAGACACCGGTGGTGTCGCCGGATGCCAGCAGCCGGTACGTTTCGGGGTCTTGAAAATCGGGGTTCTCCAGGTCCGGTACGGGACGTCCGCTTTTGGCGATCAGTGCCAGGGCATCGGCGATCACGGTCAGGTTGCGCAGCCCCAGGAAATCGAACTTGACCAACCCGCTCTGCTCCACGCGCTTCATGTCGAACTGCGTGACGACCTCACCTTTTTTACCGCGGTACAGCGGCAGATACTCCTTAAGCGGCTTATCCCCGATAACCACGCCGGCGGCGTGCGTGGAAGCATGCCGCGGCAGTCCCTCCAGCACGCGGCAGACGTTGATCAGATCGGCAATCTCGGGTTTGGTCGCGACCAGTTCAGCCAGGCGCGGCTCCTGGGCCAGGGCCTGCTCCAGGGTGATGTTGAGTCTGTCCGGCACCATCTTGGCGATGGCGTCCACCTCGCGCAAGGGGATGTCAAGCGCCCGGCCCACATCCCGGATCACCGCCCGCGTCTTGAGCTTGCCGAATGTGATGATCTGGGCGACGTAGTCACCGCCGCCGTACTTGTCGACCACGTATTTAAAGACGCGGTCGCGGCCGTTGATGCAAAAATCCACATCGATGTCGGGCATGCTCTTTCTGGAAGGGTTGAGAAAGCGCTCAAAGATCAGTTCATGCTCGATGGGGTCCAGGCCGGTGATCCCCAGTGCGTGGGCCACCAGGCTCCCGGCCGCCGAACCCCTGCCGGGCCCCACGGGAATACCGTTTTCCTTGGCATAGCGGATAAAGTCCGCCACGATGAGAAAATAACCCGGGAATCCCATCTCGTTGATCACCGCAATCTCGTAGTCCAGGCGTTGCTGGTAAATCTCGCGCCCGGCACGCGGGTTTTTCCGCTGCACGCGTTGCCAGACCTTTTCAAATCCGTCACGCACCTGCTTTTCAAACAGGGCTTCCACGCTGACGTCCGAGCCGCTGTCAAACTTCGGGAAATGGTAGCCTTCAAAAGCCATCTCCAGGTTGCAGCGCCCGGCGATCTCCAGCGCGTTTTCGACTGCGCCGGGAAAGTCGCCGAAGGCCGCGTGCATCTGGCGGCCGGATTTGAAGAAGAGCTGATCCGTACGAAACTTGAAGCGGTTGGCGTCATGCACGGTCTTGCCCGTCTGCACACACAGCAGAACATCATGGGCGCGCACATCCTGCTTGTCGAGGTAGTGGCAGTCGTTGGTGGCCACCAGTGGCAGCGACAGCCGCTGGCTGAGCTCGCGCAGACCGGCGTTGACCCTGGTCTGGATTTCCATGCCGTTGTCCTGGACCTCGAGGTAGAAATTGCCCTCCCCGAAAATGTCCAGATACTCGCGGGCGGCGGCCTCGGCCCGTTCCATGCGCCCGGCCTTGATGCTGCGCGGAATCTCACCGTGCAGGCATGCGGAAAGCCCGATCAACCCCCGGCTGTGGGCCCGCAAAACCTGCTTGTCGATGCGCGGCTTGTAGTAAAACCCCTGCAGTTGGGCGATGCTGGCCAGTTTGCACAGGTTGTGATAGCCTTCCAGATTGCGGGCCAGCAGGACCAAGTGCGACATACCCTTCTTGTCATCCGGGCTCCGGTCGTCGATGGAGCGTGGCGCCAGGTAGGTTTCACAGCCGATAATGGGTTTGATGCCGGCAGCGATGGATTTTTCATAAAACTCCAGGCAGCCGAACATGGTGCCGTGGTCGGTAATCGCCACGGCGTCCATGCCGTAGGCAGCGGCCCGCTCAAGCAGTGCGTCGATGCGGATGGCGCCGTCCAGCAGGCTGTACTCGGTGTGCACGTGCAGATGGACGAATGGAGACTGATGGCTGGACATGGGTTTGATTTCTCCCTGAAGAAACGCTTCGGCCAGCTTTGCGCCGGGAAAGGGTTGAAGCCGCTTCGAGGCGGCGGCCCGTATTGCGGCCCCGCTTTTTGAATCGCCGCCGCCAAGTCCGGGGGTTAAAACGGCCTGTGCAACAGCGGGCTAGTCCAGTCGGTAGTTGGGCGCTTCTTTGGTAATTATCACATCGTGGACGTGGCTTTCACGCAGGCCGGCGGCAGAAATACGGATAAAGCGCGCCTTTTCCCTCAGCTCCTGGATGCTGCGGCTGCCCACGTATCCCATACCGGCTTTCAGGCCGCCAACCAGCTGCAGCAGGTTGCCCGACAGCGAGCCGCGGTAGGGCACGCGGCCGACGATCCCCTCGGGCACCAGCTTGTCTTCTTCGGCCTGGTCACCCTGGTAGTAGCGATCCTTGCTTCCCTTTTTCATGGCCTCCAGGGACCCCATGCCACGGTACACCTTGTAGCTGCGGCCCTGGTAAAGAATCGTTTCGCCGGGGGTTTCCTCGGTGCCGGCGAACAGGCCGCCGATCATCACGCAGTGCGCGCCGGCGCCGATGGCTTTGGCGACATCGCCCGAGAACTTGATGCCGCCGTCGGCAATCAGCGGAATTCCCGTCTGGTCACATATGTCGCGGCAGTTTAAAATGGCGCTGATCTGGGGTACCCCCACACCGGCCACGATGCGCGTCGTACAGATGGAGCCGGGCCCGATGCCGATCTTGACGCCGTCGACACCGGCTTCAATCAGGTCTGCGGCGCCTTCGGCGCGGCCCACATTGCCGGCAATCAGTTCGATTTGCGGAAAATCGCTTTTGAGTGTCCGCACGGCCTGCAGCACATTCTTGGAATGTCCGTGGGATGTATCGATCAGAATCACGTCCGCGCCGGCCTTGAGAAGCTGTTCGGTGCGCGCCTGCATGTCGGAGCCGACGCCCACGGCGGCGCCCACGCGCAGACGTCCCATGCTGTCCTTGCAGGCATTGGGGTACTTTTTGATTTTCTCGATGTCTTTGATGGTGATAAGCCCGGTCAGACGTCCCTCTTTGTCGACCACCAGCAGCTTCTCGATGCGGTGCCGATGCAAAAGCTTCTTTGAGTCTTCCAGCGAAATCCCCTCGGACACCGTCACCAGGTCGTCCTTGGTCATTACCTCCGACACCTTCCTGTCGAGATTCTCTTCAAAGCGCAGATCCCGGTTGGTCACGATGCCCACCAGCTGCTCGCCCCTTTTCACCGGCAGGCCGGAGATGCGATACTGCCGCATGAGCCCTAAAACTTCCGAGATGATCTGATCGGGGTGTACGGTGATGGGGTCGACGATCATGCCGCTTTCAGATTTCTTGACCTTGTCCACCTCGCGGACCTGGCTGACGATGCTCATGTTGCGGTGGATAAAGCCCATACCGCCTTCGCGGGCCATGCAGATGGCCGTCAACGCCTCGGTCACCGTGTCCATGGCTGCACTGACGATGGGGATGTTCAGCGTCAGGTTGCGGGTCAGGCGGGTCTGAACATTCACGTCTTTGGGCAGAACATCGGAGTAGCCGGGCAACAGCAGCACATCATCGAAAGCGTACCCCTCGTCAGGTGTTCGGTTGTCCATGGTATTCCTCCGTATTGCCGTCCGGCCGCAGGTTCCCAAGGCGGGAGAGTGGCGCCGGGGCACGCCAGCCGGGCGGCAATTGCTGGGATATCGTTCGATATCTGATTTTTGCCTCTGCCCATAACAAATGGCCCCTGGTTTCGCAATCCTTTATTTGTGGCCTTGACAAGGTGGAAGGCACGTAATAGTTTTTTGGTTTTTTAAGGATCTCAACCGATGCAGTTCACAACCAACGGGACCTGTCCATGCTGATTAAAATCAATCCCCTCACACCCCAGCAGCGCCTGATCGCCAGGGTCGCCCAGGTCCTGGAGAAAGGCGGCATCATTGCCTATCCCACGGACACCTTCTACGGCATCGGCTGCGACATCATGAACAAACGCGCCATCCAGAAGATCTATCAGTTGCGCCAGCGCAATCCCAACAAACCGTTCAGCTTCATCTGCTCCGGCTTGAAAAACATCAGCCTTTACGCCAAAGTCACGAACTATGCGTACAAAACCATGAAGAGGCTTCTGCCGGGTCCCTACACCTTTATTCTGGAAGGCTCGCGGCTGGTGCCCAAAATCATGCTTACCAAACGCAAGACCGCCGGCATCCGGGTACCGCAAAATCTCATCTGCCTGGCGCTGGTCGAAGCCCTGGGGCATCCGGTGATTTCAACCAGCGCCAAAACACCGGATAACCGGGTCTTTGACGATCCGTCCCTGCTGCACGACTTTTTCGGTACGCGCATCGACATGGTGATCGACGGCGGACCGGTGCCCGGCAAGCCCTCTTCGGTGATTTCACTGATCGGCGACCGGCCGGAGGTGCTGCGCCGGGGAATCGGCGACGTCGGTATTTTTGAATAGTTTGGGGAAAAGGCGCTGAACCCTTCCGGGTCTAGTGCGCTCCTGAGACCGGCGCGCGGTACAGATATCCGGCATATATGCGCCGTTGCGCCAGCGCTTCCACCGCTTTCCGCACGGCAGTTTCGGTAATATACTTCAGCCAGTGGAATTTTTCCACAGGTTCACGCACTGACTCCACCGGCCCTTGGATGCCGGCCAGCTGACCGGCCCACTGCACGGCGTCATCCAGATTGCCCAGCCGATCCACCAAACCGAGCCTTTTGGCGGTCTGTCCGGAAAAAATGCGTCCATCGGCGATGGAGCGGATTTTTTTAAGCGGCAGGCCCCGGCCGTCGGCCACGGCCGTGATGAACTGCTCGTGGATCTGATCGGCAAAAGCCTGCAGCATTTTTCTTTCTTCGGCGGTCATTTCCCGAACCGGCGAGCCGATATCCTTAAAGCGCCCGGATTTGATCACAACGGGGGACAAGCCGATCTTGTCGAGCAGTTGGCGGACATTGGTGTATCCCATGATAACGCCGATGCTGCCGGTAAGGGTCCCGGGATCCGCCACGATGCGGTCGGCGGCGGCGGCAATATAGTAACCGCCGGAAGCGGCCACCGTGCCCAGCGAAGCCACGACTTTTTTCTTCTTGCGGGTCTTGCGTATCTCGCGATAGATCTCCTGGGAAGGGCCCACCGCGCCCCCCGGCGAGTTGACACGCAGCACGATGGCCTTGACCGCCTCGGCCCGGCGGTAGCGTCTGAGGGCTTCAATGGTTTCACGTGCATCGGTGATGGGCCCGGCCACATCCACAATGGCCACTCGCCGGCCGAATTCCAGCTCAGAGCGCCCGGATCCGGTGACGATCAGTATGCCGATGACCACCAGTGTCGCGGCCACGATGGTGCTGAAAACCAACAGGAAAAACAGGTAGGGGTGCCGGCGGCTGAACATGGCGGCTTCCTTTCCACAGATTCGCCCGGGGCAAACCCAAAGAAAATAATTACGAATTACGAATCGAAGAGCCCGATAAATCCGATAAAACAGGCGGGCCGGAAGGCATGGTGTGCGCTCCCGGCCCTGCGTTGATCAGGCGACGGCGGCCGCGAATCCCTGGCGCACGCCCGCCTTCAGGTCACGGCGTTCAGGAATTACTCATCCCCAAGCTTGTCCTGCAGATTTTCACGCAGGATTTCGCCGAAAGTGGAGGTCGGCGGCCGCATGTTGTTAACGTATTCACTGAGCAGCCCTTTGTCGTCATCCATTTCAAGGCGCTTGATGGACAGGCCGATGCGCCGCTCCTCGCTGTTGATATTCATCACCTTGGCGGTAATTACATCGCCAACGTTGATCTGGTCTGCCGGCGTCTTGATCTTTTCCTTGCTGATCTCGGAAACATGCACCAGCCCTTCGATGCCCTTTTCCAATTCTATAAAAACACCGAAATCGGTGACGTTGGTGACGGTCCCGGTGATTTCGCTGCCCACCTGGTAACGCTCGGCCACGGTCTTCCACGGGTCTGTCTCAAGCTGCTTGATGCCCAGTGAGAAGCGTTCGTTTTCTTTCTCGATATCGAGCACAATGGCCTGTACCACATCGCCCTTCTTGTACAGCTCGGAAGGATGTTTGATGCGCCGCGTCCAGGAGATGTCCGAGATGTGCACCAGGCCGTCGATGCCTTCGTCAATGCCGATGAACAGGCCGAAATCGGTGATGTTCTTGATCTTGCCCTCGATGGTCGTGCCCACCGGGTATTTTTCGCTGATCACATTCCAGGGATTGGGTTCCACCTGTTTCATGCCCAGGGAAATGCGGCGGTTTTCGGGCTTGATGTTCAGCACCACCGCTTCAACCTCTTCCCCCACGGAAACGACCTTGGAGGGATGCCGGATCTTGCGCGTCCAGGACATTTCAGAGACATGAATCAACCCCTCGATGCCCTCTTCCAGCTCCACAAAAGCCCCGTAATCGGTCAGGCTGACAATTCTTCCATGTACATGCGATCCCACGGGATACCGTTCGGCGGCCGTCGACCAGGGGTCCGGCGTCAGCTGTTTCATGCCCAGCGAGACGCGTTCCCGCTCGAGATCCAGATTCAGGATTTTCACCGAAATTTCGTCGCCCACGCTGAACATCTCCGAGGGGTGCTTGACACGTCCCCAGGAGATGTCGGTAATGTGCAGCAGGCCGTCAACACCGCCCAAGTCGACAAATACCCCGTACTCGGTGATGTTTTTCACCACGCCGTCCACAATTTTGCCCTCGTAGATGCTGGCCAGCGTGGTGGCGCGTTTGGCCTCCCGCTCTTCCTCAAGGATTACGCGGCGCGACAGGACGATGTTGCTGCGCTTGCGGTTGAACTTCAGGATGCGGAAGTCAAAGGTCTTGCCGACCATTTCATCCAGATTGCGCACCGGCCGCAGGTCGGCCTGGGAGCCCGGCAGAAAAGCCTGGATGCCGACATCGACCGAAAAGCCCCCTTTGACGCGGTTGGAGATGGTCCCCTGGATGGCCTCATTTTCGTTGTAGGCCCTTTTGATTTCCTCCCAGATCTTGACCTGCGCGGCTTTCTCCTTGGAGAGGATGAGCATCTCATTCTCATCATCCAGCCACTCGACCATCACTTCCACCCGATCGCCGATCTGGGTATTGATATTGCCTTCCTCATCCATGAACTCATGGATGCGGACCTGGCCTTCGGTCTTGTATCCGATATCGATCAGCACGTGGTCTTTATCGATGGATATGATCTCGCCCGTGACGACTTCACCCTCTGCAAACTGCTTGAAGCTCTCTTCGTACAGCTGCATCAGGTTGTCCATGCTGTCGCTGTCCTCGGAGGCCGCCATTTCGGACGGCGCTGACGCCTGCTCCGGCCCGGCTTCCGCTGCTGTCTCCGGCCCGGCTGCCGCATCCGCTTCCGCATCCGCATCCGCCGCTGCCTCTGGCTCAGTATCCGTTTGCGGTGCGGCTTCCGGTTCGGCACCCGCCGGCGGTGCAGCCGATTCCAAAGGCGTTTCCTGCGCTGGCGCCTCCTCTGCCGGCGGCATGTCGGCTTCGGCCTGCGCCTTAGCCGGTGGCGTAAGCGGCGTCTGGCCGCTTTCCTGTACCGGGACGTCTTTTTGTGTTGAGTCCTTCTCCACCAAATTTTCCATTAAACAACAACCCCCTTGACCCTTATTTGACTACTGGCTGACCTATAATCAGCATAACCGCAAAAATTACCAGATTCTATACAGAAAGACAACTAAAATCCGATAAAACCGTAAAAATCACGCGGGCCCGTTTCCACGCCGCGCCAAATCACCCCTCCGGGGCAGGCCGGCGAGGATGCGGTCGACCACTTCATCGACAGAAAGCCCGGTGGAGTCGATATAGAGCATGTCAGGCGCTTTTTTCAGCGGCGCCAGGTCCCGCGTACTGTCATTTCGGTCACGCTGCTGCATGTCCCGTCTGACCTCTTCCAGACTCTGGTTTCCGGCGGCCGCCAGCTCCCGGTAGCGCCGTCGGGCCCTGGCATCCGGTGAAGCGTCCAGGAAAATCTTGAGGGTCGCCCGCGGAAACACCACCGTACCCATATCGCGGCCCTCGAAAACCACCCTTCCCCGGCGGCCCAGGGCGCGCTGCAGGTCCAGCAGGTAGGCGCGCACCAAGGGCAGGGCCGAAAGCCGGGAGGCCAGCATGCTGATTTTAGGGCTGCGCAGCCCGTCCGTGACATCGCGCCCGCCGATGTGGATGCGCATGCAGCCTTCCTTCCAGGAAACCGCCGGTTTCAATTCCGCTAAAAGCCGCTTGAGCGCCTGCGCATCCCGGTAATCAGCACCGGCCGCATCGACTCTCCAGGCCACCGCACGGTACAGGGCACCGGTGTCCACGTAGCGGCATCCCAGCCGATCGGCCAGCCGCCGGCTGACCGTGGTCTTGCCGGCGCCCGAGGGGCCGTCGATGGTGATGACCAGGGGGCGCGTGTCGTCCATGGCATGTGAAGTCATGAAATCAAGCTTCAGGTAGTTAAGACGGTTTCAAAGGCATCCAGAAAGCGTTGGTTCTCCGCAGGCAGGCCGACACTCAGCCGGATTTCCCGGGCATATCCGTAAGCACGCATGGAGCGCACAATAACCCCCCGGCGCAGCATCATTTCGTAGAAGCGGTCGGCGTCACGGCCGACGTCGATGAGAAAAAAATTGGCCTGACTGTCATGATAGCGTACCCCCATACGGTCCAGCTGCGACCAGAGGAAATCCAGCCCCTCATGGGCCAGGCGTACGCTCTTTTCCAGAAAATCATCATCGGCCAGCGCCCCGGCCGCCGCAGCCTGGGCCAGTGAATTCACATTGAACGGCTGGCGTACGCGCTGGAGCAGCCGCACCAGTTCGGGCGGCATGATACCGTACCCGATGCGCAGACCGGCCAGGCCGTAGGCCTTCGAAAACGTCCGCAGCACCGCGACCGCATGCTTTTGTCGGACGTGGCTCAGGCCGTCCAGGGCTCCGGGGTCGCGCATATACTCGGCATAGGCCTGATCGACAACCACCAGTATGTTTTTCGGGATACGCGCCAGGAAGTGCGCAAACTGCGCGCCGGCAATTACCTGGCCGGTGGGGTTATTGGGGCTGCACAGAAAGATGATGCGGGTATTGGGCGTAACGGACCTGGCGACGGCCTCAAGATCGATGGCGCGCTTGGACAGCGGCACGAAGACCGGCGTGGCACCGGCACAGCGTGCGTAAAATTCGTACATCAAAAACGTCGGTTGGGGAATGACCACTTCGTCGCCGGGCGACAGCAGTGCGCGCGTCAGCATGCTGATGACGTCATCGGAGCCGCTGCCCAGGATGATGCATTCCGGCGCTACGCCGAGCCTGGCGCTGATAGCGCCAACCAGTTTTTCACTCCCGCCGTTGGGGTAGCGGTTAAGTCCGGCCGTTTCTGCGGCCAGCGCAGCCAGCGCTTTGGGCGAAGGCCCCAGGGGATTTTCATTGGAGGCCAATTTAACGGCATCGGCGATGCCGTATTCCTGCTCCAGCGCCGCGATGGGTTTCCCGGGCACATACGGCTTCAAGGCGCGGATATGTTGGGGAACCGCAATTTTCATGGTGACATCCCGTGATCAGTATTTTTCAGCCGCCTGCCGGCCGGCTTCAAGGGCTTTCAAGTTGATGGGGATCAGTTTGGCCTTGGCCGCGAACTCGGTCTTGACCGACTCCCGGAGGCGTTCAAAATCGACAAAGCCGGAGCGGGCCACAAAAGCGCCGATGGCCACGATATTGGCGGTTCTCACGTTTCCGACTTCCTTGGCGATCTCGATAATCGGCACCACGAACTCGTCCACGTCGTCCCTGTCGCAGCGCACGGAAATCAGTGAACCGTTGACGAAAATCACTCCGCCCGGCTTTACGGTGGGCGCAAACTTTTCCAGGCTGGGCCGGTTCATGGCCACCAGGTGCCGCGGGTTCTGGATGATCGGCGAGCCGATGGGCCGGTCGCTGATCACCACTGTGCAGTAGGCCGTTCCGCCGCGCATCTCCGGGCCATAGGACGGGATCCAGACGACCTCGAATCCCTGTTCCATGGCTGCGTGCGCCACGATCTTGCCCATCAGCATGACCCCCTGGCCTCCGAAACCGGTAATTTTCACTTCGTTTTGCATGTGCAGTGCCTCCTGCGTTTACTCGGGTGATTTCAAGTCGCCCAGCGGATAGTAGGGCAGCATGTGCTCCTGGGCCCACTTCACGGCATCGACCGGTGTCAGGCCCCAGTTGGTGGGGCAGGTGCTGACCAGTTCCACAAAGCCGTAGCAGCGGTTTTCCAGCTGGTAAGTAAACGCCTTTTTAATGGCTTTTTTGGCTTTTACGATATACTTGGGCAAAATGACGGTCTGCCGCGAGATGTACGCCGGCGTCTGCAGCGAAGCCAACAGTTCCGAAACCCTTATGGGCATGCCGACTTCATCCACATTGCGCCCGAACGGTGAAGTCGTGGTGCGCTGATCGGGCAGCGTGGTGGGTGCCATCTGGCCGCCGGTCATGCCGTATACGGCGTTGTTGATGAACACGGTGGTGAATTTCTCGCCCCGGTTGGCGGCATGCACGATTTCCCCCATGCCGATGCTGGCCAGGTCGCCGTCACCCTGGTAAGTGAACACCACCAGATCCGGGCGGGAGCGCTTGATGCCGGTGGCCATGGCGGGCGCCCGTCCATGGGCCGCTTCCTGGAAATCAAAGGTGAAGTAATTGTAGGCCAGAACGGCACAGCCGACCGGCGCGATTCCCACCGTGCGGCCACGAATCCCCAGTTCGTCGATGACTTCCGCCACCAGCCGGTGGGCTACGCCGTGGGTGCATCCGGGGCAGTAATGCGTCGGCTGATCAGACAGGGCCTCTGGTTTTTGAAATGTCTTCCCCATATTGGATACTCCTTGCTTCGTTTTCACCCCAAAAGGTGAAATGGTTGTCTGTCCCGTGCAGGCGCCGCGCGAACCCCGGCGGGTTGCCGACCGGGCTAATGTGTAGTGGCCGGTCGTTTCCGCAGGCCGCCGCGCGCGGAGACCGCGAGCGGCCTTTCATTGCACAACGGCGCGGACGGTTTCCACGACCTCTTCGGGTGTGGGCACCTCGCCGCCGCACTTGCCGTACCAGTGCACCGGGCAGCGGCCCTGGACCGCCAGCCGGACGTCCTCGACCATCTGCCCCATGTTCATCTCGATGGAAAACACCGCCTGGCAGCCTTTTTTCCAGGCGGCATCCCGCACCGCTTGCAGTGGATAGGGAAACAGGGTCTGGGGCCGGATCATGGCCACTTCCAGTCCATCGGCCTTCATGATGTCGATGGCCGTGCGGCAGACACGGCTCATGGTGCCGAAACTGACAATCAAGGCCCGGTAGGCACCATCCTGATTGTAGCCTTCGAAACGCACCTCTTCACGTTCCATCTGCTCGTATTTGCGTTTGATTTTCAGGTTGTGTTCGTTGAGTTCTACAGGGTCTAAGAAAAGCGATTTGACCAGGTTGCGGGTCTTGCGCCCGCGCGTGTCCATGCCGTTGGTCGCCCAGTCGTCTTTGTTGGAGGGTGCGCTTTTCAAATTATCCGGAAATTCCACCGGTTCCATCATCTGCCCGATCAAGCCGTCCCCGAGCACCATCACCGGATTGCGGTATTTTTCGGCCAGGGGAAAAGCCGTCATCACCATTTCCACGGCCTCCTGCACACTGGCCGGCGCCAGCACCAGCAGCCGGCAGTCTCCATGACCGACACCACGGGTGGCCTGCAGGTAATCGGCCTGCGACGGCAGGATACCGCCCAGGCCGGGACCGCCGCGCATGATGTTGACAAACACGGCCGGGCATTCGGCGCCGATGATGTAGCTGATGCCTTCACTCATCAGGCTGATCCCGGGACTCGAGGAGGTGGTAAAGACCCGTTCGCCGCATCCGGCCGCGCCAAAGATCATGTAGGAAACCGCAACTTCGCTTTCCCCCTGCAGAAAGTGCCCCCCCACCTCGGGCATGCGCCGCGACAGGTACTCGGCGACCTCGGACTGCGGTGTAATGGGATAGGCAAAATAGTTCAGGGCACCGGCCCGAATGGCGGCCTCGCCAATGGCCTCATTGCCTTTCATCAATACTTTGCTCATAGATTCCTCCGTTCAGCTGCTCTCTTGCGTGCCCTCGGTTTCGCTGATGCAGATGGCCACGTCCGGGCACATGGTGCAGCAGATGGCACAGTAAATACAGTCTTCGGGCCGGGCCTGATAGGCCGGGAAGTATCCTTTGGCATTGACCTGGTCTGAAATCTCCAGAACATTTTTCGGGCACACGGCTACGCACAGCCCGCACCCCTTGCATCGGTCTGGGTCGATGTGGTGCTGATATGTCATGGTTTCAACTCCTTTTGGTGTAAAAATCAAGCGGCCCCGCCAGGTACCGTCAACGGTTCAGGCTTGCGCCAGGGCGGCACCAACTGCCGATATATGGGAAGCACCGGGCAGGAAAATTGGTGGGGCCTGGCCGCCTCGAGCAGGCTGGCGGGAACCGTGATGAACTCCAGCGGCCGTCCCATACGCTGTGAAAGAGAACGGGCAAATTCATGGCCGGCCAGCACGTGCTCCAATACGGTGTCTTCCAACAGATTGGCATTGCCGATGATGCCGGTAACCGCCAGTTTCGCTGCCTTTTCGATTTTGCGGCAGCGTTCCAGACAGGCTTCCGGTGTGCTGGAATACGGCCGCAGCGGATTGACCACCAGCAGCATGCGGACACTGTCGTGCGGCAAGGCGTCTGCCAGGGCCGCCAGGACCGTTACGCCGGCATCCCCTCCGCCGGCATCGAGGAGCGTCAGTCGGGAGGGGTCGCGCATCAGCCCGGTTACCCGCGGATTGAAAATGGGCAGATCGGCCTGCAGGTATTGGGGATCGGGCATCACCAGCTCGATCCCCAGGGCGGCGAGCAGGCGGCGGGCTTCCCGGGTGCGAAAGTACGGGTTCACCAGATCCAGGTCGGCCACGCTGACTTTACGTCCGGCAGCTTTCTGATGGACGGCCAGGTTGATGGCCACTTCGGTTTTTCCATTGCCGAAATCGCCGGCAATGATCACCAGGCCCTTGAGCAATATCGACATGCGGATTACAATCCCCCCCAAACACCCCAACCACAAAACAATGAACCTATTCTTTTATTTTCAGCATCCGGTGTTGTCAAGGAGATTTGAAGTCAGGCCCTGAATGGGATGGCGGCGATGCGGGGTCCATTTTGCGCCGGAACACGACCGGGGCATGGAAATACCGGCCGACAAGCGTAAAATGTTTTGATTTTTACCGCCGACTTCGGTTATCCTCGGAGCAGTTTCGGCACATAAACCACCGTCATGGGACAGGTGCAGCATGACAGCCATCGGGGTCGGTCTGGAAAATTTTATCGCCAGTCCGCCGTCATCCATACGCGCCAAACGCCTGGGCCTTTTGTGCAACCCGGCCTCTGTAGACAGCCGCCTGCGGCACGCCCGCGACTTGCTGGCACAGCGCCTTCCCGGACAGCTGAAGGCCCTGTTTTCCCCTCAGCACGGCTTTTACGCCGAAAAACAGGACAACATGGTGGAATCCGGCCACCTGTCAGATGAACATCTCGGCATCCCGGTATTCAGCCTTTACGGCCGGGTGCGGCGGCCCACGGAGGCGATGTTCGACCTGATCGACACGCTGATTGTCGATCTGCAGGATGTCGGCACGCGCGTCTACACGTTCATCTACACCATGGCCTACTGCATGCAGGCAGCGAAACGACTCGGCAAGAGCGTTCTGGTACTCGACCGCCCCAACCCCATCGGCGGCCATCGTGTGGAGGGCAACCTGTTGCACGACGACCTGACGTCTTTCGTGGGGCTCTATCCCATCCCCATGCGCCACGGTCTGACAATCGGCGAACTGGCCGGACTTTTCAATGCGCATTACGGCATCAACTGCCGTCTGGAAGTCATTCCCATGAAGGGCTGGCGGCGGCGCATGTTTTTTCAAGACACCGGCAGAATATGGGTCGCCCCGTCACCGAACCTGCCGACACCGGCCAGCGCGATGGTCTATCCGGGCCAGGTGCTGTGGGAAGGTACCAACGTATCCGAAGGCCGCGGCACCTGCCAGCCCTTCGAGCTGTTCGGCGCCCCTTTCATCGACCCGCGGCGTCTGCGGTCATCGCTGGCCGGGGCAAGTTCGGACGGTTTTAGGCTGCGTGAACACGTTTTCGAGCCGACATTCAACAAATGGCGCGGCCGCCGCTGCAACGGTTTTCAGCTGCACGTCACCGACCCCGGCCGTTACAACCCCTATTTCAGCACACTCGAGATCCTCAAGGCCGTCTACGCCTGTTGGCCGGAGCAGTTCCGGTGGAAACCGCCGCCCTATGAATACGAGCATGTAAAAGCGCCCTTCGACCTGATCAGCGGCGACCGCCAAATCCGCCGCTGCATCGAAGAAAACGCGAGTCTGGACGACCTGAGGGCCGCCTGGCAGCCTGAATTGAAAAAATTTCTCGACCTCGGCCGCCGCTTCTACCTTTACGAAAGATGACAGACGCGTAGAAATCCGTTGTCGAGCGGATTTCAAGACGTTTCGGTCAAAGCGCCATACAGCGTTGCGCGTTAACCACCCCAAGCCGTTCGGGGAGCAAAGCGGCAGCGCTCCCGGGATTTGGCGCAACGTTGCACGGCTGCCGGACAGGCTTGCGCAAGCGAAAAATCCGGACTTTTTGCGAAATCATCAAAAAGCCGAACCCAACCACCGGGCATATGGAATCCGGAGCGATACATTGAGCCGCAAAATCAACTGGGTACGCCGCAAATTCAAAACGAACAAGGTCTGGCTGGCGACGGACGACCAGGGTCGTCCCCTGACACGCGGCAACCGGCAGTTGATCAAATACCAGCTCACACAGGATCACGAATACTGGGTCAATCCCGCAAATATCCGGCCTCTGGAGGCAGCGGCAGCGGCAGCGGGCAAATCGTCCGCAACTTCAAGGGCCCGGCGGGCCACACAGCGCCCTGCCGAAAACATACCGCCCAACGCCATTTGCATTTACACAGACGGCGCGTCTTCCGGCAATCCGGGCCCCGCGGGCATCGGTGTCGTGCTGCGCTACCAGGACCGCGTCCGGGAAATCTCCCGCTACATCGGCCATGCCACCAACAACATCGCCGAGCTGGAAGCCATTCGGCAGGCCTTGTCCGCTGTACAGCGCAAAGATCTTCCGGTGAGGCTTTTCACCGACAGCAGCTACGCTCACGGACTGCTGAGTCTCGGCTGGAAGGCCCGCCGCAACCAGGAGCTCGTACAGGAGATTAAAAACCAGATGCGGGATTTCAGGGACCTGCGGCTGATCAAGGTCAAAGGCCACGCCGGCATCGACGACAACGAGCGCGCGGATCAGCTGGCCACCTCTGCCATTCGCCGGCGACAGTAAAAGCGCCTATGCCAACTGAAAAAGCCCCGCTTGGAATAAGCTGGGGCTCTTTTCTCCAGGCCCGTTGGCCCACGGGCGCGTATACTTTATATCTGACGCATCCGGCTCCGCCGGCGTCGGCGAAGATTTATTTCCGGATCAAATAAACTTTTGGGCTATAACAAGCAGATACGGTTAGGCTTTTTCGGCCTTCAGGGTTTCGATTTCTTTTTTCAGGTCGTCGATTTCCTGTTTATATTTTTCGCTGTCATCTGTGTCAACAGGGTTTGCCGCGGGTGCTTCGTCCTTTTTCCAGGTGTCTTTAAGTTCGTCAAAACCCAGATAAAGGGCCAGGCCGCCGCCGAGCAGCAGCATAATGGGAACCACGCCGGCCAGAACCTGCAAGAACTCGCTGAACCACACCGAAACACCGATCAAACCCAGAACTGCTGCCACCGCACCACCAATTAACGTTTTCATAAAAAATCATCCTCCTTTAACTATTAACGCGTTATAATCCTTAAGGAAATGTAGATTCACACCTAAACGCGATCAGAACCGGACGGGCGGAAGCCGCCCCTTTGCACCACATCAGTCGTACACCGCCGGCAGACATCCCCCCGGCGCCCGATTTCGGTACCCGACTCAAAATCCAAACCTCGAAGTGCCCTCTGGTGCTGCGGTCTGATTTCTCGTCTTCCCCAAATTGGAACGTCGTCAGAACGTCTTACAAGGGTCTTTTACGCGGCCGGTCAACCTTACCAGAGCAGAATTTTATTTTTTGAGGCAATACCACATCATCTGGCGCAACGCAAGCTAAAAAATCGGGATTAACCGCACCCCGGCTATCTTGTCCGGATGCCACGAAAATGTCCGCAGGCGCCAATTCCCATGGGTTGTTTCGCAGGCCGCGGCGCGGCTCAGAAAACCTTTCTGCCCCGGCGCTTTTGCTCCCAACTGCAGAGGGTATGGCCGCCGGCGGCCTTCGACTTTCAGGTTGCAATTGCCGATGGGGTCTGTTAGCCTCTGTCGCGTTTTCCAGGCATGCGCCAACACACCTTTTCCTGCAATCTGGCACCCGATACCGGTGGGTCCGACGCCGCTTTTGCCATGACAGAAAAACTCCTGAAATCGTTTAAGCACCGGCTGCGGCGTCTTACGCTGAGGCTTCTCAAAGGCAAACGCTATTACTTTTCCTGCCGCCTGCCGGAGCGCACCGGCTTTCTGACCTCCTGGCTGCTGCGCCTTTTTTACTCCGGCATCACTCTAGAGGAAAAGCAGATCCGCATCGTCAAGGCGCTGCCGGAAGATGCCATCATCGTCTATACCACCAAGTTCAAAAGCTACTTCGAATTTTTTTTCTGCCACAGCCGTTTTCCGCAAAAAGGCCTGCCCGGCCCTGAAATCGGCCTCAATCTCCGCTTCATCATGCTGCAGCCGGTGTCGCGACTGCTGCGCATTATCCTGTCGCAGGGCTATTATTTCCTGAGACATTTCAAACTGCCGCATCCTTATGCCTCCGGATACATCCGCGAGGCGCTGCTCAGCAACCGCGCCGCGTTTTTTGCACTGGGTGAAAAAGGGGGCATCTACCGGCGTTTTGTCAAATCCCAGCAGGATCCGGCCGAATACCTGGTTCGGCTGCAGGCGGCCGTGCAGCGCCCGGTTTACCTGGTGCCGCTGCTGATGTTTTTCACCAACAAGCCGCCACGGTCGCGCATGAATCTGCTGGATGCCATTTTCGGCAGCAGCCTGAGGCCCGGAAAACTCAGGCGCGTGGCCATCATGTTTAAAAATCCGGGCCGCGTCTTTGTCGAAATCGCCGAACCGCTGAACATCCAGGCATTCCTTGCCTCGGAAGCCGGCCAGGAGAAGAGCACCGCCGATATCGCCCAGGCACTGAGAAACCGGGTGCTGAGGCGTCTCAACCGCCACCGCCGCAGCATTACCGGGCCGGTGCTCAAATCGGGGTGGGAACGTAAGGAACGTATCCTGACCAGCCGACCGCTGGCGGATTTTATCGCCCAGCATGCTGAAAACCGCCAGACCCCCATCGAGAAAGTACGCAAGAAAGCGGCCGCCTATGTGGACGAAATCGCCGCCCGCTACAACCCGGCTTTCATCGATGTGGCGGCCAATGCCGTGGGCTGGATCATCAACCTGATGTTCGAGGGCGTCAGCGTCAACATCGAGGGCCTCGACCGTGTCAAAGCCGCCTCCCAGCATGGACCGCTGGTTCTGATCCCCTGCCACAAGAGCCACATCGATTACCTGATCCTCTCCTATGTTTTTCACAACCACAACATGCCCTGCCCGCATATCGCCGCCGGCAAGAATCTCTCTTTCTGGCCTATGGGGCCCATTTTCCGTGCCGGCGGCGCCTTTTTCATCCGCAGGTCTTTCCGGGGCGCCGTCTTATACTCACGGGTGTTCGCCGCCTACATGCACAGCCTGCTGGAAGAGGGCTTCAACATCGAATTTTTTATCGAAGGCGGCCGCAGCCGCACCGGCAAGCTCATTTTGCCCAAACTCGGACTGCTTTCCATCTTGATCAACGCCTATAAAAACGGCGCCTGCGAAGACATGATCTTTGCCCCCATCTTCGTGGGCTACGACCGCGTGCTGGAAGAAAGCGCCTACCTTCGCGAACTGGAGGGCGGGAAAAAAGAACCCGAAAGCATGCGCCAGGTCATCAAGGCCCGTAAGGTCCTGAAAAAACGCTACGGCCGGATCTATATCCGCTTTCACCAGCCCGTCAGCCTGCAGTCTATTCTGGCGCAAAGCAGCAAGCCCTTCGACCAGATGAGCACCAAGGAGCAAAATGCCCTGGTGCGCAACATCGGCTACCGGGTCATCAATGCCATCAACAACGTGACCGTGGTCACGGCCCATGCCCTGGTGGCCGCCGCCATGCTGAACATGCCGCGTCCCCATTTCAGCCGCAGCAGCCTGATGGAAGACCTGGCAACCTACTTGAGATATCTCAAGGCGCGTGGCGCTTCACTGGCGGATACGCTGCGTATGGACCCCGAGCGCGCCGCGCAAAGCGTCATCGATGCCTACATCCAGCGAAAATTCATCGAATGCGCTGTGGACAACGCCAAACCGCCACCGGACGACAGCGCCTACCGGATTGTCGAAAACAAGCGCGCTCTCCTGGAGTACTATAAAAACAATTGTGTGGCCTTGTTCATACCCGCGGCGTTCACGGCGCTGGCAATTCTCGAAAAAGAGGCCTTCCACTTCGCGTCGTCCGATCTGCACGCCGGGTACACGTTTCTGGAGGAATTCTTCAAAAACGATTTCGCCTATGATGTGGAAAAGACACCCGAACAGTTCGTGCGCAAGACACTCAAAGCTTTCATCGACGACAGTATCCTGGCACCCCACCCGGCACTGCCGGATACCTACAGCCTGAGCTCTGCCGGCCTGCGCAAGCTGCGCCTGCTGGCCGGCTTCCTGAAAACCTATTTCGAAGCCTACTGGGTTGCTCTGGGTGCCATCAGCCGCAGGAAAACCAAACATGCATCGGGAGGGATCAATATCAAGAAAATCCAGGCGCGCGGAAACCAGTTATACAAACGCGGCGAGATCCAGCGGCCGGAAGCTTTATCCAAGATCTATTTTGAAAACGCCGCCAGCTACTTCCACGCCCACGGCATCACCAGCTCAAACGATGCGGAAAAAATCGCCTATTACAACCAGAAAATTCAACGCTACCTGCAGCTTTTATCCTGATACGAAAGGTGCCGGAAGTACCCGATGAAAGCGCTCATTTTAGCCGCCGGCTTCGGAAAGCGCCTTCAGCCGTACACGCGGCATGTTCCCAAACCGCTGTTTACCGTCGCCGGCCGCACACTGCTGGAGATCACCATCCAACAACTGGAAAAGGCCGGCTGCACGGCGGTCATGGTCAACACCCATCACCTGTCCGGCCAGATCGAAGCCTTCATCCGCCGGCGGCGGTTCGGCATTCCGGTGCAAACCCGGCGGGAACCGGCGATCCTGGGAACAGGCGGCGCCATTAAAAACGCCGCTGACTTTTTCGGGGCGCGCCCCTTCATGGTAATCAACGCCGACATCCTGACCGATATCGATCTGAGCCGTGTTTACCGCTTCCACCTGCAGCACCGCCAACCGGTTACGCTGGTGATGCACGACTGCCCGGCCTTCAACCGGGTGCTGGTCCGCAACCGGCGGCACGTGGTGGATTTCTGCAGCCAACCTGTGCTGCAGCACGACCCGGCGCTGGCCTACCTGGCCTTTACCGGCATTCAGGTGCTCGATCCCCAAGTGCTCGACTGGATCCCCGCCGGGCGGTTTTCCAGCAGCATCGACGCTTACCGCCGGTTGCTTGCAGCCGGACGGCGGATCCGCGCTTACATGGTAGAAAACCCACGCTGGACGGACATCGGCACCCCCGCAAGGTATCGCCGGGCGGTTTATGAGGCCCTGGTGCCAAAAGCCTTTAAAAAGGCTTTTGGGTATCTTCCGCAGACCCCCGTGCGGCGCATAATGCTCTCTGGAGACGGGTCGGACCGGCGCTGGTACCGCCTGGCATCCGCCAATCACAGTCTGATATGCGTCGATCACGGCATCTGCGCCCAGCAACGTCCGTCGGAAGCCGCCGCCTTCGTAAAAATCGGCACCCATCTGCACCGTCGCGGCATCGCGGTCCCCCGCATCTATGCCGCCGACACCTTTGCCGGTCAGGTGCTGTGCGAGGATCTAGGCGACACGCACCTGCAGCAGGTGGTCCGGCAGTGTGCCAGTGCGCGGACGGTGGCTGCCATCTACCGCCGCATCGTCGACCAGGCCATCGACCTCAACCTCAACGGGGCCCGGGGCTTCGATCCGGCCTGGGCCTTTCAGGGTCCGGCATACGATCGTGCCCTGATCCTGGAACGGGAATGCCGCTACTTCACCGAGGCCTTTTTAAATGCCTGGATGGGATGGTCGGTGGATTTTGAAAGCCTGCGGCGTGAATTCGAAGCCCTGGCCGACGGTGCACTGGAATTTGCGCACACCGGATTCATGCACCGGGACATGCAGTCGCGCAACATCATGCACCGCAACGGGAACTATTTTTTCATCGACTTTCAGGCCGGCCGCCTGGGGCCGCTGCAGTACGACCTGGCATCGCTGCTCATCGATCCCTACGTAGACCTGTCGCCCGGCCTGCAGCAGGCGCTGCTCTCCCATGCCGTCCGCCGCCTGGAGGAGGTGGCAGGCATCGATCCCGTGCGCTTCGGTCAAAGCTACACCTTTTGTGCACTGGCCAGGAATCTGCAGATGCTGGGCGCTTTCGCCTTTTTGAGCCGCGTAAAGGGCAAAACCGGCTTTGCACGCCACATCCCGGCGGCCGTAAAGGGCCTGCAACAGCGCCTGGGTGCACTGGCGCCCAATCCACTGCCCCGGCTGGCCAAGCTCGTCAACCGCATAGCTTTATAAAAACCCTGCAGCCAACGGAGGTGCAAAATGAAAAAAATACGCCTGATGATCAGCGGCATACCGGGCAGCATGGCCGCTACCGTGGCCCGTCATGCCCTTTCCGACGAGCGTTTCGAGGTCCTGCCGATGGTCCTGACAGGCCCGGAGATCTCCGCCGCCACCCACGATATCGACGGCGTGACGTTCGAACTGGTGCGGCCGAACCACCGCGGGGAGGCTGTCGCAAAAATCAAGCAAAAGTTCGGGCCGGTGCTGGTCGTCGACTTCACCCACCCCTCGGCCGTCAATGACAACGCGGCCTTTTTCTGCGAAAAGGGCCTGCCCTTCGTGATGGGCACCACCGGCGGCGACCGGCGCAAACTGAACGACACCGTTGCCGCCTCTGCGGTGCCGGCCGTCATTGCGCCCAACATGGCCAAGCAGATCGTGGGTTTCCAGGCCATGATGGCCTTTGCCGCCGACAACTTTCCCGGCCTTTTCAAGGGCTATACGCTCGAAATCCGGGAAAGCCACCAACAGGGAAAGGCCGATACCAGCGGAACGGCCAAGGCCATGGTCACCTACTTCAACCGCCTGGGTCTCGATTTCGCCGTATCCCAGATTCAGAAGGAAAGGGATCCTGAAAGGCAGCGAAACATCTGGGGCGTGCCGGCGGAGCACCTGGCAGGGCACGGCTGGCATACCTACCGCCTGCGCTCGGCGGATGGCAGCGTGCTGTTCGAGTTCCGGCACAATGTCAACGGCCGTGACATCTATGCCGACGGCACGCTGGATGCCGCGGCCTTTCTGGCGGCCAAAGCCGCGGCCGGCATCCGGGGCCGAGTGTACAGCATGATCGATGTGCTGAAGGGTTGACGCCGCCTGGCCGGCAGCCGGCTCCAAAACCGTTGCAGATTCCCCGCAGCTAGCGCCGGGCGCCAACGATCATTTCGCCGATCTTTTCCGCAGAACGGCCGAAAAGCTCGTCGATGGGCACCTGGTCGAGGTAGTGGTCGTTCCAGGGCACGCTGTTTTCCTGAACAATGTCCTTGATGCGGGCGTACT
>Ga0256841_1000687_pt1 | contig 33071 bp, 30 predicted proteins | sample 356308metaG_FD_185971 | JGI IMG/M metagenome (GOLD analysis project Ga0256841, IMG submission 185971) | Hydrothermal vent microbial communities from Mid Atlantic Ridge, Atlantic Ocean - 356-308 | ecosystem: Environmental > Aquatic > Marine > Hydrothermal vents | place: Atlantic Ocean: Mid... | reverse complement strand
TCTACGAGGATCTGGTGAAGGCCGGGGTGATCGACCCGACGAAGGTGACGCGGACGGCGCTGCAGAACGCCTCCTCGATCGCCGCCCTGGCGCTGACCACCGAGGCCATGGTCTGCGAGATTCCGGAGAAGAAGAAAGAGCCCGCCGGCGGTCCGCCGCACGACATGGAGTACTGATACCCTGATCCCCGCTCAGGCGAGGTTGGATGCTGCGGCCGTCGGCCCGGAGGGGCCGGCGGCCCTTTTCTTCTACTGTCCGGTCGCCGAGTTCAGGCCGGGCTTGCCGCCTCAAAACCGCAGAACTGCGGCTAGCAGGCCCCCGCCGGGAACTTCGCTTTCGGGGACGGCATAGACCGCGCCGCCTTGCAGCAGCGTCTGGATGGCGGCGAAGTTCAGCAAGTCGCGATCGCCCGGCTCCCTTTCCTCGTGCAGTTCCACAGTTTGTTGCTCTTCGTCCCAGGTGCCCCAGACCTGCTTGCCGACAGCGACGAACAACTGGTCTACCCGGCCCTGGCAGGCGGCCGGCACCACAGCCTTGATGTCGGTCGAGGCCTTTCCGGCGCCGATCGACTCCTCGAACCGCCGCGCCGCCTCCTCTCTCGCACGGCGGAAATGAGGTTCCACCACGGCCCACGCTTTCGATTGCAGCTCTTCCGGCCGCCGCCCCTCAGGCGTGCCGGTAACGCCTTCCTCGATCAGGTGCGGGTACGTGTTCACGTCCCGGTAAATCGCCAGCAAGTACTCCACGCCGGCCAAAACCAGAGGTGGATGATCGTCCCGGAGCACCTCACGCACCCCCCGGTCCACCAGCCGAAAGAACTCCCGCAGGTCCTGCTTTTCCTCTTCCGTACGGGACCCATGGCCGTGGAACAACGCCGCCGAGCCCGCCGTGTGCACCTGGACCTGTTTCTCGGTCCCCTTCAGGGCCAGTACCTCGGTGAGGCTTCGCGGAGTACCTTCCGGAAGAGAGATCTCCCGCGCGCCGAATCGGGTGCACTGAAAGAACCGCACTTCCTTCTTGCTCACCGCGAGCAAGTAGAATCGCCCGTCTTCGGTGAACAGCCGTAACAGCGGCTTGACATGGAAGCGGTCGGTGATCACCAGCAACTCGTCCACGTGGAGTGGCAGGCGGTAGTACAGGAACTTCTCCTTCGAGCGAAAGATCGCCAGCCCGTCGCTCTGGTACTGCCAGAATCCCGAGTTTTCGCACAGGCTCTGGGCCGGCTCGAGCAGTTCTTTGATCTCCCCTTGGCGCAGCCCATCCGAGGCAAGCTGGTCCTCAGCCTTTTTGAGCAAGTTCTTGAGCCGGATCTGGCCCTGCCGGACCTCTGCGCCGCTCCGATGCGTCGGAAGGTAGATCGAAATGCAAGGAGGCGTAACCTGTTCGATCAATTCCCGCAGTTGTCCGTGACGTAGCAGTTCCATGCGTCCTCTCCAACTTTCTAGGTTAGCCGGTTTTCGAAGGGAGTGGACCAGAGCCGGGCGAAACGCTTGCCGGGACCGCCCGGCAGCGGGCCGGGATGGGGCCTCAACCCGGCTTTTGACTACCCTGGCGGGCTTTCCTTATACTAGGACATAGAAGAGGCCGATCCCACGGGCGGATTGTGCCTGGTCCTGGTGGAAGATGGTTGTCGCACTGACGGTTTTACATGTGCTGGTCTGCTTCTTTCTCGTGATCGTGGTGCTGTTGCAGAGCGGGAAAGCGGCGGATCTGGCAGGCGCTTTCGGCGGCATGGGGTCCCAGACGGCGTTCGGACCCCGGGGATCGGCGACGGTCTTGTCGAAGGCGACCACCACCGCGGCGGCGATTTTCATGATGACGTCGATCGCGCTGTCGATCATATCCACGCGGCAGACCGGCGCCGGCACGTCGGTGCTGGAAACGCAAGCCGGCCAGGCGCAGCAGCAGCAGCAACAACAGCAGCCACAGCAGCCGGCGCCGCCGCCCCAGCCGGCGGCCGGACAGCCTGCAAAGCCCTCGCCGCCTGCCTCGGGGCAGCCGTCGGTCACGTTGACGGACCCGAGCACCGGCAAGTCGAAGACCGTTCCTTTGAAGTTGCCGCCCCCGGGTCAGTCCTCTTCCCAGGGACAGGCCCCGAAACAGTAGGGCCGCCCTGGCGGGCCAGTGTGCGGATGTGGCGGAACTGGCAGACGCGCAACGTTGAGGTCGTTGTGGGGTATTCCCCGTGGAGGTTCGAGTCCTCTCATCCGCACCACCTCTCCCCTCTTGTCAGGCCATCCTGACTGCCGCGGCCGTCGGACCATGGTTCGCCCTGAAGCTGGTTCCCCGCATCTGGGGCCGGCGGCGGTCAGGGCAGGACGGGTCTTCGGCCGCCGGATGTCAGAACCACACCGCCTGCGCCGCCATCACCACGGCGAAGCCGACGAGGGAGACGATGATCTTCATCACGGACCAGCTGGCGAGCGTCTGCGGAACCGTCAGGCCGAGGTACTGGTTCACGATCCAGAAGCCCGAATCGTTCACGTGGGAGAGCATCGTTCCACCGCAAGCGATGGCCAGCACCAGCATCTCCGGAGTATAGCCCGGAATGTTCTGGACGATCGGCGCAAGGATTCCCGCGGCGGTGATGATGGCCACCGTTGCCGAGCCCTGCGCAATGCGCAACAAGGCGGCGATCAGATAGGCGACGACGAGCGGCGGGATGCCGGACGCCGCCAGCAGGTTGCCGGCGTAAGGCCCCACCCCGCAGTCGTTGATCACCTGCTTGAACGAGCCGCCGGCCCCGGTAATCAACAGCAGCGAGCAGATCGGCCCCAGGGCCTCCGTCGCCATGCTTGTGACCCGGTCCCGGCTCAGGCCCCGCCCGAAGCCCATCGACAGGACGGCCAGCAGCAGCGAAACGGCCAGCGCGATCACTGGATCGCCGAGGAACAGCAGATAGCCTTTGCCCGGGAGATCGGCCATTTGGGCGGCCGTACCGGCGAAGATCAGGGCGATAGGGAGCAGCAGAACGGTGACGACCAGCCTCACCTGCGGCGGCGGCGCCTCGGTCTTGTCGTCTGTCGAAGCCAGAGTTTCGGCGATGGCCGGCACAGGGACGAAAATGTGCCGCGCGATACGGGTTCCGTAGAAGATCCCCCCGGCGACAGCCATCGGGATCGAAACGAGGATTCCGTAGACGATCGTTTTGCCCAAGTCGGCGCCCAAAGTGGCGGCGGCAGCCGCGGGCGCCGGATGGGGCGGCACCAGCGCGTGGGTCACCGTCAACGCCGCGGCGATCGGCAGCCCGAAGAAAAGGATCGACTTCTTCGATTCCCGCGCCAGATTCCAGATCACCGGCGCCAGGATGATGAAGGCCACGTCGAAGAAGATCGGCAGGCCGATGACGAAGGCCGCCGTCAGTACCGCCCACGAAGCGCGGTCCTTGCCGAACTTGCCCAGAAACCAGTTCGCCAGCACCCTCCCCCCGCCGGAGTACTCGACGAAACGCCCGATCATCGCCCCGAGCGCCAGGATGATGGCGATCTTTCCGAGGGCGTCGCCCATGCCGGACTTGATCGCCTCGGCCACCTTCACCGGCTCCATGCCTGCGGTGAGTCCCAGCATGATGCTCGCCGCCAGCAGCGCCACGAAGGCGTGCATTCGTACGATGAGAATCAGCCCCAGCAGGAGGGCCACGCTGGCCAGGGTCAGCAGGATCAGGGTGGTTCCGTCGGCGGCCATATGCGGGCCATTCTATCCAAGGCCCTTCCGTGCCGGGAGCCCCCCAGGCCGGGGAAGCCCCTCTTATGCGGGGTGTCGCCCGAGCGGTCCCCGGAGCGTCAGCGCTCCTCCGGGGTGGGGTCGAAGACGGGGATCGTGACGATATTACTCACCTGGAAGCCCTGGGCGATCGTCAGCGGAGTGAGGGGGTTGGTGGGCAGACCCTGATTCAATTGGAGGTCGCACCGGTAGAGTCCGAATGTACCCGGCTCGATGCCGCAGTGCAGCACGTTGGCCGTCCGCCCGCCGGCGAGCGAAGAGACAAACTCCACCGGCTTGTGCAGCCCGGTACCGCGGAACTTGACCCCAGTGATCTGAAACTTCTTCTCCGCCTCGGGACTGATCAGGCCAAGCCCCGTCGCCCAGACATAGATCACCTCGCCCGGCAAGGCCGGGTTCGCCTCGGTAACGCGGGCGCCGGCCACGTTGGCGCAGCAGAGGGCGGTCGTCGTCGGCGTCAGGATGATGTTCGCGCCGTCACTGACCTCGGTGCTGTACGGGATCCCGTTTCCTTCCGGCCCCTCCACCTTGGCGAAGAGGCGGATGCGGGCAAACTGCGTGGACGGAACTGCTTCGACGCGGGGATCCTGGCTGTTGATCATCTGGATCAAGGCGTCCCGCACGCGCCGCTGCTGAATGTCCAGCTTCTCCCGGCAGGTGTCTTGTCCCTGCGGACATTCGCCGGCTTCTTCGTCTTCCTTGGTGATCTCGTAGGTGTACCGGCGCCCTTCGATGATCACGGTCGCCTTGTCCCCAGCCTTCGCCGTCCCGTCTACCGAGATCACGCCCATGGCGCGGCTGCTGGAATGGAAGGCGACGGCCGGCCTGGGATCCACGCCTTCAGCGGCGAAGATGCCGGGGTTGAACTGGATGATCGGCACCGGAATCGCGTTGCTGGCCACCACCCGGCCGTCCTTGTGCACCGTGCGCACGTAGGCGCTCACGTTCTTCGTGTCGAAGACCTCCACCGGCATTTGCGCGTTGATCTGCGTCGGCGACACGTAATAAAGGGGTGCGCGGAGGCCGTCGATGTACACCTGGACGCCGCCCAGTTCGGTGGGCAGCTTCTCCTGGTCCATGTCGGCGGCCGCCGTCTCGTCCGCCAGGTCCTGCCCGACGATCGTGACGATGCTGTAGGGGGCGATCTTCGACGCCTCTTCCCCGCCTTTCAGTTTCGGCCCCGCGGTATCGACGGTGATCTTGGAGCCGTCTGACGTGCTCGCCTTGTACTCGATGTCGTTGCCCGCTTCCCCGGCCACCTTCGCCGTGAGCACGATGCTCGAGAAGGCCGGGTTCGGTACTGCCAGCACATCGGGATCGTTCGCGTCGTTGATGATTTGGGAGAGGGCGTTGACGATGTCCGTGATCTTGTCGTCTTCCGTCACCTTGTAGGTGTAGCTTCGCTCCTCTTCACTGACCACCCCTTTCTCGATGGTCAGCGTGACCTCGTCGTCCTTGGCCGGCTGGCCGGACAGCGTCACGCGGCCCACGGCGAACACCTCGAAGCTGGCTGCGTTGCGCAACCCGGTGTAGGCCACCCGGTTCTCGGCCATCGTGAACACGAGCACCCGGCGATTGAAGGGGTCGGTCACGTACAGATTGAGGCCGTCCCAGGCGAGCGAGGTGGGGGTCCGGATGGTGCCGGCGGCGGCGATGTCGTCCGGAAAGGCGCCGTCGGAAGTGTTGTTGACGAATTCGGTGATCTGTCCGATCACGGCATCGGCCTTGGCCCCGTTCTCGGTGGGAATCTCGTTGAACACGAGAATGCGGTCGTTCCCGCCGTCGGCGATGAAGAGTCTCTGCCCGTCGGAGATCGCAAAACGCGGAAACTCGAGCGTCGCGGCGCAGCGCCGGGGATAAGTAGGGTTGCCGTTTGCGTCGGTGCCCGTCGGCTCGCACAGCGCCTTCGAATTGTTCGACAGCCGCGCTTCCATGTCAGGCTGTCCGATCACCACGTCGGCCGGCTGGCCGTTTTGGGTGGGGATCGTATTCCAGATCAGGACCCGGTTGTGGCCGAGGTCGCTCACGTAGAGACGCTGGCCGTCGCTCGTGACCGAGGTCGGCGTCAGCAATGTCTTGGCGCTGGCTTTCGGGTTCTCCTGGGTGAGGTCGGGCTGGACGAAGGTGGTGAAGTCCGGCGCCCCCAGCACCAGGTCCGCCGGTTGGCCGTTCTGTGTTGGGTTCCGCCACATCAGCACGCGGTTGTTGCCCGTGTCGGCCACCCAGAGGTTGCCGTCCTGCCACCAGACGCCTTGCGGCCCTTTCAAACTGTCCTTGCGGGGGTTGAACCCGTTGGACTCGTTGCCCGTAAAGTCCTTTTGCCCGAGTACGATGTCGGCCGGCTGGCCGTTTACCGTCGGGATCGAGTTCCAGATGAGGATCCGGTTGTTGTCGGTGTCGGCTACCGCCAGCCGGATGCCGTCGCTGGCCACTCCCAGCGGCCGCCTCAGCGTGTCGGCTGCGGGGGGTACCACCTCTTCGCTGCTGGTGAAGTCTTTTTGGCCGAGGACCACGTCCGCCTCCCCGACACAGACCGGGCAGCGGTCATCCTGCGGAATCTCGTCGAGCGGTCCGGGCCACTTCTTTGAGATGTCTTTGAAGATCAACACCCGGTGGTTCAGAGGCCCCGCGTTCAGCCGGTTGGCGTCCGCCACGAAGAGCATGTCGTTGGCGTAGGCTACGCCCCCTACGCCTCCCAGCAGGCGTTTCGAAACGCCTGGCGTCTGGCTCGTAAAGGTCCGCTGGCCGATCACCAGCCGTGCGGCCTGGCCGGTTAGGAAATTGATCTCCGCTGCCAGCGTCCCGCCGAGCAGCAGGAAAACAGCGATGAGTCTCATGACGGGAACAGGGTCAGCCCACCGAAACTTCACAGTATACCAACTGCTAGGGACGTACTCGGACGCGGGCGGGTTCCTTGTCAAGTGTATCAAAACGCTTCGCGCTCCGCCCGCACGAGTCTTGTGGCGTGCAAGATTGAACCGCCCCGGGTTTCCTGGAGACTGAATTCCGTGACGCAGGCCTCCTTCTCGGAGGCGCCGCGGGTTTGGTTCTAGATCGCCCCGAACTCCGCCGGCGGCCCGCAGCCGGGCTTCCCCGCCCCCGGCCAGAACGCGGCCCACCCAGAGGGATGCTCCCCGTGGCTTCCCTTCGCCCGCCGGACCACCCGCTCCCAGACCTCCGGCGAGGACCTGCTTCGTCTTGCCATCCGTCCACCCTCCCGATTCATGGAGTCGCCGGAAGACCCGAGGCGGTTCGATGCTTCGCCACCGGTCCTGTTCCCCAGGCCGTAATCCGGACCGGGCGTGCGCTTACGGTTCGCCCGGCATCGCTCCCAGCGCCAGCGACAGCTTGTCGGCGTCAGCCAGCAGTTTGGCCTCGGTGGTTCCCGGTGACGCTTCGATCACCCCGGTCTTGATCTGGGCCGTGACTTCGCGCACCAGGCCTTGATGGTCGATCAGGAACGGGGAACTGAACTTCTCCAGCAGGGTCTCTGACAGCCACATCGCTTCCGGTTTCGGGCGGCGGACGATCACAGCGAAACGGTCTTCGCCCCAGCGGCCCACGGCGGCGTCTTCTCCGGCAAGGCTCCGCAGCCGGTCGGCCAACTGGGTGATGAAGTCGTCCCGGCACCTTAGCCCGTAGCGGTGGTGAATGTACTCCAAGTTACTGATCCATAACAGCAGCATGCTGAACGTCTGGCCCTCGCTCAAACGTTCCCGGATGAGCTTCAGCACCGCGTTGCGGTTCAATAGGCCCGAAACGGGGTCCCGCATCGCCTCTTCCCGAGCGCTTTCGAGCGCTGTCCGGAGAGAAGCCACCTCCGTTCGCAGTCGCGCGATCATCGTCCGCGTCTGCTCCCGCAATCGTTCGACGCTGGCCTCCACGGAGGCCACCGCTTCGGTGAGTTCCGGGCATGCCCGGGTCACGTCCGGGTCCTGGGCGATCGAGTGTAGCCGCCCCAGCCCGAGCTGCAGCGACCGGTCTTCGCCGACCCCGGCCTGCGCCTCGTCGGCCAGCCTCGACAGTGTGGTCGCCGAGCCGGCCACCTTCTTCTGCAGCGCCTCGATGAACCGGGCCGCCCGCTCGGCCTGGTCGGCCAGCGCCGCCAGGAACTCCGTCTTCACCCGGGCCAGCTCCTCCGGCGTATCCGCCGCCCCCACCCGCCGGGCCAACTGCTCCAAATGTTTGCGGAACTGCTCGGTCTGCCGCCGCTCCAGCTCGATTGCGTAACGCCCGCTCGCTCCCACCGCACTCCGGAAGCCGTCGCGGGAAGCCAGCTCCAGCGCCTCCAGACGCTCCAGCTCCGATACCGACCGCCGCAGGGATATCATGCTCCTCTCCCTCGCTTTCCCCTTATCGGCACCCGGCGCCGGTTTCGCGGAATTCCGCCCGGCCGTATCGCCCAGGCCTGCCCCGGCCCCGCTGATAGAATGGATAGGCCATGACGAAAGAGAGGATCCTGTCCTTTATCAAGGACGTGGGCATCGTGCCCGTCATCCGCACTCAGAGCGCCGAGAGCGCCGTGCGGACCATCGAGGCCATCTACGAAGGCGGCATCCGCGCCGCCGAGATCACCATGACCGTCCCCGGGGCTGTCAAGGCCCTCGAAAGGGTCGCTGATCAGTACGGCGACAAGATCGTCCTCGGCGCGGGCACGGTGCTCGACCCGGAAACGGCCCGCATCTGTATGCTGGCCGGCGCCGAGTTCTTCGTCACCCCGAGCCTGAAGCTGGCCACCATCGAAATGGCCAAACGTTACGGCAAGGTCGTCTGTCCCGGAGCCCTTACGCCCACCGAAGTCCTCACCGCCTGGGAGCACGGCGCCGACATCGTCAAGATCTTCCCCTGCGGCAACGTTGGAGGCCCGAAGTACATCAAGGCCCTCAAGGCGCCGTTCCCGCAGATCGAGATGATCCCCACCGGGGGCGTCAACCTGGAGACCGCCGGCGAGTTCCTCAAAGCCGGAGCCTGCGCCGTGGCTGTCGGGGCCAGCCTCGTGGACGCCAAGACCATCCACGAGGGCCGCTACGAGGTCTTCACCGAGCGCGCCCGGCAGTACCTCGAAGTGATCCGGAAGGCCCGCGAGGACGGGGCGGCGAAATAGCCCCTCAATCCGGTGGTCTGCTCTGCTACACTCCGGATATGGCGGTCAGCACGGAATTGCTGGAGCTGCTGGTGTGTCCGCTCTGCAAGGCGCCCGTCCAGTTGAAAGAGGACGACAAGGCGCTCAAATGCACCCAGTGCAAGCACGTCTATCCGATCCGGGACGACATCCCCGTAATGCTGATCGAAGAAGCCCGGCTGGAGGAATGAGATCTCCGGGGGCGTGATGCAACCCGTGCTCCAAGAGTTGCCGCGAGGCGCCCGGGTGCTCGTGATCCGGCTCCGCTCCCTCGGCGACTGTGTGCTGATGACGCCGGCGCTGGCGTTGCTGAAGCGGTTCCGTCCCGATCTGGAGACCGGCGTGGTGGTCGAAAACCGATTCGCTGCCGTCTTCGACGGCCATCCCGACGTAGATACGATCGTCGAGCCGCGCCTCGGAGCCGTGGCGCGCTGGAAGCCCTCGCTCGCCCTCAACTTCCATGGCGGCCCCCGGAGCATCGCCCTCACGCTGGCCTCCCGCGCCGCCGAGCGCGCCGGCTTCGCTCATCATCGCGGCTCCGGCGCCTACAGCGTCCGCATCCCCCGGGCCCAGGAGATCCTCGGCGAGGAGCGCACCGTGCACACCGCCGAGCACCTCGCCTCGGCCATGTTTTATCTCGGCGTCCCCCGCACCGAAATACCCCGCGCCAGGCTCGCCGCCGGCCCGCCTCCAATCGAGGGCCGTTATGCCGTCATCCATCCGGCGGCTTCGGCCCCGGAGAAGACCTGGCCGGCGAGCCACTTCCTGGAGCTCGCCCGCCGCCTCCGCCGGTATTGGGCGCTGGAGCCGGTTTTCATCGGCGCCGCCTCCGACGATCTCCGCCCGTTCGCCGGGTTTCGCCGCTTTGCCGGCGAGCCGCTGGGCCGCGTGGTCGCTCTGATCGCCGGCGCCAGGCTCTTCGTGGGCAACGACAGCGGCCCGGCCCATGTCGCCGCCGCCTTCGGAGTTCCGCTTGGCGTCCTGTTCGGGCCGTCGAATCCGGAGATCTGGGGGCCGTGGAAGGCCCGGGCGGCGGTGTTCCACTCGCCCCAAGGTCTGGAGCGGATCCGGGTGGACGAGGTCTTCGACGGATTGAAGAAGTTGCGGGAACAGCCCAAGCGCGGCGAGACCGTCGCCGGACCGGAGCCCGCCAGGAGGTCCGCGCCGTGAAGGAGTTCTTCCGCCTGCTCCGTTTCGTCCGGCCGTATGCCCTGGCCCTCGGCGCTTCCGTCATCTTCATGGCCGTCGCCGGCTGGGCCCATGCCATGATCGCTTTGCTGGTCCGGCCGATCCTCGACCGCGTGCTGAACCCAGCCTCGCCTGAGGCTCCCGTCGAGCTGATCCGCGTCTTCGGCCGCCCCATCTATCTCGACCAGTTCGTTCCGCCACAGATCCACAACGTCTGGACCATGGTCGCCTTCGGCATCCTGAGCATCTTCCTGCTCAAAGGGATCTGCGACTACGTCGGCAACTACCTGGTCAACTACACCGGCATCTCGGCCATCACCGACCTGCGCCAGCGCGTCTTCGACCATGTCCTCAAGCAGGACGTCAGCTTCTTCGAAACCCACTCCACCGGCAGGCTCATGTCGTCGATCATGATCGACATCGACAAGATCCAGGTGGCCGTCTCCCATATCCTCGCCGACCTGCTCCGCCAGACCTTCACCGCCCTGGGCCTGCTCTACGTCGTCCTGCACACGGACTGGAAGCTTTCCCTCGTCAGCCTCACCGTCCTGCCCATCGTGCTCGTGCCCACCGTGCGCATCGGCCGCCGCATCCGCCGCACCACCCGCAAGGCCCAGGACCACGCCGCCGAGCTGAACCAGATCCTTCAGGAGTCCCTTGGCGGCCACCACGTGGTCAAGTCCTTCACCTCGGAGTCCTATGTCTCCCGCAAGTTCCGCCAGGCCGCCCGGCGGTTCCGTTTGGAGAGCTTGAAGTATGTGGCCCAGCAAGCGCTGGCGACGCCCATGATCGAGTTCTTCGGCGCCTTGACCATCGTCGGCCTGCTCACCTACGCTCGCGACCAGATCAAGGCCGGGGCGATGACCAGCGGCGAGTTCATGACCTTCGTCATCGCCCTGCTGATGCTCTACGAGCCGGTCAAGCGCCTGGCGGGCATCCACAACATCTTCCAGCAGGCCATCGGAGCCGCCCAACGCGTCTTCGAATACCTCGACACCCAGGAGCGTATCCGCGACCGCCCCGGCGCCGCGCCCCTTGCCCGTTTCCGCGACTCGATCCGGTTCGAGAACGTCTCGTTCCACTATCCGCACTCTCCCGACGGCTTTCGCTTGCGAGAGATCAACCTGGAGGTGAACCGCGGCGAAGTGGTGGCGCTCGTCGGGCCCAGCGGAGCCGGCAAGACCACCCTCGCCAATCTCGTCCCGCGCTTTTACGACGTCACTTCCGGCGCCATCCGCATCGACGGCCGCGACATCCGCGAGTACAGGCTGGCCCACCTGCGCCGCATGATCAGCGTCGTCGCCCAGGACACGTTCCTGTTCAACGACACCGTCACCGGCAATCTGCTCTGCGGCCGCCGCGACGCCACCAAGGAAGAGGTCCGGGAAGCGGCGCGGAACGCCCTGGCCGAGGAGTTCATCCTCCAGCTCCCCCAGGGCTACGACACCGTGATCGGCGAGCGCGGCACGAAGTTGAGCGGCGGCCAGCGCCAGCGGATCGCCATCGCCCGGGCCCTGCTGAAGAACGCGCCGATCCTCATCCTCGATGAGGCCACTTCGCATCTGGATACCGAATCCGAGATGCTCGTCCAGCAAGCCCTCTCCAACCTGATGGCGCACCGCACCGTAATCGTCATCGCCCACCGGCTCTCCACCGTGCGCCGGGCCGACAAGATCGTCGTCCTCGACGCCGGCCGTATCGTCGAGACCGGTACGCATGCCGAGCTCGTCGCCGCCGGCGGCGTCTACCAGCGCCTCCACGAAATGCAGTTTCTGGAAGCGGATCCCTTGGTGAACCCGTGAGCACACAACCGAAACCCGTGCGCAGTATGACCGGTTTCGCCCGCGTCCGGCGCGAGGCCCCGGGCGGTGAGCTCGTCGTCACCATCAAGAGCGTCAACCACCGCGGCCTGGACATGCGCTTCCGGCTGCCCTCCGAACTCGAGCCCTTCGAGAACGCTCTCCGGACCCGCGCCGCCCAGGCGCTCGCCCGGGGCCACGTCGAGATCCGGGTCGCCTACAGCCGTACCCCCGGCCCGGAGACGATCGGGCTGAACCGGCCGCTTCTGGAGGCCTATGTCACGGCTTTCCGCCAGGCCGCGAGAGAGTTCGGCGTCTCCTCGGAGCTGGATTTGAACGCCGCCTTCCGCGTCCCGGGCATGTTGGGGGAGCCGGTCGCTGAGGAGCTCGGCTCCGAATTCGAGTCCGCCCTGCTGGCGGCTTTCGACGAGGCGCTCGGCGAACTCAACGCCTTCCGGGAGCGCGAGGGGGCCCAGCTCGCCGCCGAGATCCGCTCCCGCATCGAGACGATCCGGCGCATCGCCGCCTCGATCGGCGAGATCCGTACCCGCGCCGTGCCGCATTTCCAGGCCCGGCTCGAGCAGCGGCTCTCGGAGCTGCTCGAAGGAGCCGGCATCGAGCCCCAGCGCCTCGCCCAGGAGGCCGCCGTTCTGGCCGATCGCAGCGACGTCGGCGAGGAGGTTTCCCGGCTCCAGATCCACGCCGGCCAGTTGGCCGAAGTGCTGGCGGCCGGCGGCGAAGTCGGCAAGCGCATGGATTTTCTGCTCCAGGAGATGCATCGCGAGACCAATACCATCCTCTCCAAGACCAGCGGCGTCGGGGAGGTGGGGCTCGAGATCACCGGCTTGGCTCTGGCCGCCAAGGCCGAGATCGAAAAGATCCGGGAACAGGTATTGAATCTGGAATGACCACCAACGTCTTCATCGTCTCGGCCCCCTCCGGCTCCGGCAAATCGACGCTGCTCGCTCGCGTGCTGGCAGCCGACCCCAAGCTCGTCTTCTCCATCTCCTACACCACCCGCCCGCCCCGGGGCAGAGAGCGGCACGGCAGAGATTACTTCTTTCTCTCCCGCGAGGAGTTCGAGGAGGCGATCCGGCGCGGCGAGTTTCTGGAGTGGGCCGAGGTCTTCGGCAACTATTACGGAACCCACCGGCGCTTTCTCGATCAGGCCCGGGCCGAGGGAAAGGATCTGGTACTCGACATCGACGTGCAGGGTGCGCGACAATTGAGAGAGAAGTTCCCGGAAGCGGTCAGCATCTTCATATTGCCTCCCTCCCGCGCTGAACTGGAAAAACGTCTACGGGCCCGCGGCGAGGACAGCGACGAGGTGATTCAGCGCCGCTTGCGGGGCGCCGCCCAGGAGATCCGGCGTTACCGCGAGTACAACTATGTGATCGTTAACCGGGACCTGGACGAGGCCGCCGACTACCTTGCGGCGATCTTCAAAGCCGAGCGCCTCAAACGCGCCAAGATAGAAAACGAGATCCGGCCGATCCTGGCCGGCTTTGAACAGGCCCGAGAGGGAGAACAGGACCATGGAGCAGCGTGATCTTGGAGTTCGGACCCCCAAGTGGGTGATCCCCGACGACCCCGAGCAGAGCGTGTACCGATTCATCATCGTGGCCGCCAAGCGCGCCCGGCAGTTGCAGTCCGGCGCCCGGAGCATGTTGCCGACCACCGCGCGCAAACCCACGGTGACCGCCATGGAGGAGGTCCGCCGCGGCCTCGTGAAGTACTACGACCCGGCGCGCGAGCAGGAAGAGCAAGAGGGGTCGGAAACCGCCGAGGCGCTGCCTGAGAACATCTGACGGCGATGAACGTGATCCTGGGTGTGGGCGGAGGTATCGCCGCCTACAAGGCGGCGGAGCTGGCCCGGCTGCTCGGCGAACAGGGGGCCCGGGTCCAGGTAGTAATGACCCGCGCCGCCCGCGAGTTCGTGAAGCCGCTCACCTTCGCCGCCCTGACCGGGCGCAAGGTCATCACCGACCTCTTCCCCCGCCATGAGAGCGACGGCGCTCTCGACAGCGCCATCGAGCACATCAGCGTCGCCCAGGAGAACGACGCGCTCGTCGTCGCCCCGGCCACCGCCGACCTGTTGGCCAAGTTCGCCGCCGGCATCGCCGACGATTTTCTCACCACGCTCTATCTGGCCTTCACCGGCCCCGTCGTCCTGGCCCCGGCGATGAATTCCAACATGTGGCGGCACCCGGCCACCCAGGCCAACCTGGAGAGGCTCCGCGCCCGCGGCCACACGATCGTCGGGCCGGACGAAGGGGAACTCGCTTGCGGAATGACCGGCCCCGGCCGCCTCGCTGAGCCCGCCCGCATCGCCGGCGCCGTCATGAGCGTCTCCGCGCCGCGCCGCGATCTCGAAGGCGAGACCGTCCTCGTCACCGCCGGCCCTACCGAGGAGCCCATCGATCCGGTACGCTTCCTGTCGAACCGTTCCAGCGGCAAGATGGGCTATGCTCTCGCCCGCCGCGCTCTCGACCGGGGCGCACGCGTCATCCTCGTCTCCGGGCCCGTGCATGTCCCGCCGCCGGAGGGCGCCGAACTCGTCCGCGTCTGTACCGCCGCTGAGATGCGCGAGGCGGTGATGGAGCGGCTCGAAGAGGCCACCGTCATTATCAAAGCCGCTGCGGTGGCCGACTACCACGTCCCAGTCGTGCCGGAGCAGAAGATGAAGAAGACCATGACGCGGCTCTCCCTCGAACTGGAGCCTACGCCCGACATCCTCGCCGAGGTCGGCCGCAAGAAGGGCGACCGGCTCTTGATCGGCTTCGCCGCCGAGACCGAGAACCTCGTCGCCGAGGCCCGCCGCAAGCTGCGCTCGAAGAACTGCGACATGGTGGTCGCCAATCTGGTTGGACCCGGAGGCGCCGGGTTCGGCTCCGACGAGAACGAAGTGACGCTCGTGCTGCGCACCGGGGAGACGATCCAAGTGCCCAAAGCTTCCAAGCTCGAGATCGCCGACGCGATTCTCGATCAGGTGCTGCCTCTCCGCCTCGCCCTTCACGCCGCCCAATGAACCCTGACGATCTCCGGCGCCGGCTCGAGTTCTATCGCGATCTGGGCATCACGACGCTCTATCGCCGCGGCGACTCTGTCTCGCCGCCCCGGCGATCCACGCCTGATTCCAGCCCCGGCGCCGCCCCGGCGCCGGAACGGAATCCGAGGCCGCCCAGTGCTCCGCCGGAACCTGCTTCCTTCGCCAAACCCGCCCCCCCTGACCAGCCCGCTTTGCTGGGCGACGGCCTGCTGCCCGGGCTCGCCCCGCCGGACGATTCTATGGAGAAGATCCGCGCCGACATCGGCGACTGCACCCGCTGCCGCCTCCACGAGGGCCGCACCAACATCGTCTTCGGCGTCGGTAACGAGAAGAGCCCCCTGGTCTTCGTGGGCGAAGGCCCCGGCGCCGATGAAGACGCCCAGGGTATCCCGTTCGTCGGCCGCGCCGGCCAACTGCTGACGGCGATGATCGAGAAAACCGCGGCCAAGGAGGGCATTCCCCTCGAGCGCAAAGACGTCTATATCTGCAACGTGGTCAAGTGCCGTCCGCCGAACAACCGCACGCCCCAGCCCGACGAGATGGAGATCTGCGGCCAGTTCCTCTTCCGCCAGCTCATGGTCATCCGCCCGAAGGCCATCGTCGCCCTCGGCGGAACGGCGGCCAAAGCCCTCTTGGGCACGCGCGAGGGCGTCACCCGCCTCCGCGGCAAATGGCGCCGGTGGAACGGCATCCCCGTCATGGTCACCTACCACCCCTCCTACCTGCTGCGCCCATACAACAAGAACGCCAAGCGCGAGGCGTGGGAAGATCTAAGGACCGTCCTCCACTATGTCTACGACTGAGCCCCGCCTGCGCCGCGGCGTCTTCATCACTATCGAGGGCCTGGACGGCTGCGGCAAGACTACCCAGCTCGAGCGCCTCGCCGCCCGCCTCCGGGACCGCGGCTTCGACGTCGAGCAAACCGTCGAACCCGGCGGCACCCGCATCGGCGGCGAGATCCGGCGCATCCTGCTCGACGCCCGCAACCAGGAGATCGTCCCCGTCACCGAACTGCTTCTTTATTTCGCCTCCCGGGCGCAGAACGTCGCCGAGAAGATCCGGCCCGGCCTCGAGGCCGGCAAGATCGTCCTCTCGGACCGCTACACCGACTCCACTCTCGTCTACCAGGGCATGGCCCGCGGCCTGGGCGAACAGGTCGTCCGCCAACTGCACGAGATCGCCTGCGGCGGCCTCGATCCGGACTTGACCCTCTATCTCGATATCGACCCGGAGGCCGGCCTGGCCCGGGCACGGAACCGCAACCGCAACGCCCAGGGCGCCGCCGCCGGCCAGACCCGCATGGACGAGCAGTCCGCCGAATTCTATCGCCGCGTCCGCGAAGGCTACCGGGAGTTAGCCCGCCGCGAACCTCGCCGCGTCCGCCTCATCGACGCCGCCCGCAGCATCGAAGAGGTCGAGCGGGACGTCTGGGCCACGGTCAGCGCTTTCCTGGAGAAGCTCCATGTTTGAAGACTTCTTCGGCAACCACCGCATCAGAGCCATCCTCGAGCGCATGATCGAGCAGGACCGCATCCCCCACACTCTGCTCTTCCACGGGCCCGAAGGCGTCGGCAAAGCCACCCTCGCCCGGCGCTTCGCGGCCGTCCTGCTCGGCGATCCGGAAAAGATCGAACAGGACGACCTCAGCCGGCCCGAGAACCGCGAGCGCCTCGCCGAGCGCGAGAAGATGCCCGCCGACCGCCGCGTCGAGGATCCCCTGTTGTTCGCCTCCCACCCCGATTTCATCACCTTCCCCCCCGACGGACCGCTGCGGCAGATCTCCATCCACCAGATGCGCCGCCTCAAGGACCTGGCCCAGTACAAGCCGCACCACGGCCGCCGCCGCGTCTTCTTGATCGACCGCTTCGACCGCGCCAACGAGAACGCCGAGAACTCGCTCTTGAAGATCCTCGAGGAGCCGCCGGAGCACCTGCTCCTCATCCTCACCGCCGAGAACGTCTATGACCTGCTGCCCACCATCCGCTCCCGCTCGGTGCAGTTCCACTTCGCGCCGCTTTCACCCGAGGAGATGCGGGAGTTCGTCCGCCGCCGCGGCCTCGACGAGCCGGAGCGCCGCGTCGCCCTGGCCGGCGGCTGCCCCGGCGCCGCCGTCTCCCTGGATCTCGCTGCCTACGACCTCCGGCGCGAGACGATGCTGGGGCTGCTCGAGACCTCGGCCCGGTCCGCGAAGTTCACCGTCTGGGCAGGCCTGGCCGAGGAACTCTCCGCTGGCGACAAGCTGGACGATTATCTGAAAGTCCTCTACCTGCTTCTCGAGGATCTCGTGCTCATCCAGCAGGGCCAGGGCGGCCTCCACAACTTCGACGTCCGCGACCGCCTCGAACCCCTCGCCGAGCGCGTCGGCTTCGACTGGATCCGCGCCGCCCTGGAGAAAACCGACGAGCTGATGCAACTCGTCCGGCGGAATATCCAGAAGACCATCGCCCTCGACGCCATGGTCCTCGGCCTCCGCAGCCTCGCCCGTTGAGAAGCTCGGAGCTCCTTGAAGCCCGGTGCTAGGATGAAGATTCGTCCTTTCCCCGGTTGCTGGAGACGTGTGATGAACGAGTCCCGCGAAACACGAATCCCGCTGGCTGACCTCGCCGAGGAAGTACGCGAACAGTGGGACGCACTCAGCCGGGCGGTACTGGATGTCCTGCGTTCCGGCTGCTTCGTCCTCGGACCGAACGTGCAAGGCCTCGAGCAGGAAGCCGCGGCCTATCTCGGCGTCAAGCGCTGCGTCGGAGTCGCCTCCGGTACCGACGCGCTGATCATCGCCCTCCGCGCCTTCGGCGTCGGACCCGGCGACGAGGTCATCACCACGCCGTTCACCTTCATCGCCACCGCCGAATCCGTCAGCCGCGTCGGCGCTACGCCCGTCTTCGTGGATATCGAGCCGGACAGCTTCAACATCGATGTGAATCGCATCGAGGCGGCCATCACGCCCCGCACCAAGGCCATCATCCCGGTGCACCTGTTCGGGCTCGCCTGCGGGATCGGCGCCGTCATGGAGATCGCTTCCCGCCACGGCTTGAAAGTCCTCGAGGACGCGGCCCAGGCCTTCGGTGGATCTTCGAAGGGCCGCAAGCTCGGCTCCATCGGGGATGCCGGCGCCTTCTCTTTCTTCCCTTCGAAGAACCTCGGCGGCTGGGGCGACGGCGGCCTCATCTCGACCAACGACGATGGCGTCGCCGACGCCGCCCTCGTGCTCCGCGACCACGGTTCCCGCCGCCGGTACTACCACGACGTCTTTGGTTACAACTCGCGCCTCGACGAGGTCCAGGCCGCCTTCCTTCGGGTGAAGCTCCCCCTCATCGACCGCCGCAACCAGGCCCGGCGGGAGGCCGCCGCGCGCTACGACCGGCTCATCGCCGAGCGCGCCGGCGGCCGCATCGTCGCCCCGCCCTGCCCGGACCCCGCCGAACACGTCTACCACCAGTACACCGTGCGCATCCCCGGCGGACGCCGCGACAGGGTCCGGCAGCGCCTCTCCGAAGCGGGCATCGAGACCGCCATCTATTACCCGGTGCCCATCCACCGGCAGGTGATCTACGATCTGCCGGCGGGGAGCTGTCCAAACGCCGAGGCGGCCGCCGCCGAGGTCCTCAGCCTGCCCATGTGGCCCGGAATCACCGCCGAACAGCAGGAGCGGGTGGTCTCGGTGATGTGCGAAGCCCTGTAAACGCCGCTTCCGCCGTCACCGCCCGGCGGCCACGTCGATCTTGATCTCGGAGTCGAACTCCGTGTAGTGGCGGTAGGAGTTCAGCGTCATCCACAGCACCTGCGGGCCGTCCTCCGGCGCGTTGCGGATGGCCACCGGCCGGACGTTGTCCCGCCGCGAGCCCGCCGTCACCGGCGTCTTCTTCCACGTCGCCCCCAGGTCCGCCGTCGTCCACTTCTGGATCTCCCGCACACCGTCTACCGGGATCGACAGGTAGACCGTGTTCGGATCCTCGTGGTCCAGCACCAGCCCCCCGGAGTAATTCGGCTCCCGCTCCGTCTTTCCCGGCTGCGTCTGCGGGAACCAGCCCCCGCCCCGGGCGATTTCGTGGTCGTGCCACTTCTCGCCGTCCCAGCGGGCGTAGTGATACCGGTGGTCCGTGTCCGAGGGGAAGCGGACGTAGACGATCGCCGGACGCCCCTCCCGGTCCGCCGCCACGTCCCACACCCACGCCTTTACCTTTGTCTTCCGGGCATCGTAGACCACGTCCGCCTCGCGGACGTCGAACGGGACGTCCTGCAGCTTGCAAAATGGCGTTCCATCAGCCTTTTGGAACTCTCCCTTGCGCAACCGCGCGTAGTAGATCGAGTTCTCCGGCTCCTTTCGCGGATGCCCGTCGGTGAAGGCGAAGTGGAGAGTGTCCCAATTGTTCGAGGCGATCTTCATGTAGGGCCGCTGGTTCAGGTAGGTCCGCTTCGGCGCCACGTAGATCCGCCCCGGGGCCCATGTCTTGCCCCAGTCCTCGGACCACGAGAGGTTCGGCTTGAAATCCAGGCCCCGCCAGCCGAGGTAGATCGTCCGCTCTTCGGCCAGATAGAAGAGGCTCGGGTAGGTGTAGGTGTTCAGCCCTCCCTGATAGCAGTGCCGGTTGGCCTCCACGCTGTTCAGTTTCAGCCGTCGCACCGGCTCGAACTCCGATATGTCGCCCGGCCGCCGCGAGACCGTTAGGAAGATCGTGTCGCCTCCATGACCGGACCACGCCACCATCAGCCGGCCATCCGGCCGCGCCAGAAAGGATGGGGTGTCATGGTCGTCCGCTTGGAACCGCGGATGGATGTTGTGCCGCTCGATCCCGCCGTGCTCGACGTCGTAGGCCGCCACCCAGATGCTCCCGTCGCGGCTCACCCACCCGGTGAAGACCTTCCCACCGTGATAGACCGCCCGCGGATCGCCGAACCAGCACCAGGCCCCGTCCGTGCTTAGGGACAGATAGCCGGCCGCGGTCCGGGCCGCCGGCGCGCGGACCGGCGCCAGGAGCGAAAAGAAAACCAGCAACGCTACAGCAAGCATGGCATCTGCCAGTCTACTGAAACCCCATCCCGCGCCGCTCGCCGCCCTGCCGCCCAACCCTTCGGCCTCAACCCGGCAATCGCCGCCCCGCGCGGTCCGTCGCATGGAGCGAATAAAACGGATCGTCGTTCTTTTTGATCCAGCGGTCCAATTCCGCCTTGAGCTCCTGCTTCTTCCCCGCGTAACCCGGATCGCCGGCCAGGTTTACCAGTTCCTCCGGGTCATTCTTCAGGTCGTAGAGCTCTTCCCCGTGCAGGATGTAGTGGTTGTATTTGAACTCCGGCGTGCGGATCATTCGGATCGGATTCACCCATTTCTGCTTGCTGTAGTACTGTCCGATGACGAACTCGCGCGGTCTGACGGAGCCGCCGGTCAGCAGCGGCTTCAGCGACACGCCGTGGACCCGTCCGGCGGGCAAGCCGGCCAGATCCAGGATCGTCGGCGCCAGGTCTGTGTTCACGGCGTGGAAATCTCTGATCACTCTTGGGCCTGTGCCCCCGGCCGCCCGAGGCGCCCGGATGAGCAGCGGCACCCGCACCATGTGCTCGTACATGAAGGGGCCTTTGAAAATCAGCCGGTGGTTCGTGTCCATGTCCCCGTGATCGGAGCTGACGATCAGCACCGTCTTCTCCCAGACGCCGGCCTGCCGCAGGGCGTCCACGACCCGGCCCAGATGATCATCGAACAGTTTGACTTTCCGCCGGTAGTACTCGCGGTACCATTCCCAGACCCGGCGCGGCGCCCCCCAAATGGCCGTGCCCTGGTCTTCGGTCATGAACTGGAGCTGCACGCGCGGCTTGCCCTGGAACGTCTCCTTGGCCCAGGATTCCGGCAGCGGCACGTCAACTTTCAGGGGTTTCGGCATGTCCCGCTTGAACCGGTAGATGTCGTGAGGGTCAAGACACGAGACCACCAGCATGAAAGGCCTTTGCCCCGCGGCCCGCCGTCGGATGAAGTCCACCGCCCGGCGCGTCGCCTCGGCGTCCCCGACTCGCTTGTACTCTTCATCCCATCCGGCATTCCCCGTAGGGTTCGCCCCCAGGTGCCACTTGCCGAAATAACCCGTGACGTAGCCGGCCCGTTGCAACTTCGGCCCGAAAGTTTCCATCGCCAGGTCCTTGCCGCCCGCCGCGCCGATGTTGCCCATCACCCCCGTGGCCGAGGGATACAAGCCGGTGAACATCGAAGAGCGCGAGGGCGAGCACTGCGGCGTCGAGCAGAAGAAGTTCTCGAAGACGAAGCTTTCCTTCGACAATGCGTCCTGCACCGGCGTTTCGAAGAACGGATCCCGGTAGCCGGCGGCTCGCCAGTGCTGCTGGTCGCTCATCACGTAGACGATATTCGGCCGCCACGGTGGCCGGATGCACGCGGCGAGAGCGGCCAGTCCGGAGCCGGCCAGGAATTCGCGGCGGCTGGTGCGCTGTCTCGGCATCATGAACAAGATACACCCTGAAACGGGCCGGTTTGCGCGGAGGCTCCCGCATCAGGAAAAGTAGGAAGAGAGAAAGCCGCGGGTTTCCGCTGCCCGACGATGAAGAAGCGCGAATACCGCCGGATGGTCGAGCGTTACGAGCGGGAGCTCGAACGCAACCGGCTCGCCCAGCCGGGCGTGCACGACTTTATCGTGGTTCTGGACCACCTCAAGCCGGAATTCAACGTCGGCAAGATCTTCCGCAGCGCCGACGCCCTCGGCGCCCGCGAGGTGCATCTGGTCGGCATCGGACCTTTCGACCCCGCCCCCGCCATGGGCAGCTTCCGCCACGTTCCGGCCCGCTTTCACGACGAGATCGGCGAGTGCCTGGACGAGCTCCGGCAGTGGGGCTACACCGTCTACGCCATGGACCCTGCCGCCCCCGAGCCTCTGCCCGAGGTCCGCTTCCCGGACAAGAGCGCCTTCGTCTTCGGCCACGAGGAGTTCGGCTTGAGCTTCAGCCCCGCCGACTTTCCCGGCGTCCGCCTGTTGCGCATCCCCCAGTTCGGCAAGGTTCAGAGCTTCAATGTGAGCATCGCCGCTTCGATCGTGATGTACGAGTACGTGCGCCAGAAACGGCGGCGCGACTGGGGGGAGCCACGGGTTCCCGTCGGCCGGGAGCGGCAGTCCCAGCAAGAAGCGCCGCGGGCGGCAACAGCGTCGCGCGAACCCCCCGCGCCGGAATGACCGCAGTGTGGCGCAGCCCCGCGCAACCTGCTTCCAGTGCTTCTTTCAGCTTTCCGGCGGCCTCCGCCGCCGCACTCCCACCACCGGCGTCAGGAAGCGCGCCAGCGGCCCGGGATGGGCTCGGATCTCTGCCGTCAATTCGTCCAGCTCCCGCTGGACGGCCAGCCGCTCGATGTTCGAGCCGAGATGAGGGTCGCCGGAGACCTGCCGGCGGCTCTCCAGGCGCTCCAGCACCGCCACGGCCCGTGCCAGCCGCCGCCGCAGCTCTTCGTAACTGCCTGGAGGCGTTCTCATGTCCCTGTTGTCTCTCCTTTCCCGCAAGCCACGTGCCACACTATATATCTGCGTTCCAAGCCTCCTAGATTAGTCATTCCGGGACTTTTTTGCCAACCCGGCGCCTCGCCTTCCCAGGCCGCCCTGGGACACACTGGCCCACCGGCCGGGACAATTCGACCCGCCCGCCGCGGCCGCGACGAAAGGTGGAAACCGCGCACTGTAACCTGGCGGCTTCGCCGTTTCAGTCCAGGTCGATGTCCTTCATCGGGGGGCCGGCCTCGGGCTTTTCTTTCGCTTGCTTCAGCAACTCGTCGAATTTCCGGCTCAGCACTTCCTGGTGCGTCTTCTGCTCGGCAAGCTGTTTTTGGAAGAGTTGTTCGCGCCGGACCGACTCGCCTTTCAGGCGCTGAACCGCTTCCGTGAGATCTTCCACCTCGCGAGGCTTTTCCTTGGCCTGGTGGCTGATCACCGCCCGGGTGCCCGCGTCCACCTTCAGCGTCGCGCCGCAACAGGGACATTCGATCTCGAACAACTGCTCCTGCGATGACGGCATACCCGTGAATATACCCCAAACCGCCCGCAGCGGAGGGGCCGGACTAAAAATCTGGGGCCGTTCTCCGATATGGAACAGGAAGGTCGGCAATGGCTGGTGCTTGGCGGTCGCCGCACCCGTGGGCTCCGTTTGGATACCGGTTATGTTACTGCGGACAGTGGTTCTGGGAGCTGACGAGGAACTCTCTGAGCGGCTGGAGACGGTCTTCTTCGAGACCGGACGCTTCGGACTCGTTCGCCGCCTCCCCTCGTACCCGGACAGCCAAAGCCTCGGACGGCTCGTGCGGGTTCACGCCCCTCAGGTCGTCTTTCTCTGCGCGGATGACGTGCCCCGCGCCGCCCAGGTGAAGCGGTACCTGGAGGAGACAGCCGCGAATCTGCCCGTGGTGGCATTCGGCCGCGACAGCGATCCGAAAACTCTCATGGAACTGATGAGACTCGGTGTGCGCGAGTTCCTCCCCGCGCCGTTCCGGCCCGGAGACTTGCTGGAGATCGCCGCTCGCGTCGAAACCTATCTCGCCGAGCACCCTCCGCCGGCGGTTCCCACCGCCCGCCTCTTTTCATTCCTGCCGGCCAAGCCCGGCGTCGGCGCTTCGACCCTGGCCGTCAATCTCGCCGCCGCCATGGCCGAGCCGGGGCAAACGCGCGTGCTGCTCGCCGATTTCGATTTCAACAGCGGCCTCGTCGCCTTCATGCTGAAGCTCAACCCCTCCTCCACCATCATCGAAGCCGCTCTCCATAGCGAGGAACTCGATGAAGAGTCCTGGCCTCAGTTGGTCACCCGCGCCGGCAACCTCGATGTGCTCCCCTGCGGGCGTCCAGAGCCCGGCACCCGCGTCGAGCCCATCCAGATCTACCGGATGATCTCCTTCGCCGAGCGCCAGTATGATGTCATTCTCGCCGACCTCTCCGGCAACCTCGAGAAATACTCCATCGAGCTGATGGCCGAATCCACCCGCATCTTCCTGGTGACCACTCCGGAGGTTCCGCCGCTGCACCTTGCCCGCGACCGGCTCGAGTTCCTCCGCTCCATCGACGCCGCCGGACGGGTCAGCGTGTTGCTCAACCGGTGGAGCAAGAAAAGCCCCATCACGCGCGAGCAGATCAACGAATTCCTCGAAGTCCCCGTCTTTGAATCCTTCGCCAATGATTATTTCGGCGTCCACTCAGCTCTCGCCGAGGGCCGCCCCATTAGCCGAAGGTCCGAACTGGGACGCCAGCTCCACCGCGCCGCCGGGCGCATCCTGAATCCCGAGGACCGGACCGGCGAAACGGCCACGCGGGACAGGCGGTTCCTGGATTGCTTCTCCATCCTCTCCGGCAAGTACTCCTTCAGCCGCCAGTGAGCGCCTGCTCGATCAGAGTCCGGATCTGCCGGCCACCTGTGCCGTGCGCCCGGCGCCGCCGCGGGCCGGCCGCCGTAGAGCCGCCCGGACCGCCATAGCGGGTCACTCCCCCATCAGCCGGATCATCCGCCCGAATACAGCCAGCAGCAGCAGGGCCGCGACGATCAGCACCGGATTGTTCTCCAACGCCCCGTTCATCATGGCCTCCTGAACAGTTGAACCCCTCCGGGGCCCTCGAGTTGCTGCCTGCCGCGCCGGCAACCTCTTTCTATGCGTGTTCCATCCGTCAGCGTGGCTCCCGGCGGTGGAAAGAGTCAGGCCCCGGCGCGTGGCTCCGCCGCCCCGCCGAAGATTTTCGTGTTCCTCTAACGCCTTGATAAGAGGTGGCTTATGCGGATGGCCTCCAATCTACCATTTCCCCATCGGGTATGCGCTGTGTAATACTAACTTGTAGAAAGACATAGGGTTAGCATGACGCAGCTCGACGAGGCGATCTCCCGGTACCACAAGCTGCTGGAAAGCGAGAAGTTCCGCGATCTCGGCTGGGCTGAGGCCCTCGAGGAGCAGATGCGGGAGCGGAATCTCTCCGGCGGTCGCGGAGCGATCTTGCCGGTGTTGCGGCCCCATTTCATCACCCGCCGGCAGTACGCCAACCTGGTCAAGGCCGCCGAGGCGCTGCTCTCGGCCATCGAGAAAGTGAAACAGCTGGCGTTGTCCACCCCAAGTCTGCTGGCGCGAATGGAACTGCTTCCGGCCGAGCGGATGCTCGCCTCCATCGATCCGGGCTACCCTATGGCCGCCGTCGCCGCCCGCCTGGACACCCAGGTGGACAACGGCGCCCTGCACTTTCTGCAGTTCAACGTAGGCGCCCCCGCGGGTGTAGCCTCCAGCGAAGCGCTCGCCGAGCTGTTCCTCAACTGCCCCCTCGTCAGGGAGTTCCGCAAGCGCTACAAGCTCACGCGGACCGGCGGAGTGAAACATCTCCTCGACGCCCTGCTGAAGGCTTATAAGTACCGTGGCAAGAAAAGCTTCCCCCACATCGCCATCCTCGAGTTCCGCCAGCAGTTCCAGGACACGGGCAGCGGCGAACACCTGCTGCTGGCCGAGACCTTCCGGAAAGCCGGTTACCCCACCGAAGTTGTGGCTCCGGATCAGCTTCACTACCGCGGCGGCATCCTGCGCGCCGGGAATTTCGTGATCGACCTGATTTACCGGAAGCTCACCGTCCAGGAGTTCCTGCAGCGCTTCGATCTCACCCACCCCCTGGTCCGCGCCTACAAGGATGGCGCCGTCTGCCTCGTCAACAGCTTCCGCTCCGAGCTCGCCTACAAGAAGGCGATCTTCGACCTGCTCACCGACGAGAAGGTCACCGCCGGTTTCCCGGCCGCCGAGCGGCAGGTCATCGAGCGTCACGTGCCCTGGACCCGCGTCCTCGCGGATCGCAAGACCACGTACAAGGGCAAGGAAATCAGCCTCTTGGAGTTTGTCGTCGGGAACCGCGAACGGCTGGTGCTGCAGCCCAACGACATCACTTCCGACCAGCGCTCCTTCGTCGGGCGCGAGCTGGACGACGCCCGCTGGCAGCGCTCGATCCGCCTCGCCATGCGCGATTCCTACGTCGTGCAGGAGTACGTGGAGCCGAAGGTCTACCCGTTCCCCATCTTCAAGTTCGGCATGCTGGAGATGCGCGACATGTCCGTGGACGTCCAGCCCCACGTTTACGCGGGCAAGGTCCAGGGCTGCTCGAGCTGGCTCAGCGACGCCAGCGGCGCCGCCTTCTCCACCCTCACCGGTCTGGCGCCTACCTTCATTCTCGAGCCGAAATAGCCCAGCGCGCCGGCCCTCACACCCGCTCGACTTCCACCCGAGGCGCCAGCCGCGCCACGCCGGCCACCCGCGACGTCCCGGCCACGGTCACCGCCACGGCGTCCTCCATCCAGTCGTACCAGACCCCGTCCGGGTCGTGGGAGGCCGCCGTGATCGCGTAGTCTTTCGGGCACAGCTCGCACCGGAACCGGAAGGTCACCTCCACGGTGTCGCCCTCGCCGCACGGGCCGAAAGGCACGTTCTCGATCTCGGTGTTCGTTCCGAAGACCTCGAAGCCGATCCGCGTGCGGATCATGATGCCCACCACCGGGTCTTCCACCGGGGCGGCGTAGCGCACCCGCACCCGGACCGCCGCCTCTTCGCCGCTCCGCCACACCGCGGTCGGGCGGCCTTCGGCGTCGAGCGTCTCGATTCCCGTCAGCTCCGCCCGGCCGTCGCCCCGGCGGAACGACGGCGACGGCTCCTGCTGCAGCGTCCGGCCCCACTCCGCGAGCCGCCGCGCGATGTGCCGGGCGTATTTCTCGAGCGTCTCCCGCGGGTCTCCCTTCGCCGCCAGCCGCCCCTCGTGGAGCCACCAGACTTCATCGGCCAGCTCCCGCAGCAGGGCTTCTTCATGGCTGGTCACGAACACGGTGGCCCCGGTGCGCCGCAGCCGCTCGACGGCCACCAGCGTCCGCGCCCTGACCAGCGCGTCGTGGCGGGCCAGCGCGTGATCCAGCGCCAGCACGTCCACCGGCGCCAGGTTCAACGGGTCGTGGATCGAGACCAGCCGGGCCCGCTCCGGCCGCTCCACCGTCCCGGCGATCGGTTCGGCGTCGCCGGCCGCCAGCCGCAACAACGAGCGCTTGCCCGAGCCGTCTTCGCCGATCACCCCGATCACCGCCCCATCGGGAGCCGTCGCGCTGAAACCCTCCAGCGGCGGGAACGAAACCTCACGAAAGATGACCGCCATGCCTAGTAGAATAGTGGTTTCCGAACTCTTCCTGAAAAGCCCCTCCCGCTCGCACCGAACCCGGCAATCAGCGTGCGGCCGGGCTGCCGGGACCGGCAGATCATCGGCGCCGTCTGGAAGCCCACCAGGCCCCCGCCCCGATGCGCTTTCAAATGCCGATTCGGATTCTCCTGGTCTGTCCGGCCCGGGGTCCGGACCTTCCGGCTCACGATGCCTTGACGGCCTTACGGACGAGCTCCACACCGATCTGCTGGAGGAATTTCTCCGGGGGTTCCCCACCGATCATGATGAAGACATATTGATTTGGGATCTCCAGCGGCCCCTCTTTGGTTTTCAGGTTTACTGAAGTCTGGCGAATCTCGGTGAGGACAGTGCTGCGGAGAATGGTCAGCAAGTCCTTCCGCTCGGCCTCGAGGAGCGCTTCGCGGTTCCGTTCCCGCGTCCGGGAAAAGTCGTCTTTGCGATAGGCCAGAGTGACCCGGTTGCGCTTCCCGCGGCTCAGAGCGAGAGCCGCTTCCACAGCGGAGTCCCCGCCGCCGACCACGAGGATGTCCTTGTCCTGGTAATCCCCGGCTTCGATGAGCCGGTAGGCTACTTTGCCGAGTTCCTCACCGGGCACGCCCAGCCGGCGAGGGGTGCCGCGTTTGCCCATGGCCAGCACCACATACCTGGCGGTGCAGGAGCGTCTGGCGGTGCCGACTCGGAAAAACCCGTCGCGGCGGACGATGCTTTCTACCCGTTCGTTCGTGTGGATCTCCACGCCCGTATTGGCGATGATCGTCTCCCAGACGCTGAGGAGCGCTTCCTTGCTGCCGTCGGCGATATACAGGCTGCCGTAGAGCGGCATTTCGACCGGCTCGGCCATGAGGAACTTGTGGCGCGGGTAGTTTCGAATCGTCGAGGCCACCTCGCCCTGCTCGAAGGTGAGATAGCTCATGCCATGCTGCTTGGCGGTCAGCGAGGCGCTGAGGCCGGCGGGCCCGCCGCCGACGATTACCACGTCCACCGGTCCATCCTCGCCCGTCGGGGAACGGTTCGCGCCGCCGCCGTTCAGCCTCTTGCGAATATGATCGATCACCAGACGGCCTTCGTTGATGGCCGTCTTGATCAAGCCCATGCCGCCGAGTTCGCCGACGATGAAGAGGCCCGGGACGTTGGTCTCGAATTCCTCGTTGACCAGCGGCACGGTGATGGTCTGAACCACGTCGCCGTAAGCCAGCGTCAGCGCCGACGTCGGGCAGGCGTCGGCGCACTTGGCGTGCCCCACGCACTTCTCCGGATTCGCGAGAATGGCCTTGCCGTTCGCCAGCGCCAGCGGTCCCTCCTCCGGGCAGACGGAGATGCATGTTCCGCAGCCGATACAAAGCGAGGCGTTGATGACCGGCTTGGGCTTGCCCTTTTTCCCCGCCGCCTCCGCGTCAACCGCCACGGCGGCCCGGTGGACCTTCCACAGCTCCAGCGGCGCGCCGCAGCTCGGACAGAACGCGGCGCCTTGGTTCACCGGTTTCCCGCAACGCGGACAGGGATCCGCCGGTCCCGCCGCCGGAGGCGCCCCCCGGCTCGGAGACGGGGTGGCGGGCGTAAGGTTGCGGAGGTAGTTTCTGACGAAGTAAAAGGTGACCGCGAAGGCGATCGCGAAGGCCAGGAGCGTGTCCACGAGTCCTCCTTCAGAAGTATCCCATCAGAATCACCACGCCCACGTGCAGAAACGCCAGCACGGCGAACGAATAGCTGAACGGGCGATGTACGACATGCCACAGGTGGAACAGACGCTGCACCTTGCCGAGAAACACGATCTTCGTGGAGAGCCACGCCTGCCGGCGAACCAGGCGGATCACCTGTTCGAACTCCGGGCTCCCAGCCGGCAACAGCCCTTGGAGCGAGAGCCACCGGCGGACGGGCCCGAGTGATCGGCGCCGCAGCCGGCTGATGCTGAACGGCCGGGCGACGTCGGTGGCCAGCATCACGAACAGGGCCCGGGGAGCCGACATCCGGCTCACCGCCTCCGGGTCCGGCACATGGAGCGCTTCTTCCACCTCCGCCGCCGTAAGGACCGTCTGCGCTTCCAGCTGCCGGCGCAGTTCCTCGCGCGATGCCTCGATCTCCTTCAGCGTCATCTCCGCCGTGTTCAAGTGGCGCGGAATCTGGCTGTACAGGTACCTGCCGACGATCCCGCTCGCGACCACCGCCCACATGATCCAGAAGGCCATACCCGCGATGCCGTGAAACCTGAAGCCGCTATGGAGACTGATGAGTAACGGCGCCGTGAGCCCCATCAGTACGTGGAAGTCGAGCCAGTGGCGCGTCTTCCCGAATTGGCGCAACCACGCCCAGCGCTTCCGGATCGGGTAGAGATAGATCAGGCAGAAATACACGAAACCCAGGATGCCGAGTTTCAAGCCGATGCTGCCGCTGGGGCGAAGCGCCCGGTGCAAGGGGTCGCGCGCCCGGGCGGCGGCCGGCTCGAGGTAATAACTGCGCCCGTACCAGGCCACCCCGGCGATCAGCGCCGCTGTCGCCAGCAAGGCCACGCATAGTTGGAAGCGGTGCCGCCTTCCTTCTTCTTTCAAGACCTCGAGCATTCTCCCTTCCCCGGCCCGTGCGTCCCTCACTGCTCCGGATTTGCAACGGTCACCTCGGTCTTTACCGAGAACCTCTTGTAGTCGGAAAAGCGGTGCACGTTGCGCCAGCGCTGCCGCTTGGTCTGGGCGGTGATCACGGCCCGGGTCGGCAGCCAGTAGGAATCATCGCCGTCGGCGAAGCGGTAAGGAGCGTAGACGACCTCTGCGTTCAGCGCCAGCAGGCCGATCTCGGTGAGAGGGCGCTTGAGGCCTGTCTTGATCCGAACGACCGCCCCCGAGTCCGGGTCGATCCAGGCTGAGCCTTTCCATTCGAGCGGGTACGTGCGCTGCTTCAGAACCAGCGCCGCCGGCGTGGGCGCTCCGGTAACCTGTTCGAAATCGATACGGAGAAGGGCCTTGCCGCCGGCCGGCTCTTGCCGCCCCAGTGTGAAGCGGTAGCTGGACTGGAAATTCGGATGAAAAACCACCAGCAGAGTCGAAAAACCATTCGTCACCAGCAGCGGGCGGTGCGTGGGCCGCTTGATCTTCTTAGGCTTCGTTTCTGACTGCAGAATCCGGGACTCTTCGACCCTGAGTTCACCACCCGTCCACTGGAGGAAAACTAGATAGTCGTAAGAGGCCTTTCGGTAATTGAGAAGCTTGCCTTCGGGGTCGAGTTTGGCCTGCTCGACGGTTTCCGTGCAGGCGATGGAACTGAACTGCTTCCAGAACAGTCCGGCCTCCTCGCCGGCCCGCGCCAGCACGGTTTCGAGCGTCCGGTTTGCCGTCAGGCCGGGCTGGCAGAAGGATACCGCTGCCAGCACGGCGGCGGGGAATCTCCAGCCACGGCGGAACGGCGGGATCATCGTCGGCATCAACCTCATGGCCCTTTCTCCCTAGAACCGGTAGCCCAGGCTCAAGAACAACTGGTCATAGCGTTGGAGTTCGCCCCCGTAGATCGTGAAGCCTGCGGTTACGAGATAGTGGGCGCCGGGAAGCCAATCGATGCCTATATTGAACCAGTGTGCGCGGTTCTGATCGGTGAGCGGGGATTGGAACGTCTGCCGCCCGCCCTCGATCTGCAACCGCATGCTCTCAGTGATGTCCCGGGTGAAGGTCAGGGACACATAACGTCCTGAACCGAAGGAGCTGGCGAATCGAGAGGTGCGCAGGTCCGTTCGCACGTCCAGGAACGGCAGCGTCCCCAAGGTGATGCCCGCCAGATAGTTCCAGGACGGCCGGCTGTCCGACTTCCGGTGACTGCGGCCGACGCTGCCGTAGGCCACCGAATGATGCGGCAGCTCGATGCGCACGCCCCCTGTAACGCCCTGGTACAGGAACCGGTCGAGGAGTCCCGTTCCGATCAGCCGGAAATCGAACGTCGGCGCCGGGCGGAAATAGTTGTGCCCCAGATCAAGGGAAACAATCTCGTTGGCCCGGTACCGAAGCGTGACGAAACTCCGCGTGAGCACCGGGCCGCCCGTCCGGCTACCGAAACGGCCTTTGCTCCGGTAATCGATCTCCATGCTTTGATAGACACTCAGCTTCCGGCCGGCGAAGAAGCCGTTTTCCATGAACAGGAACTGGCGTTCCGCTCGCCAGTGATGCCGCGTGTGGGCGAGGCCGACGGTGCCGGAATACCGCACCGAGTCGAAACGCCCCGCCTGAAAGCTCGAAAACACCCCCAGGATCTGCCGGTTCGGGTCGTAGTCCCAGGCGGTCGGATCCGGCGTGGAGCCGCCGAAAACACCCACCGTGGCCACGTCGCGGAGCCGGCGGCCGTAATAGCCCCCGTCGAGAGTCGAGAGGCTCGAAGCCCAGGGCAGCAGCAGGCGGCCGAACCCGAGTACGTTGCGCGAGTGCGGGTTGTCATAAGTGAAAGCGAAAGTATACGTGCGGCTGAGCAGGTCGCGGATCGTTTCCTGGCGGGAACCCGATCCCCGGCTGTGGAGGCGTCCCCGCCAGTACCCCCGTAGATTCCAGAAGCTCCCGCCGATTCGGGTCATGTCGGCGCGCACCGCCACTCCCGAGTAGTGGGACCTCGAGCCGCTCGTGTGGTCGAACAGTGAGTTCTGTTCGAAACTGATCATCCCGCGCACCCGATTGATTTCCGGCAACGGCGGACGCGGTACGTATTCGCGCTGCTCCTCTTCGAGCGGGTCGAGTTCCGAAATACCGGTGAATGTCACCACCTGGGCGTACCGGCGAGTGTTTCGCGAACGGGCAAGGTAACGCAGCAATTGCGCATCGGCCTCGGCGAGAACCGCCTCGTCGCCGCGCGTGAGGCTCCCGGCGCCGTCCAGAATCTTGCAGGCCGCCGAATGGGAGGCCACGGCGAATACGCGAACGCGCCCGACCAATTGCCTGGCTACCGCAGCTTCGCCGGGCTTGTGGTGGAAGATGTCCAATTCCATTCCCTGCGCAAGCCCCTCCTCACGGCCTCCGTTGACGTAAACCGAATCCGCCCCGACATAAGTGACCTCGAAGTTCAGCTCGGCATTCACCTGCTGCGGCGCCGACGGGCGGCTTCCGAGTAATAACAGGAATACGGTGAAAACCCCGCGCCGAACCATCCGCTATTCGTCTCCGTTCGGGTGGCACGACAGGCAGCTCGGGCTGTCGTACACATATCCGTTCACGTGCTTGTGCTTGTCGTCCATCTTCGCCTTCTCATGCGCGTGGCAGTTCAGGCATGTGAAGCTGGCGTAATTGGCCGGATTCGTATGACAGTCGGCGCAGGTCTGCCACTTGCCTTTGTGCTTGCCGTGATAGATCGGGAAACGATGGTCGAAGGACGCTCCGCTCCAGTGGCTCGTGTTGTGGCAGGTGGCGCACGTGGTCGGGAATCCGGCGGCGGCGTGGTTCGGGTCGGTGACCGTCTCGTACTCCTGCCGATGACACGCAAAGCAGTCGGTCGGCGTGCCGCGATACGTGCCGTTCACGTGGCAACTGGCGCACGCAACGCTTCGATGGCTCCCGGTTAGAGGAAACCTCGTTTGAGAATGGTCGAAGACGGCGCCGGACCATTGAGCCGTGGAATGGCATAGCGAGCAATCCAGTGGGAAGCCGGCGGCGGCGTGGTTCGGATTCTGGGTCGCGTTGTAGGCGTCCTGGTGGCAGGCGGCGCACTCTGCGCTCAGTCCCGCGTACTGTCCGTTGACGTGGCACTGCTGACAGCTCTGGGTTGCATGCGCTCCGGTCAACGGGAACCCGGTATGGGAGTGATCGAAAGTGGCCCCCGGCCACTGAGCCGTGGAGTGGCACAGTGAGCAATCCGTGGGGAAGCCGGCGGCGGCGTGGTTGGGGCTGGAGGTCTGGTTGTAGTCCTCCAGGTGGCAGGCGGCGCAGTCGGTGGGGGTACCGGCGTAGCGGCCGTTGGTGTGGCACTGCTGGCAGGTGACGGTGGTGTGGGCGCCGGTGAGGGGGAAGCGGGTGGCGGCGTTGTGGTCGAAGGTGGCGCCGGGCCACTGGGTCGTGTTGTGGCAGACGTTGCAGGTGGTGGGGAAG
>Ga0256841_1000686_pt1 | contig 33093 bp, 29 predicted proteins | sample 356308metaG_FD_185971 | JGI IMG/M metagenome (GOLD analysis project Ga0256841, IMG submission 185971) | Hydrothermal vent microbial communities from Mid Atlantic Ridge, Atlantic Ocean - 356-308 | ecosystem: Environmental > Aquatic > Marine > Hydrothermal vents | place: Atlantic Ocean: Mid... | reverse complement strand
TTGGATTCGTGAATACGGCACTTCTATAAATACATCCACTCTGGTTTTTCCGGTAATGTTACTCTTATAATCCGCTATATCGAAATCGATTAAACGCGCATACGATCTAGGAACAATAAATTGCGAACTTTCCACTTGGGCAAGTAATAGCGAGTTAATGAAAAGTAAGAGTAAAATTATTTTTTTCATTTTAATAGGTCCTTCCTAAATAATAATATTCCCAAAAAGATCATACTCATTTGCGTCAATAATTTCAACAGAATAAAATTTTCCTATTTCCAAACTTTTTCCGTTATTCTCTATCAAAATTTCTCCGTCAACTTCCGGTGTATCTCTTTCGCTTCTTGCAATGTAATAATTATCCCGCAAATCATCAATTACAACTTTTAGAACCTTTCTAACAAACGATTTATTTTTCTTTGCGGAAATCGAACTCTGTAACTCCATTAATGTTGCCAGTCTTTCTTCTTTAATCGTATCGTCAACGGGATCTCCTAAAATAAAACCCGGTGTATTTTCTTCGCGCGAGTATTTAAAAATTCCTACTCTGTCAAATTGGATATCTTCTATAAAATTATACAACTCATTAAACTCTTTTTCTCCCTCGGTTGGATATCCTGTTATAAATGTTGTTCTTAATGTAAGTCCGGGAATATTTTCTTTAAGTTTTCTAATTAATTTAATAGTGGTATTTTTTGTAATTCCTCTTCTCATAGATTTTAGAACGTTATCCGAAATATGCTGCAAAGGCATGTCGATATATTTACAGATTTTCGGATTTGTTTTAATCTCTTCTATTAAATCGTCCGGAAAATGTGAAGGGTATGCGTAAAGCAGCCGGATCCATTCAATACCGGTTACCTTACTTAATTCCCTTAACAATTTTGCTATACTTCTCTTTCCGTAAATATCTTTTCCGTAGTCTGTTGTATCTTGTGCAATTATAATTAATTCCTTCACTCCTTTTTTAGCAAGAGCAGTTGCTTCATTAATGAGGAATTCAATAGGCTTCGATTTGTGTTTACCGCGCATTAACGGAATAGCGCAAAAAGAGCAAGGATTATCACATCCTTCCGATATCTTTATATATGCATAATGGTTTGGAGTTGTAACTACTCTTTCGCCCAAGAGGTTTTCTTTAAGCGAATAATCGAATTGGTCTAAAATACCGCGGTAGTCTTCGGTTCCTAAAAATGCATCCACTTGTGGTAATTCTTTTTCAAGATCGGATTTATATCTTTCCGAAAGACAACCTGCCACAATTACCTTTTTAATCTTGTTGTTTTTTTTAGCTTCAATTGCATTTAGAATAGTATTGATGGATTCTTGTTTTGCGTCCTCAATAAATCCGCATGTATTTATTATAACAGCTTCGGCATCTTCTGCATTTCCAACCAAATTAACGTTATTTAGTTTTAGCTGTTCCATTAAACGTTCGGAATCAACTATATTTTTAGCGCAGCCGAGAGTAATTACTTCTATATTTTTTATCTTGTTTTTCATGGCGTTAACAGAATTTATATTTTTTGCAAATTTCAATATAATAAAAAAAGAGACTTTTAAAACAACCATTCGTAATACTCATAATATTAAATTAATTAAATACAAATGAATAAGAATTAAAAATAAAATGGATGAAAAGACTTTGGAATTCTACGTATAAACAAACCAAGCCTTTTAGAAAAGTACTTGGCTATATTAATAAATACTTGTGCTAAAAAGAAATAATTTCACTATATTTCATGCCTAAATTTTACTGTCCCTTATAATTTTATGAGACTAAATTAAACATATCGAAAGTCTCGCTTTCTATATAAATAAAGAGGTTATACCATGATTATGGATCAAATAGTTTTATTTTCATATATTCTTTCACTTACTGTGCTTCTTATATTTGCCAGTCATGGATTTATAATGCTTTATTATCACCGTAAGTATAATAAGATTGCGCATAACAGTAAAAAAGGAGACCAATTCGATCAGACCGTTACAATTCAACTCCCGGTTTACAATGAATATTATGTTGTTGAAAGATTAATAAATTCGGTTTGTGAAATTGATTATCCAAAAGATAAATTGGAAATACAAGTTCTGGATGATTCGACAGATGAGACGTACGAATTAGCGAAAAGGTTGGTTGAAGAAAAGAAAAAAGAGGGTTTTGATATTAAACATATACACAGAAAAAAACGGACCGGATATAAAGCCGGAGCATTAAAAGAGGGATTAAAAACCGCCAAAGGCGATTTTATTGCAATTTTCGATGCCGATTTTGTTCCGAAAAAAGACTTTCTGAAAAAAACGTTAAAATATTTTGTTAAATCCAAAATAGGAATGGTTCAAACCAGATGGGAACATTTAAATGAAGACTATTCCATTCTTACCAAAATACAAGCGCTGGCGTTAAACGGTCATTTTGTTATTGAACAAACTGTTAGAAATAAAGCAGGGTTTTTTATTAATTTTAACGGTACCGGCGGCGTATGGAGAAAAGAATGCATTGAAGATGCAGGAAATTGGCAGGATGATACTATTACGGAAGATTTGGACCTTAGTTACCGCGCTCAATTAAAAGGATGGAAGTTTGTTTATTTACGCGATTTTACTACTCCCGCAGAACTTCCTTCGGAAATGAATGCATTAAAAGCCCAACAGTTTAGATGGACCAAAGGCGCAATTGAAACAGCGAAGAAAATGTTGCCTAAAATCTGGAAGTCGAAATTACCGTTTAGAATAAAATTACAATCTACTTTTCACCTTACAAATAACCTCGTATTTCCTTTTATTTTATTAGCCGGAATTCTAAATGTTCCGCTTGTATTTATAAAAAACAGCGGTCCGTATGATCCTTATTTTAATATTATGTCTGTTTTTGTTTTGGCATTTATAAGTTCTTTTCTGTTTTATTTATATGCCCAACGTGATGTCTATTCCGATTGGCGAAAAAAAATGGCGCTGTTCCCGATTTTTATGGCGGGAAGTATGGGTTTTGCAGTAAATAATTCCAGAGCTGTAATTGAAGGACTGTTAGATAGAAAAAGCGCTTTTGTTAGAACTCCTAAATTTAAAATTACAAGTCCAACCGACAAACTTAATAACAAAAACAAATATATTTCCGCAATTAAAGCCGATCCTTCCGCATTTATCGAATTGATTTTGGCGGTGTACTGTTTTATAGGCGTGGCGGCTTCAATTTATTTTATGGAAATTGCAGCTCTTCCTTTTCATTTGATGTTTTTCTTGGGATTTAGTTCCGTTGCTGCAATGTCGTTTAAACACGCAAAGTTGAAAAAGGGGAATTGATTTTAATTGGAAGCAAAAAACGGTATTCGTAAAATGGATAAATTTGTACTTATTTACGAGTATAATAATAGTTCGCCTCTATTTGCTTATGTAGCCGAACAATATCTAAAACAAAACGAACCGGAACACGCTTTAACCGTTTTAGAACACGGTTTGTTAAAATATCCCGAATACGTTACGGCGCTTGTAAACTACGCAATTACCCTTGCAAAGCTTGGGGAAAACGAAGAAGCCGTAAACCAACTAAAAAAAGCCCGCGAATTGTTTCTTGACGATAAAAGTTATGATTATTATTCTAATATTATTCGCTCTTATAATGATAAAAATTTACCCAAATCCGGTAATGAAAGTTTAGAACCGGCAGCACAGGAATACCCGGAAAATAAACCGGCGGTTTTTGAAGACAATTTGGAAACACTTGCCGGCGAATTGGAACACGCCAAAGTAAAACCAGTGGAAACAAATCAAGAAGTTATTGATGAATATAAACGGAAATATAAGAACAGTAATAAAAAAATAGTTTCCGAAACCCTTGCCGGAATTTATTTCGATCAAAATAATTGGAAAGAAGCTCTGGAACTTTACGAGGAGCTTATTAAATTACGTCCCAAACGCAAAGAGATTTATAAAGCCAGAATTGATGAAATAAAGAAACGTTTGAAAAATTAATACCTCTTTGCATTCCCTTCCATAAAAACATATAAAAGTTAACCGTAAATGAATCAATATGTTTTAATTCAGTAAAATTCTAATTCGAATAAATGAGATTAAGCATTTTTAATTGTTGTATCATAAAATTGTAAATGGAAAAAGTAAAATAAAATTTTAAATTGGAATTTGGTTGTATTGGAATTTCAGCGAATAGTTTTAAGCCCTTGGGAATAAATCAATTATGAAAACACAACAAAAAAAATTAACAAGAAGTTTTTATACCCGCAACGTTTTAACGGTTGCAAAAGAATTATTGGGTAAAATTTTCGTTAAAGTTGAAAACGGCAATAAAATCCTTAGCGGATACATTGTGGAAGTGGAAGCTTACAAAGGAAAAGTAGATCAAGCAGCTCATTCTTATAAAGGTAAAACCAAAAGAAACGAAGTAATGTTTGAAGAAGGCGGACATTTATATGTTTATTTTACTTACGGTGTTCATTTTTGCGCTAATGTTGTAACCGGTAAAAAAAACGAAGGCGATGCGGTGTTAATCAGGGCAATAGAACCGGTCGAAGGGTTAAATCTTATGGCGGAAAGGAGATTCGGAAAAACGGAATTGAATGAGAAAGAAAAAATTAATTTAACTAACGGTCCTGCTAAAATTTGTCAAGCATTCAATTTAGGTAGAAAGGAAAACGGAGAAGATTTAACCGGCGGCAAAATTTATTTATTGGATCGACCGAAAATCCCGACCAAAGAAATAATTAAGACCAAGAGAATAGGAATTAAAAAATCAACCGGACTGCTCTGGCGTTTTTATATCAAAAATAATTCTTACATTTCGAAACGATGAATAAATTACCGGAAAACATATTAATTGCTAGAACGGATAGAATAGGGGATGTTGTTTTATCGCTTCCTCTTGCTTACATAATTAAAAAACATTTTCCGGATTCTAAGATTAGTTATTTGGTTAGAAATTATACAAAAGATTTACTACAAAACCATCCGTTCATCGATAATACTATCATTCTTTCGGAAAAAGACGGAAAACCCAAGTTTACGGAAAATATCAACAAAATAAAATCGATGAACTTCGATACGGCTTTTGTTGTTAATCCTACATTTAAAATAGCGCTTATTCTGTTTTTGTCCGGTATAAAAACAAGGGTGGGAACCGGCTATAGATGGTATTCGTTTTTATTTAATAAAAAAATTTATGAGCATAGAAAATACGGCGAAAAGCATGAATTGGAGTTCAATATAAATATGTTGAAAATGATTGGGATAACAAATGTTGACCCAAAAGATGTAGTGTTTGATATACAAATTTCTGAAAAAAGTAGACAAAATGTAAATGATATTCTTAAAAAGAACGGGTTCAATCAAGATATTCCAACTGTGATTGTTCATCCCGGAAGCGGCGGAAGCGCAATTGATTTGCCAATTTATAAAATGAAAGAATTAACCGGACTATTGGCACAAGAGTTGAACATAAACTTAGTGGTAACAGGTACTGTAGCAGAAAAAGAAATTTGCGATTCGGTTTCTCAAAATATTTCTAAAATAATAAATTTGGCGGGTAAAATTAATTTAAGCGAATTAATGGCATTAATAAACAGAGCTGACATACTGATTGCAAATTCAACCGGACCAATTCACATTGCGAGCGCATTAGGTAAATTTGTCGTTGGTTTTTATCCCTTAATTCCTTCTTGTTCACCTAATCGCTGGGGACCGTATACCGGGAAAAAATTGGTTTTTTCTCCTGAGATTGAGTGTGAGAATTGCAACAGGCGGAAGTGCGAAAAAATAAATTGTATGGATTCCATTAACATCAACGAGGTTTTTGTTAAAATCAAAAACGTTCTTGTTTCAACATCAAATTAGGAGAGTTAAATGTTCAATATATTAAATTTATTGCTTTTCGTTTTATTATCTTTTCATAATGTTGGGTCTGTAAATTCATCCGGAAAAGAATTCAGGGTAATGGAAAACCATGCATTTAAAGTCGGAGAAAAACTTACGTTCGATGTTAAATACGGATTTGTAACGGCAGGTATTGCAGTTATGGAAATTCCGAATATGAAAAGGATTTCGCACCGTCCGGTTTATCATATTACATTCAAGGTAAATACGGTTCCGGCTTTCGATCCTTTTTATAAAGTTCGCGATAGATATGTAACTTATTTGGATAAAGAAGGTCTTTTCCCTTGGAGGTTTGAACAACATATACGCGAAGGCGGATATAAACGGGATTTTTCTGCCTTTTTCGATCAGCGAAGAGGAAAGGCTAAAACCAGCGAGGGTAGTTATGATATTCCTCCTTATGTAAACGATATAGTTTCCGCTTTTTATTTGGCGCGGACTTTCGATTATTCAGGCATGAAACCCGGAGATAAAGTGCATCTTGAAAATTTTTACAAAGATAAAGTTTATCCTTTGGACGTGGTTTTTAGAGGCAGGGAAACGGTAAAGGTAGAAGCCGGAACATTTAAATGCATTATTGTGGAGCCACTTGTTGTGGAAGGCGGTTTATTTAAAAGCGAAGGCAATATTTTAATTTGGTTAAGCGACGATGAATTGAAAATTCCGGTTAAAGTTAAAACCAAAGTAATTATCGGTTCAATTGATGCCGATTTGAATTCGTATGAAAATTTAGCGGGAAAATTAACTTCCAAAGTGAATTAAATTTTTTCGCGCTAAATCATTCCATAGCATCTAATATCCAATTTTCATAATTTAGTTGTAATGAATAATAAGTTAAAGCCCACAGATCAAGACTCACGTTACCGTCAAAAACTTAATGGTGGAAATGAACTAAACCCAATTATGTCGCCGGTTGCAGCAGCATTATTCGGATTGATAGGTGTGTTTATTTTATATCAATTTGTTGGCGGAATACTTACTTTGGTAATTTTTGGATCTGATTTTAAAAATGCCAATATGAATGCCGTTAGACTTATGACGATGGGCGGACAGATATTGTTCATACTTTTCCCGGCATTGTTATTGGCTAAACTTGTTTATGAAGATGTAACAACGGTAATACGTTTTAAGCTGCCCAAACAAAGAGAAGTTATTTTATTTTCCGCGGGAATGATTGTATTAATTCCGCTGCTTCAAAATTATCTTTATCTTCAAAATCGTTTTATAGAATTTATAGCTTCCAACAATCCGTTTATTCAACAAGTAAAATCGTTTTTAGATAAAATAGATAAAATGGTAGGCGAACAATACAACCAAATTCTAAACGGAAATAATTTAATTGAGCAATTGTTAATTGTTCTTGTTGTTTCAGTAACTCCGGCTATTTGTGAAGAAATTTTTTTCAGGGGATTTGTACAGAAAAGTTTTGAATTAAAATTAAGCCCCTTTGTTTCAATTCTTATAACATCGGTGTTTTTCGGATTTTATCATTTCAATCCTTATGGTTTAATTCCGTTAATTGCGCTTGGCGCTTATTTGGGATACGCTGTTTATCAAAGCGATTCAATCTTTGTTTCCATGGTTTTGCATTTCTTAAATAATTTTGTGGCTATTATGGCTTACTTCAGTTTTGGAGACGAAGATTTTATAAAATCGAGCGTGTTACCCGCTAATGATATTTTGATGACTTCAATAAGTTTTGCTGTTTTGCTGGTTTTATTTTCGGCTATAATAATGTATATTAGAAAAGATTATTCATCTAACAAAAACGAGGCAAACTATGATTTGTCCTAAATGCGAAGCCGAATATGTAAAAGGAATAACCGTTTGTCCGGATTGCGGCGTTGAACTTATTCCTAAAGAAGAATTTGAAACTCACTTGGTTAAACCTTCAAATTGGGTTGTAGTTTATATAACGGAAAATGAGATTGAAGCCGAAATGCTGAAAGCGAATCTTGAAGGAGCAAACATAGAAGCTCTTGTCCTTTCTCAAAAAGACCAAAGCTTTCCGGCAGTTGGAGATTTGGCAGTTGTTAAACTTCTTGTTAAACGAAAGGATATAGATGAAGCAATGAGTATTATCAATGATATAAATAAAAATTCCGGCGAGAGTTAATATCTATGCAGCTTTCTAATCGTTTAACCCGAATTTTGGTTGCTCTCATTGCAATTCCTTTAATAGTAGGAGTCGCTTATTTCGGCAAACTGTTATTTTTAATTTTCATACTTTTCATAGGACTATTAGCATACGATGAATTTTCAAAAATGCTCAAGTCAAAATCTATTTACTCGAATTACATTTTAGGACTTTTATCCGTTTTTTTTATAATTGTAAATTCATATTTAAATTTAATCTCATTCGAAGCAGTTGCAATAATTATTGTTCTGTTTATTTTAATTGCCGAGCTGTTTAGAAATAAAGCATCCGCAATAATGAATATAGGAGGTACATTAACCGGAATATTTTACATCGGATTATTTGCCGCTTCAATTATACGCTTAAGAGAATTTCCATTTACCGAAAACAATTACGAACAAGGCGGCTTATTAATTATATCCATTCTTGCCTCAATTTGGATTTGCGATTCCGCAGCATATTTTTTAGGAACGGCATTCGGTAGTCATAAATTATTTCCGCGTGTTAGTCCGAATAAAAGCTGGGAAGGCGCAATTTCCGGTTTTATTTTTGCGATTTTAACAATGATATTGGCAAAGGTTTTGGTAATTGATTATTTATCTTACATTGACGTTCTGATAATCGGTTTTATTATTGGAACTGTTGGTCAAATTGGCGATTTAGTTGAAAGTTTGATAAAAAGAGACGCTAATGTGAAAGATTCTTCTTCGGTTATACCGGGACACGGCGGAATCTTCGACCGATTCGATTCGTTCTTATTTTCTTCTCCTGTTATTTATTTGTATTTAGTTTTATTTAAATAAATTAATTTCGTAAAAATTTATCCTAAACATCTAAAATTGTACTATGAAAAAATATAGAAATAAAACTCCTGAAGAAGTTATGAAAATGGTTACAATGGAAATGATAGAAAGAGCAATAAAATTAGGGGAAAAAGCCAACCGTTCTATATATATTAGTAAAACATCCGGCGGTAAAGGTTTGGAAGTGCAATCGCTTAATCCTAAAACCGAAGAAGGAAAAGAAAATTTGGAGAAATTTTTAACTCCGGTTAGAAGACATTACACTTTTTCCGGTCTAGGGGATTCCGAAGAATCCAATTCAATAAATTGGCGGAAATTGAATCTTCCTTTCGGTAGAAGATTTTTGTTGTTGCTGCAAGTCGGAATTTCTTTCTTCCTTAAAGGAACTCCGGCAAAAAATAAATTTTTAAGATGGATGGGCGTTAATGTAGGTAAAGGCGCGGAAATTATGCAGCTTGTTTGGTTAGATCATTTTAGACCTGAATTAATTTTTATAGGCGAAAACACATTAATGGGCGCTTTTACCAGAGTAACTGTTCATGCTTACGAAGGCGCCGGTAAATTCAGATACGGTTTGGTAACTATCGGCTCAAATTGTAAAATAGGAGCAGGGACGGGAATAGGTCCAATTCAAATTGAGGATAACGTGAGAACTTTACCCGGTACAACAACTTCTCCTTATTTGGCAAGAATTAAAGAGGGTTCAATCGTTGGATGGAATCCTCCTAATGTTAAAACTCCCGGAAAAAAGGAATAGGTTTATTTTCTGCTTTTTATACTTGTTTTTAGCAAAAAAATTGAACAGCCGGGCTAACCGTTGTTGTTCCGTTAATTACCAATGTAATATTCTATTCCCAAATGAATTTGTCCCGCCGTTCTTTTTATGTGGAATTGAATATCTTATCTTTTACTTCGACTAATACTTGGGATTTTTTGAATATTTTTACTCCGTAAGTCAATCATAAACCAATCGAAACAGTAATTATAAAAAAGGCGGTGATAACAATATTATTTTGTCATTTGTTAAACTTTATCATTGGCATATTTTCCCGGTCTCTAACGGTAATTACTTCCGGGTTACCAGAATTGTCAATCAACCGACAGAATATAGCGGGAATAATGAATATTCTTGTTGTAAAACTTTTAACAAACAAAATAAAACGTATGGGCAGAAGAAACAAAAAGCACAAAATGTAAATCTTGCAGTCTCCAAAATTAGTTATTTAACAAACCGGATTGATCTTGTTGCAATATTATTTTAATTTAATACAGTATTGTCAATTGAATTGGGGGATCAATAAACCGGATAGTATTGTACCGGATCAATCCAACCATTAAAACAGCGGTATGAATAGAAGAAATTTTATTAAATCTGCATCTGCACTAACAATTTATCTTCTGGCGCCGGTAAAGTTTTATGCCGGAAAAACATATAAATCAACCGTAAAAATCTACAAGCATTACCTTCAAAAAATAATAGAGCTTATTAATTCGTTAAAAAAAGAAAAGTCGAACTTGGTTCTTAAAATAATGGACGGAAAAAAATATGTTTTCGATCCGTATTATCATTATCCTTGGCAAGGTGGAATTTTAGACGAAAAAACCGGAAGCCGGATATTTTTCCATGCGCACCGTAAAAATGAGTACGGACATTTTCACACTTTCATTAATGATGAAAACGGAGATTTAGTGCATTTGGTTTTGATTTCGATGAACAAAGACGGCTACCCGACCGGATTAAGTACGGTAAATACTTGGGTAACGGGAGATAAATATGTTGAAGCGGCGAAACTGAAAAAGCTTCTCGATTCTTTTAAAATGAATCCGGAAAATTACAAAGATGAGAGGGTTATACAATTTATAGAGTTAATGTTTAAATCCTACAAAGATGTAATCTATAAACTGTTCGATGAAAGGGATGAATGGATTGAAAATTATACGTTTAAATATACTAAAGAACCGTTCGAAGATAGGAATTATGAAGTTTTATCATCGAAAGAGATAAACATTTATGAAGATATAAGAACTTAAATTATTTTAATTATAAAAGTTCTTTCCCGCTTAAAACAGAAATGAACCCGTTCTTAAACTAAAAACGGTAGTTTCCGTTTGCTTTACTCAAATTTGAATATTACAAAATGTATAAATATCTTTAGTATTAATATTCAAATATTTCTAACGTAACTACAAAATTTGAAGGTTTAAAATGAAGAAATCGATAACTCTGTTTTTAATTAGCGCTCTACTAACGGTATATTTAATATCTTGCAGCACAGTACCGGTAACCGGAAGAAAACAATTAAGTTTAATTCCCGCTTCACAAATGATGGCAATGAGTTTCCAGCAATACAATGATTTTTTAAAATCGCATAAACTGAGCACCAATAAAAAAGAAGCAAACTTAGTAAAAAAAGTAGGGAAGAGAATTTCTAAAGCTGTTGAAAAATATTTAACGGAAAAAGGCATGAGCGATGTTATTTCCGGCTATAAATGGGAATTTAATTTGGTTGAGAGCAAACAAGTAAACGCATGGGCAATGCCCGGCGGAAAAGTAGTATTTTATACCGGTATTTTACCGATTTGTAAAGATGAAAACGGAATTGCCACAGTGATGGGACATGAAGTATCGCATGCAATTGCAGGGCACGGAAGGGAGAGAATGAGTCATGCTTTGCTTGCACAATTAGGCGGATTAGGATTAGCTTTAGCCTTACAAAAAGAACCGAGGCAAACACAGCAATTGTGGTTGGCGGCTTATGGAATTGGAGCGCAGGTTGGAATTTTATTACCTTTCAGCAGATTACAAGAAAGCGAAGCCGATCACCTTGGATTAATTTTTATGGCAATTGCTGGGTATGACCCTCACAACGCGTTAAAATTTTGGCAAAGAATGGCTGCGCAAAAAAACGGAAAAGCTCCGCCGGAATTTTTAAGTACTCATCCGTCCGATCAAACAAGAATTGAGGATATTAAAAAATTACTTCCCGAAGCGATGAAATATTATAAAAGGTTTAAATAGATTTCAAGAGATGAAGGGAAGAAACCAAGCTTTTTTAAAAAGTTGGTTTTCTTAAATCAATAATTTACCAGTTAGAAACCACACCGAGAAGAATATCTTCGGTGATTTTATCTATAGCTTCTTTAATAGCATTATCACGTGCGGTAGTTATATCGCCTTCGTTTTTATAATCTCCGTAATTTGAAAAAGTTCTGTCGAAAATTTTCTTCTTCTTTACCAAATCTTTATAAACCGCATGAACTTTTATGGTAACTCTCCGCGTTGTTACATCCTCTCCTCCGGCAATTACCGTCGGAGCATCTACTAAGGAAGTAATTGTACAGTTCAAAATAGCGTCTGCTTTGGTTGAATTGGCAATTTGTAATGAATTGTCGTTAATGAATTTATTAATCAGTTCATTTGTAAAATCATCTCTAAGATTAGGTTGGCCCGACCCGCTGCGGTCAACGGCATTAGGAATGGCAATTGTATGAAGATGGGGAGGAACTGAAGCTCCGGTAAACGAATAACTGCATCCGGCCGCTGTAAGTAATAAAAAGAAGGATATAGTTAATGCCAAAAGCTTAAGAAGTATAAATTTATTGAATTTCATATTCTTTTAATTTTCTGTATAAAGTTCTTTCGCTGATTTTTAATAATTCAGCTGCTTTTCTTTTATTTCCGTTTGTAAAATTTAACGCCTGCAAAATAGCTTGTTTTTCAATTTCATCCAAGGGAATTACTTCGGTAATTTGCACATTTTGAGTTTCGGGATTAACAACCTGTTGATTTTTCAGCGCAATATTCTTAAGCTCGTTTAAATCTTTTTTTATTTCGATTAACGCCCCTAAAATTATTTCGCGGTCAATTGCGTCTGCCGACTTATTTACATGAACCGGAAGATTTCTGTTCGGATCGTTTTTTCTCACCTCAGTTAAAAGAGGTCTGAATATTTCCGCAGTTAATATATTTGATTTTGTTAAAGCCATGGCTGTTTCAACGGTGTTTTTTAGTTCGCGCACATTGCCGGGCCACGGATAGTTGTTTAACAATTCAATAGCGTCTTTGGTCAATTGCGGTTTGGGAATGTTATTTTTATTTGCATATATTTCTATAAAATGTTCGGCTAAAACCAAAATATCTTCACGGCGCTCTCTAAGCGGCGGAATATTTAACGTTACAGCCTTCAGTCGAAAATATAAATCTTGTCTGAATCTTTTTGCGTCGACTTCTTTTTGTAAATCTTTATTGGATGCCGCAATAATTCGCACGTCTACTTTTTTTACCGTTTCACTTCCGATAGGCATAAATTCGTGGGTTTCTAAAACTCTTAAAAGTTTAACTTGAGTGGTTAAAGGCATTTCGGCAATTTCATCTAAAAATAATGTGCCTCCGTCTGCAATTTCAAAATAACCTTTTCTATCGTTCGTTGCTCCGGTAAATGAACCTTTTTTATGACCAAATAATTCACTTTCTAAAATTCCTTCCGGAATGGCGCCGCAGTTTACGCTAACAAGTTTGCGTTTGGCTCTGGGACTAAAAGAATGGATAGCGCGGGCAAATACTTCTTTCCCAACTCCGCTTTCTCCGTAAAGCAGAACGGAAATATCCGATTTTGCAACTTGCATTGCAATATCTATCAGATCACGGATTTTTCTTGATTTGCTAACTATGCCAAAATTATTTTTGAAAGTTTCTATTTCCATTCATGCTCTGTCGTTTTGACAAGATAATTGTATTCGATTAATAAAATTAGTGAAAATTTTAAAAAAATACCGACTATTAAAACTATCTACCTGCCAAATTGACAAAAACTATATTTTTGTCTAATAGGTTTTTAATATTTATAATTTAAGAACCATCCCATCTTTGGCTAAAACAAACTTTGAGTTATTATTTAGATTATCTATCCAGTCGGCAATTATTTTTTCATCTTCGTCATCAATGTGTGTAAGATAAACTTCATTGGGTTTTAAAATTTGGAAAGCCGTAAAAATATCATTCAATTCAACATGCGTTGTTTCCGTAATAAAAATATCCGTTTTTATCTTTTCAAATAAATAAAGATCTTTTTCGTTTCCTATATCCGAAGTGTAAACTATCTTTTTCTTTTCTACTTCAAAGTAAAAACTTGATGAAAGGAACGGAACATTTTTATTTTTTAATTCTTCTTTTTGCTTTATATGATTATTTTGTTTCGGAATAAAATTTATAAATTCTGAAACCCGGTATACCTTTCCGAACTCAAATCCGGTAATTTTCACTTCAAATCCGGCAATTTCAAAAAACATATAAGTAGAGTTTAAAAAATCAATTAAGTGTTTTACGAGTAATTTATGAGTGATAAAAGTTAAAGGTTTTGTTCTTCCATTTAATTTCATTTGTGTAAATAAAGATGCAACTCCGCCGAAATGATCGGCGTGATAATGAGTGAATAAAATAGAATCAATATTGTTGAAGTTTATTCCTAAACCAAGTAAAGCCTTTGCTGTTCCGTCGCCGGCATCAATCAATAAGTTATGATTGTTGGAAGAGATTAGAATTGAAGAATGAAATCTTTTTAAGCTGGTTTTGCCCGAGCCGGTTCCGACAAAAGTAATTTTCATATTAATCTATTTTACTTTTTTAATCCGTCCGTTTATATTATAATCTTTTTTGAGAATGGCAATAAGTTCTTCGGCATCGGATTTACTGGAAAATTTACCAACGGTAACAATATTTAGGATTATTCCGCCTACATTCTTTTTTGAAATTCCGGAAGATAAACCGTTGTTCTTAAATTCATTAGAAAGTTTAACCGCATTGTTTTTATTGATAAATGCTCCTGCTTGAACGGTATATTTTATTGCGTTTCTATCATTTTCATTTTTTACCGTTCCGGTTTTTTCAACGGCTCCGGTAATTTCATCGGGAATATTAAAATCTGCTTTTTCAATTAAAGGCGAGTTGGGGTAATTCTTTTCTAAAGTTTGCAAATAATTTTCAGCTGTTTTATAATAGCCCAACGAATAGTAATAGAGAAAAACCTTATGAAGAGCGTCGTCGGCGTATTTATTATCAGGAAAATCCGTAAAGACCTTTCTGTATTTAGTTAAAGCATCCTTACCGTTTTCTGTTAAAAGAGCGTCCAAATAAATAACTGCCGGATCACCGGGATTGGATATTTTTAACATCCGTAAAGCTGTTCTTGCTTTTTTCACATTCCCGTTTTTTATATAGTTCAGATATTTTTCAATATTAACGTTTTGAGCAAAAATTAAAGAGTTAAAAAAAACAACAATTAAAAAATAATATAATTTTCCGCGGAAAAGTTCAGGTTTCATTTTATGCAGTTCGCTGCAGTTTGTCGGTTGTAGTTTTAATATTACTCCTTTGAATAAAATCACCAAATAGAGTTGCGGATGTAGCTCTATTTATTTTTACGTCAACATAATCTCCGGCAGATACTCCTTCCACAATTGGAAAAATTACCACTTTATTAGTTCCGGTTCTTCCCGCCAAAAAGTCATCCGATTTGCGGCTAAAGCCTTCAACAAGTACTTCTTCCGTACTTCCGATGAGTTCCCGGTTAATTTCGTAAGAAATTTTCTGTTGCAGATCGATAATTTCGCTTAGTCTTATTGCTTTTACCTCCTCGGGAACATCGTCTTTCATGCGGTAAGCTTTAGTTCCTTCGCGCGGAGAATATTTGAACATGTATGCGCCGTCGTAACGGACTTTTTTCATTACATCTAAGGTCATCTTATGTTCTTCTTCCGTTTCCGTAGGAAATCCGGAAATTATATCGGTTGAAAAACTAACACCGGGAATAATTTTTCTGGCTTTATCAATTAAATTTAGATAATGTTCAATTGTATATGTCCGGTTCATTAACTCTAAAATTCTATTCGATCCCGATTGAACCGGAAGATGAATATAATTACATAAGTTAGAATATTCAGCAATAGTGTAAAGAAGTTTATCCGATAAATCTTGAGGATGAGAAGTAGTAAATCTTATTCTCATAGTTTTATCAACTTCAGCAGTTGCGGCAAGTAAATCGGCAAAGTCATTCCCGTTATCGTTGTAAGAATTTACATTTTGTCCCAATAAAGTTACTTCTTTAAATCCGCGTTCTGATAATTGTTCAATTTCCCGAACAATTGAATCGAGATTTCTACTTCGCTCACGGCCGCGTGTAAAAGGTACAACGCAGAAAGTACAAAATTTATCGCACCCTCGCATTACGGATATCCATGCGCTAAGACCTTCTTCGCGGTAAGGAATAATATCGTCGTAAGTTTCGGTTTTGGAAAGTTTAACTCCAATACCTTTTTCGCCCGCAAAAGCCGAATCTATAAATTCCGGTAAACGTCTGTATTCATCCGGTCCAACTACCAAGTCTACAACTCGCTTGTCTTCTATTAAATCTTTTCTTAATCTTTCTGCCATGCATCCTAAAATACCAATTACAACATTATCATTTTTACTTTTAACATTTTTGATATTTCCCAAACGGCCGTAAATTCTTTGCTCGGCGTTATCCCTAACGCTGCAGGTGTTTAATAAAACAACGTTAGCTTTATTTATATTTTCGGTAAACTCATAACCTTTGTTGTTTAATATGCTTTTAACAACTTCCGTGTCTGCCAAATTCATTTGGCATCCGTAAGTTTCTATATATACTTTATTTATACTCATTGTTTCCTTCTGAAAAAATAATAAACCTAAATTTACTTATATGATATTTGAATCTCAAGAAATTGATTGGTTGTTTAGAGTTGGTAAATATTCAATTCCGGTAGAAAATACTAAATTTTATAAATGTTAATACTCAAAAGCTTCATATCTTGTATAAGATGCTAAACCTCTAACATTTGAAAGAGTATTACTGAAAGTAATAGGGACAGATATATATGGATAATCCCAAGAATCTTCAACAACAACAAAATGTAAATGAGGATAACCTGCAAGACCGGTTTTTCCGCTAAGTCCTATTGGACTTCCTTGGGATACGGTATCTCCAATATTTACAATAGAGCCATTATACATTAAATGCATATAAAGAGCAAAAGTATTATCACCATGATCAACCACAACAAGGTTGTTAGGAAAAAATCCGTTTAACCCGCCACTTTCTTCAACAAAAACAATTTTGCCAGGCCTTGATGCTGTTATTAAAGTCCCAATTGCCATATTAAAATCATAAGCAAATTGATCAGGCTGTCCCTCCGAATGATATGATTTAGTGCAATTTGTTAATTCGGTATTGTAAGCTTTTCCAACAGGATAAGGAAGAACATAAGGTGAAGTTTTCCAATCTGGATAATTAATGCCCGGACAACCTTCCGCTACAGGACCTTGCCTTGTAGTTTTAATTGTATCATCTATTACAGGGTTTGTTACAATCTCTTTTTCATTTATAGAAGAACAATTTATAAAAAAAAATAAAAAGGATGCCAAACTGCCCCAAAACAAAAAGTAGTTTTGTACTCTATTAAGATTTATTGTAAAGTTATACAGAGTAATTATTTCTCATAATATTATTTCTAATCTTTAATTATTTCCGGTAATGAGTCAAAAGTCTTTTCCCGTAAATTGTTTTACGCATCTATTAAAAAGAGCTGAACAAAAATATTAACAATCAAATCGCATTTCTATTTAGTACATTAAAAATTTAATAAAATTATAATCATTTTGATCCAAGAAAAAAAGTGAATAAATTAGTATCAAATGTTTTTATAAAAAGTAGAAAAACAATATGGAAAACTTAAAACAAAAAGCCGCTGAAGAAGCAGTTAAATACATAGAATCCGGTATGGTTGTAGGATTAGGAACCGGAAGTACCGTATATTACGCATTATTAAAAATTTCCGAACTTATTAAAGCCGGAAAATTAGTCAACATTGTTGGCATTCCAAGTTCCGGTAAAACGGAAAAATTGGCAACCGAGTTGGAAATTCCGTTAACTGATTTTATGAAGCACAAGAGTATCGATATTACAATTGACGGAGCCGATGAAGTTGATAAGTATCTTAATTTAATTAAAGGCGGCGGCGGCGCTTTGCTTCGTGAAAAAGTTTTAGCTCAAGCTAGTAAAAGGTTGATTATAATTGTTGACGAATCAAAAGTTTCTTCCAAGCTTGGTGAAAAATGGGCGGTTCCGGTTGAAGTAATTAAATTTGCTTATCCGCTTGAAATGGAATTTATTAAATCCCTTGCAGGCAAACCTCAACTGAGAATGTATGAAAACTTGAACGAACCGGTTTTAACCGATGAAGGTAATTATATAATTGACGCTAATTTTGGCGTAATAAAAAATCCGTTTGAACTTGCGGCTAAATTAGAAAATAGGGCGGGAATTGTTGAACACGGTATTTTTATTAATTTAACCAGTGAAGTTATAGTTGCTTACAAAGACGGAGTAAAAAAAATCAAAAAAAAATAATTTTTCTGGAAACTTAATTACAGTTCGCCTTGTACAATTTCATTAATATTTTTTCGATCTGAAAATTTTGGAAAAATTAAACTGACTATTTAACTTTGCCACTATTAATTTATAGGTTTTTGCTTTATGAGTATTGTAGTTAGTAACCTCACCAAAAAATACGGCACTCAACGTGCGGTTGATAATATCTCTTTTGAAGTAAATACCGGCGAAATTTTAGGGTTTTTAGGTCCTAACGGTGCCGGTAAAACCACCACAATGAAAATCATTACATGTTTTATGGCACCGACCGACGGAGATGTGAAGGTTAACGGAGAGTCGGTACTGGAGAATCCGGAACTGATTAAAAAGAAAATCGGTTATTTGCCCGAAAGCAATCCGCTTTATTTGGACGTTCCCGTTTTGGAATATTTGGAATATGTGGCTGAATTACAAAATGTTCCCAAATCTAAAATTCAAAATAGAATTGTTGAAATGGTTAAAGTGTGCGGACTTGATGTGGAAAAACATAAAAAAATCGGGGAACTTTCTAAAGGATACCGGCAAAGAGTAGGTTTAGCGCAAGCTATGATTCACGATCCGGAAATTTTGATTCTGGATGAACCGACTACGGGTCTTGACCCGAACCAGATTGTTGAAATAAGAAAATTGATCAGAGAACTAGGAAGGGAAAAAACAGTAATTCTTAGCACTCACATTCTTCCCGAAGTTGAAGCGACATCGGACAGAATATTAATTATTAACCAAGGTAAGATTGTTGCAGACGGTACAGCCGAAAGTTTAAGAAAACAAGCGCAGGGTCAGGAAGTATTAAAAGTTCAGATTGATGAAGCCGATAACCGGGATATTGTTATTTCTTCCTTGCAAGGTCTGGAAACCGTTGCTGCCGTGGATCCTGTGGACGATATGGAGTTTACTTTCCTCATTAACAGTAAAGATAATTTATCATCCAGAAAATCAATATTTAAATTGTGCGTTGATAATAATTGGGTCCTGAGCGAACTGACTCCTATTGAAACAAAATTGGAAGATATATTTAGAGAACTAACAACAAATTAAAATAATAAAATATTATGAATGCGGTTTGGGTAATTACTAAAAAAGAACTGAGAACCTTTTTTGATTCGCTTACGGCTTATATTTTACTGGTTGTATTCCTTGGCTTAAGCGGATTTTTCACATGGTTATATGGTTCCGATATTTTCTTTGTAGGTCAGGCAACTTTACAGCCCTTTTTTGCGGTTGCGTATTGGACTTTATTTTTTTTCATTCCCGCTTTAACAATGAGAATGATAGCCGAAGAAAAGAGAAGCGGAACAATAGAGCTGCTTCTTACAAAGCCTGTTTCCGATTGGCAAGTTGTTTTGGGGAAATTCCTTGCTGCTCTTTTGCTTATTATAATTGCTCTTGCTTTAACTCTGCCTTACTATTTTACCGTAATGTCAATTGGACCGGTAGATAACGGAGCGGTATTGAGCGGTTATTTGGGAATGATTTTAATGAGTATGGTTTTCATAAGCATCGGATTATTTTCAAGCAGTGTTACGAATAATCAAATTGTGGCGTTCTTACTCTCGTTGTTTATCGGCGTGTTTTTTCTTATAATATTCAGCGTGCTTGCAAATAATTTTACGGGTGCAACGGGGCAGTTTTTAAGCTTCCTTGATCTATCGTCTCATTACGATTCTATTTCAAGAGGTGTAATTGATTCGCGAGATCTGATTTACTTTTTATCTTTATCATATTTAGGTTTATTCCTTGCCGAAATGTCATTGGCTAAAAGAAATATAGTTGAGTGAATTATGTTAACAAGAAAAAAAGTACAAACTACAATCTTTTTAATTATCGGAATTTTAATTTTAATCAATTTTATATCGGATAGAATCTTTTTCCGTTTGGATTTTACCGCCGATCAAAGATATAGTTTAAGCAATGCAACAAAAACAATTTTAAAAAATTTAGATGAACCGGTAACCGTTACTGCTTACTTCTCCGAAAATCTTCCTCCGGATGTTGAAAGAGTTAGAAATGATTTCAGGGATATGTTGGTTGAATATACAAATGCATCCGACGGAAATTTGGTTTATGAATTTGTGAACCCAAACGAATCTCAAGAGTTGGAAATTAAAGCCCAACAGAGTGGAATTTCTCCTATAATGATTAATGTCCGTGAGAAAGATCAAGTAAAGCAGCAAAAAGCATATTTGGGCGCGGTAATTCAAATGGGTAATAAAAAGGAAGTTATACCTTTCATTCAACCGGGCGCCGCAATGGAATATGCGCTTTCAACAAGTATCAAAAAGATATCTTTAAAAACAAAACCAAAAATAGGATTGCTGCAAGGTAACGGCGAACCTAAACTTTCGGAAATGCAGCAGCTTAACAAAGCTCTTTCGGTTTTGTATAACATCCAACCCGTGAAATTTAACGATACTTTGGGCGTTCCCGGGAATATTAAAACCTTAATGATAATTGCGCCGAAAGATACTATTAATCCCAACTATTTTAAGTATTTAGATGAATTTGTAAAAAGGGGAGGAAGACTTTTAATTGCTATAAACAGAGTAAAAGGCGATTTTCAAACTGCAAAAGGTGATGCTGTTTCAACAGGATTAGCGGATTGGTTGAAAAATTACGGCGTTAACGTTGAGCAAAATTTTGTAGTAGATGCCAGCTGTACTAACGTTATGGTAAGGCAGCAAGAAGGTATGTTTATTATGAATACTCCGGTTAAATTTCCGTATATTCCGGTTATTACAAAATTTGCCGATCACCCAATAACCAAAGGATTGGAATCCGTTATGATGCCTTTCGTAAGTTCCATTAAAATTGAACCGAAAGACTCTACGGAAAAGATTTATCCTTTGGCTCTTTCTTCAAAAAAATCGGGTATTGAAAACCCGCCGGTTTATTTTAATATTTCAAAAAGATGGGGACCGACGGATTTTAATTTATCAGAATTACCGGTAGCGGTAGCCGTTGAAGGTAAATTGAAAAATAATGTGAATATTAAAATGGTTGTATTTGGCGACGGTGATTTTGTGATTAACGGCGAAGGTCAAAAAGCGCAGCGTTTGCAGAAGGATAATATAAGCTTGATGGCAAATGCCGTTGATTGGCTTAGCGATGATACGGGTCTGGTGGAACTTAGAACAAAAGGCGTTACATCCCGGCCAATTGATCCGAGTCTTGAAGCCGGCACTAAAACATTATTAAAATATTTAAACTTTTTGCTTCCTATTTTATTAATAATTTTTTACGGAATTTACAGATCGCAAAAAAGGAAAAAAATCAGAGAAAAATTAAAGAATACGCATTATGTCTAAATCAAATAAAACTCTTGGTATTGTTTTTATAGTTTTGCTGGTTGTGGCAGCACTGTTGTTATTTACCAATACGGGTAAAAAGGAAAGGTCGTTCCGGAAAACTTTAGTAGATATTGACACAGCACAAGTAAGCGAAATTACCATTTATCCGAAAGTATTAAAAGGTAAAAGCGTAAAACTTAATCGTTCCGGTAAAAATTGGTTTGTTGAATTAGATAATAATAAAAAAGCATCCGTTCCTAAAAATAAGATTGACGGAATTTTTAGAAGTTTAATGTCGATTAAACCGAAAAGATTAGCTGCACGAAGTAAAGAGCAATGGCATTCGTTGGAAGTCGATTCGTTAGGGACAAGAGTTGTAGTTAATCAAGGCAGTAAGAAAGTTTTGGACATCATAATCGGACGTTTTCAATTCCATCAGCCGAGAAGTCTTTCTACTTTTGTAAGATTGAATAATGATAATAATGTTTATGAAGTAGATGGTTTCCTTTCGATGGCGTTTAATAAAAAAGCCGACGGATTTAGAGATGAAACGGTATTGAATGGAAATGTTGATAAATGGAATAAACTTACTTTTACCTATCCCGCGGATAGTTCTTTCGAGTTGGTGAAAGTGGATAAAAAATGGACCTGCAACACCGCGAATATCGATTCGGCTGAAACCGTTAAATATTTAAACAGAATTTCACACCTTACAAGCACTCAATTTGTTGATAATATCGATACTACCAAATTGAACCGACCGGTTTATTCTTTGGCAATTGAAGGAGAAAACGGGAAAAATTTTAATGTTTCAGCGTATAAAGACAGTTCCGGTTTGGTTATCCATTCATCGTTTAATCCGGATTCTTATTTTAAGTTTAAAGGTTTGGGAAAGAAAATATTTATCGGAACAAATTCCTTAAAGTTGAAACCGAAGAAAAAGAAATAGAGAACGGAACCCCAGACAAATCTAAAAACACGTTGCATGATTTTACGGATTATGAAAGAACAAATTCGATCAAGACAAACTAACGATAGAAGCCCGAATATTTCTATAACAATTACAAATACATAAAGAGATATTTACAATTCTTAATGCAACTCTGCACCTCTTCTGAGATTTTTTGTGAAACAGCTAATGCGGCCGTGATACCTTGAAAAATTGAAAGGGGAATTTATAATAAACATTTTACAATGTAGAGCAGTTCGCAGAATTGCTCCTATAATTTTTAACATTTCCAAAGAGAGCCTGTTTGCAGTTTACGGTAATATTATTCGTGTATTCCCGGCTTAATATTTATGTTTTTTTAGAAGACTGCCTCTATACTGATTTTTAATTATGTTAAAAAAAGTCGTGGTGTGGAACTCTCGAACAATATAATTTTGGTATGCACGGTAAAGAAGAGGGTAAAAAACCAAAGTTGCAAGACCTGAGCATACCAAACGGCACAATTAAATGATTTGCTAAAGGTAATTACTCCTTATTTTTCCCGTATTATTTTACTAAATTGCCTGTCAAAAATTATTAATTCGAAAGGAATTTAAATGATAAAAGCCGAAAACGAACCGATTAAAATTGTAATTATAGTCGGAAGTATTAGGGATAATAATTACTCAACAATGGTTGCAAAATTAGTAGCCGATGAATTCGGTAAATATGAAACCGTGGAACATGAAATTATCGATCCGAAGGAATTACGCTTACCGTTTCCCGGTCAGAAAATGGAGAATAACAGCGTTGCTTATTTGCAGTCTAAAGTTAAAGAAGCAACAGCCGTAGTTTTAATTACACCCGAATATAACGGGACCTACAGCAGCATAATGAAGTTAATCATAGAAAATTTAGGCTATCCCTCAGTTATGTCCGGCAAACCCGTTACTTTAATAGGAATAGCATCAGGTTCAATCGGAGCCATTAAATCTTTAGAGCATCTAAGAAGCACTTCGGCGCACGTTGGTTCGATTGTTCTTCCAAAAGTAACATCAATACCTACAGTCGATAAATTTTTTGATGAAGAGGGAAATTGTAACAGTGAAAAGGTGGAAAGAAGAATCAGACAATCCGCTACAAATCTAATTCAATTTATTCACGATCATATTCAAGATATACCGTCAATGGAACAAATTGCCAGGCAGAGTTAAATAGAGTAGAGAACCGTTTATTTTGCACTAAGTAATTCCAACATCTTATTCAAATCCGTTGTTGGCAAATTACAAATATAATTTTTGCATACGTAAATCAGCGGTTCGTTTTTTAATTCATAATCTTTCGTAAACGCTGCCATAGAATTTATTTCATTTTTGTTCTTCTCGGAAATGAAAATAATAATTTTGTTAGGAATAAAATTTTCATTCAAAACTTTTAAAACTTTAGTTATTTCAGGTGATTGTTTTTTGCCGGTAACTACAACCTCATAAGAGGGTCCTTGAGCAAAATCCTCCGCAATTAAAAACTGGGCAAATGCCGCAGGCGATTTTTCGATTACGGACGAGAAAGCTTTATTCATTTTTGATGCGAGATTTTCATATTCTGTATTTGCTAATAATCTGCTAAGTCTAAGTAAATTAAGCATCGAAACGGAATTGCCCGAAGGGATTGCACCGTCGTATATATCTTTTGTACGTACAAGTAATTTTTCCGAATTGTCGGAGGTGAAGAAAAATCCGCCCGCTTTATTGTCCCAAAAATGTTTTATTTGTAAATCCATTAAATTTTTTGCTTCTTTAAGATAACTTACTTTAAAAGTAGATTCGTAAAGTTCTAACAAACCCCAAGTAAGAAAAGCATAATCATCCAAAATTCCTGCAATTTTGGACTCGCCGTCTCTAAATCTGTGAAGCAATTCACCGTTTGGTTTCTGCAGTTTTGTTTTTATAAAACTATATGTTTTTTCAGCGGCATTTGTAAGATTCGAATTGTTAAATACTCTGCCGGCTTTTGCAAGTGAAGCAATCATCAATCCGTTCCAATCCGTAAGCACTTTTGTATCTTTATGCGGATGTATTCTTTTTTCTCTAACTTCAAATAATTTGGCTCTGTTACGGTTAATTTTTTCTTTTAGGTCTTTAACAGAGAGGTTATATTTTTTAGCTATTTCTTCATCGGAAGATGTAATATGCAGGATATTTTCACTGGATTTTGTTTTTGTAGCTTCGTCATAAAAATTACCATCTTCTTTAATATTAAAGTAATCTTTAAATAAATTCGCGTCTTTGCCAAGTATTTCGTCAACTTCTTTGCTCTTCCATAAATAAAATTTGCCTTCTTTGCCTTCACTGTCGGCATCTTCGGCGGAATAAAATCCGCCTTCGGGACTAGTCATATCTCTCAAAACATATTCAAATATTTCCGAAGCCGTAGTTCGGAATTCCGGCTTATGCGTTGCTTGAAAGGCTTCCGTATAAGCCATGGAAAGCAATGCTTGATCGTAAAGCATTTTCTCGAAGTGCGGAACCAACCATTTCTCATCTGTAGAATAGCGATGAAAACCGAAACCTATTTGATCGTACATCCCGCCGTTTCTCATCTCCTTCAGTGTTTTTGTTACGATTGTTAATGCTTTACTGTTTTTACTTCTGTTCCAATATCTAAGCAAAAACATAAGATTATGCGGAGAAGGAAATTTGGGTTTATTACCGAATCCGCCGAATTTATAATCATATCTGGATGAAAAATTTTGAAATGCATCGTCTAATATTTTAGCGGATAAATTATCACCTGGTTTTGTGATAGTTGTCTGTTCCAAATAATTTGTAACTTGATCTGCCGATTTATTAATTTCAATACGTTGTGTTTTCCACGCTTCCCGGACTTTTTTTATCAGATCAATTAACCCTGGTCGACCGAATCTACTTTCTTTGGGAAAATACGTTCCGGCATAAAATGGTTTTTTATCGGGAGTCATTAAAATTGTTAAAGGCCAACCGCCGTGTCCGGTCATCATTTGGCAGACAGTCATGTAAATATTATCAATATCCGGGCGTTCTTCACGGTCGACTTTAATCGACACAAAAACTTCATTCATTAAATTTGCAACCGCAGTATCTTCAAAAGATTCGTGTTCCATTACATGGCACCAATGGCAAGTAGAATAACCGATTGACAAGAAAATTGGTTTGTTTTCTCTGCGGGCTTTTTCAAATGCTTCCTCACCCCACGGATACCAATTAACGGGATTATGCGCATGTTGAAGTAAATAAGGACTTTTTTCGTTAATTAATTTGTTAGTGAATTTATAACCGTTCATTTTTTCCTTTTCTTGAGTATTGGTTTGACAAGAGGTTACTAAATTTATAAGCAGAAACATTACCGTAAAAATCAACTTTTTTCTTTTTATCATAATAAAATACTTTGTTTTTTAGGGAATTTAATATAAATGATTTTCAAATAAGATGTATAGTCCTTTATTTTTCTTATTTTGAATTTTAAGTAAAAGGTTTAGATTTCCGGCAAGCTATTAGTTATTAAACAATGTAATGTTTACTACCGCGGGCGGAGATTGATGGATTTATATAGTTTAAAACCATATACCATATCTCAATTTAATTATAAATTCATTTGAATCGAATTGCCAACGGTTATTAATCAAATTATTAACATTGTGGTTATAAACTATGAAAAGATCACCAAGTTTGTTGTATGTCCAACGCAATCTTAAGTTAGTTCCAAGTTGCCTGCTTTCGTTGTCGTATTGTAAATAATTAGTTAATTGCAGATCCGGAGAAAAGTTAAGAGCAACCCGGCTGCTATAAAGCTGTTTTGTAAAATTTCCTTGAGGAAGGGAACCTATATCATCTTCAAAATTTAGAGAAACCGTTATGTTACTTGACGGTCTCCAATTAGCTTCCAATTCAATTTGGTGTAAATGACCATCATAAAAACCGCCGAACCACCAAGTTGCTTGTCCGCTTAATACCCGTTTGCTGGCCGATTCGAATTCCAAGCGGTATTTTACCCAATTATATTTACCTTTCGGAATATTTACACCGTCGCTTATCTCGAATGCCTCATCTAAATTTTCACCTTGAGGGCGAATATTGAATTCAAAACGGTCTCCGCTTTCAAGCAAAAAATGGATTGGAGCAAAAAACAATCCGTAACTTTGCCAATCGTGGTCGGTTCTAACAAGACTAAAAAACGATTCGAAAAAGAATTGCCGGATGGCTTTAAAATCCGGACGGGGAGTATAATCAATTCCTAACTTATAAATTTTTACACCGTTTCTGGGTACAAATCCTATTGAAGGATCAAATTGATTTCCTATTTTTTTTAATGTTAAAGAAATGTCCCACAGATCGTTCGGATAATCGATTTTAATACCGTAAGCTGCTTTATCTCCACTTAAATCAACTCTGTTGTTATATAAACCCCAAATTCCCACTAAAAAGTTATTTCCTTTAAATAGGTTAGAATTTTGATAAGTAAAATCAACGCCCAGCATCCAACTATTTGCTCTTCCCTGTGGATCCCCGGCAGTCCCGATAATCCCGATTGTTGATTCACCTAAAATATTTTCTTTAATTCTGAATGCGCCCATAGTAGTGGAAGGAACCAACGAATCGACTTTATTAGTACGGCTAATCAACGCACCGAAGTTTGTGTTTCCCACTTTACCGTTAATTTTGCCGCCTATTATCAACGGAACTTCCGTTCCTTCGTACAAACCTATTTTTCTGCTAAAGAAAGGAATAATATCGCGCCCCAAACCTAATCCAAAATCGAATATATCTGAACCTTCGAGAAAGAAAGACCTTTTCTCGGGAAAGAATAGCGGAAATCTGCTTAAGTTTGTTCTTCGTGTGTCAACTTCCGTTTCCGCAAAATCTGTGTTTATTGTTATTGTTGCATTAATACCCGAAGTTATTTTTTGTAGAATTTCCCCGCTTGCATCAATATTATTTTTGAATTTTGTGTTGAAGGTTTTTCCTATTTTATTGATTGCAGAAAAGCGGACCGTGGTACCCAATCCGAAATCAAAATGAGGTAGATTTATAATCTTTCCGGCGTGACTGGTAAGACCGACGCGGTAATTTCTGTTAATTCCGCTCCATCTATCAACTTCCAATAATCTTTGAATTCTCCGTTCAATATTAAAACCCCACGATTTTAAGCTTTTGTTAAAACTTAATGTTTTAATTGGAATTTCAATTTCAGCCGACCAGCCAAATTTTTCTATAATGGTTTTTGCTTCCCAAATTCCATCCCAGTTTGAGTTTTCTCCCTCACCTCTGTTAGAAACCAGAGCGTCATATCTTGCTCCCGATGGATTAACCGCAAAAATATAACCGGTTCTTCCGTCCAAAAACGGATCAATTACAAATTTTATATAATCTTCCGTAAAAATATGAGCATCGCGCGCTTTTGAGTATGAAATAATTTTATCCGGATCGTCGTAACATTTGATTCCAAATATAATTTTATCAGGGTCTGCGGCTATTTTTATAACGGTTTTAAGAGTTGCAGGAAAGTTTTCATTCGGCTCAACCATTCTTAAAGAATTTATCGAATCGGTTTCAGCCCAGAAGGTTTCATCCAATTTCCCGTCTAACTTATAAGTATTATTTAATTTTCCAATTTTTAATACTTTATTTTGAGCAAATAAGGTTACGGTTATGATATGAAACAAAATGAGAAAAAATAGCAGTAATGATCTCATAAGCGTAAAATTTTAACGGTATAAAATTTATAATCAATAAGCATTTTGAAAAACTTTACCCGGTAAATATAAGTAATTAATTTGAGGGATTTATTAAAGAAATACTCTATTTGTCCGATAGTTAAATGTTATTAATCTTCATTAAGTAAATTTCTAGAATTCTATGGCATTAATATCGAATAATTTTCAAAATTTAGAAGTCCTGTTTGAATCAATTTTAGAAAATTCGATAGATGCAATATGGGCTTTTGACCGTGAATATAAATTAATTGCCTATAATCCCGCTTTCCCATCCACTTTCAGATTGTTCTTTGGCGAAGAATTTAACGAGAAAAAATCCTTGATTGAATCCTTGGTTACATCTTCGGACGAAGAGCTTTTAAAAAACTGGCAAGAATTTTACACACGCGCATTACGTGAAAAATTCAGGGCTAATTATGAATATAAATTGAAGGAAAAATCTCTTTATTACGATTTGTTTTTCAATCCTATTATTGAAAACGATTCTATTGTTGGGGCAATGGTAACTTGTAAAGATGTAACTAACAGGAAACATTTGGAAAAAGCAATTAAAAATCAAAAGTCGGAATTGGAACAAACCGGAGCTAAGGAAAAGGAAGAACTTGAACTGTTGGAAGAGACTAAAAAAGAATTGGAAAAAGTAAAAGAAAACGAAGCCACACTAAAATTGATTCTTGAAAATATGGATGATGGATTTTGGGATTGGAATGTTGAAAATAATACCCTGATCCTTAATGAAAAATATTTCAATATTCTCGGTTATGAAGAAAACGAATTTGAAAAGAGCAGGGAAGTTTTGGAAAGTTTTATCCATCCCGAAGATAAAAATGCAGTTCTTGAAAAATTAAGCACACATTTAGAGGGAAAAACTAGCAAATACGAAAGCGAGCACAGAATGCTTTCAAAATCCGGTATTTGGGTTTGGGTTAAGGAATGCGGAATTGTTACTAAACGTTCCGGTAATAAACCAATCCGTATTACAGGCAGATTTACTGATATATCGCTTAAAAAAAATTCGGAAGAAACTTTGCGCGAGCTTGAGAATAGATTTTTCAATTTAGCAGATAATCTTCCGTTTATGATTTGGATGAGCAGTAAAGAAAACCAAAGTTTATATTTTAATAAAACTTGGTTACAATACCGAGGTTCAAATTTGGATGATGAAATTTCGGTCGACCGGAAAGAATTAATTCACCCGGATGATTATGAATATTGGAAAAATGTTGTTGATGACGCTTATAAAGAGAAAAAAGAATTTCAAATTGAATATAGACTAAAAGATAAAAGCGGTGAATATAAATGGGTATTTGATCACGGAATTCCAAGGTTCTTGCGTTCGGGCGATTTTATCGGTTTTGTGGGCGCCGCATTCGATATTACGGAAAGAAAATTAATCTCAGACCAATTATTTGAAAGTGAAACCAAACTCAATGAAATTACTTCGGTTATAGGCGAAGGTATTTTTGTATTGGATTCGGAATTAAAAACCGAATTTATAAATCCCGAGTTTACAAAGTTATTAGGTTGGACGGAAAACGATGTTTATGAAAATAAACTTCACTACTTAATTCACAATGTAGAAGAAAATAATAATGATAAAGAATGTCCGATAAGTAAAGTACTTGAAAACGGTGAAATAGTTCGTATTAGCGAAGATTATTTTAAATCCAAAAACGGCGAAAAAATTCCCGTTTCTTATGTATCTTCTCCGGTGTTTAGAAACGGTGAAATAGTTGGTTCGGTTACAGCTTTTCACGATATAAAAGCAAGAAAAGAATACGAAGCGGAAATTGAACGCTTTGTTCAAGAGTTACAGTTTAATAAAGAATTGGTTGAAGAAAATGCACGCGAAGTAATGGAGCTAAATAATAAATTAATGGAATCCGAAGCGCAACTGAAAGAATTAAATGCAAATAAAGATAAATTCTTCTCAATTATTTCTCACGATTTGAAAAGTCCCTTTACTTCATTATTAGGATTTTCTGAATACCTGGTTGAAGACCTTGACGATCTTTCACAAGACGAAATAAAAGAATTTGCTACAAACATTCATAAAGCAGCTAAAAATGTTTTTAATCTTTTGGAAAACTTATTGCAATGGTCCCGTATTCAAACCGGCAGAATTAAATTTTCGCCAACGCAATTCAGCTTAACGGAATTAACCGAAAGTATAATTGCGCTTTATTTGGTTAACGCTGCAAAAAAGAAAATTAAATTGGTAAACGAACTGAATGTTGAGTTAAATGTTTTTGCCGATAAATTTATGATAGATACGGTTATCAGGAATTTAATTTCAAACGCAATTAAATTTACAAAGGTCGGCGGAGAAATTAAATTAATTGTGAAAAACGAAAAAGATTTTATTAAGGTTTCCGTTAAAGATAACGGCGTTGGAATGAAAGATGAAATTAAAAGTAAATTATTCAAAATTGACGAACATGTTACTACCAAAGGAACGGATCAGGAAAAAGGAACCGGGCTTGGTTTAATTTTATGCAAAGAATTTGTAGAGAAAAACGGCGGTAAAATTTGGGTGGAAAGCGAGGTTGGAAAAGGAAGTGAGTTTATTTTTACAATACCGTTATTGAAAGAAGAAATAAAAGCAAAACCAAAGGCAGATGCTTAAGATTTGAATCCGGTTATTTCGAACATAGTTAACCTGACCGGGAAAATTAATTGTTTACCTTTATTCTTTGCAGTCTTTATTTTTTCTTTAATTTTATTTATTCCTCTTTGATATTCCTTATTACTTAACATTGCCATTTGAGAAGAACCGTGTTTTTGTAAAAATGGATCGTTTAGCACATTAATCGGGGTTTTATCGTCCGAAATAAATTCTACTTTTTTAACGTTTATGTTCTTGAATCCGGTTATGGAAAGAAGTTGAACGATTTGTTTTGTAGATAAAAATCGATTTAAATCCTGTTGATATATTCCTTCGAAATTATCGTATATATGCCAATGATCACTTTTTGTCCTCGGATCTAAAGTGTAAATTGCAATCAAACCTTTTTTTTTGAGCACTGAAATTGCTTCATCAAAAAATTTAGATTTGTTTCGAAAATGATGTAGTGCATTTACACAAAATATGAAATCGAACGCATTTGATTTGAATGGTAAAAAATGACTATCTCCGTTTATGAGATAATTTTCCTCTAAATTTTTGCCTGAGCGTAAAAGCATTTGCAGCGATATATCAATACCAGTTCGCATTGTGTTTTTGTCAAAAATACTTTTTAACCAATAACAAGTTCCCGCACCGACTTCCAAAATGGATTTGCATTGATGTTTCTCAATCAAATTATTAATTGCATTTGAAATTTGTGGATGTTTATCATAGTCGTATCTTTTTTCATAAGTTTCGGATAGATTATTATAATTAATCATATCGTTGTTGCTAATCATGTTAAATTTCCATATTTTACAAAAAAAATAATAATATCGGAAATGCCATGCAAGGAATAAAAATTATCATGGCATGCCTTCTTGCTTTTTATTCTCCAGCGGCTGCGCAAACTAATAACATTACTGTAATTAATATCGATGGTCCAATCAATCCTGCTTCTTCCGAGTATGTATTAAGCGGAATAGAAACCGCAAAAAAAAATAATTCGCAATGTTTAATTATAGAGTTAAACACTCCGGGCGGATTGCTTGCTTCTACACGCGAGATTGTAGCAAATATTCTTCAATCTCCGGTTCCCGTTGTTGTTTATGTATTTCCGTCGGGTGCGCGAGCAGCTTCGGCGGGAGTTTTCATAACATTGGCGGCAAATATTGCAGCTATGGCACCCGGTACAAACATCGGGGCGGCTCATCCCGTTACTTTACAAGGACAGCAAGATTCCGTGATGATGGAAAAAGCTACAAACGATGCAGCAGCTTTTATCCGTTCCATAAGTAAAAAAAGAAAAAGAAATGTAAAATGGGCGGAAAGCGCTGTCAGAAAAAGTTTATCCATTACCGAAACCGAAGCCCTGGATAAAAAAGTTATTGATTTTATTGCTAAAGATGAGAGTGAGTTGTTAAAGTTATTAAATGGTAGAATAGTTGAAACTTCAAATGGAACTATTAAAATTTCTTCGTCTAATCCAAATATCATTAGAAAAGAAATGTCCTTCAAACAAGAAATATTAAATATTATTAGCGATCCTAATATTGCTTATATACTTTTTATGCTTGGTATTTACGGACTTCTTTTTGAATTATATAATCCCGGAGCAATATTTCCGGGAGTTATTGGTGGAATATGTATTATACTTGCTTTCTATTCACTTCACACTTTACCCGTTAATTATGCCGGGTTAGCATTAATTATTTTTGGAATAATTTTATTCGTATTGGAAATTAAAATTGTTAGTCACGGTATTCTTAGTGTCGGTGGTGTAATTTCACTTGTTCTCGGTTCCATTATGCTTATCGATGTAGAATCTGCACTTGAGTTTGCAGAAATTTCAATTGAAGTAATAATTTTAATAGCGGCATTAACGCTTATATTTTTCTCATTTGCAATAGGTCTGGGAATAAAAGCTCAAAGAAAGAAGCCTACCACGGGAGCCGAAGGAATTAAAGGCGAATTGGGAATTGCAATTACAAAATTGAATCCTAAAGGGAAGGTAAAGGTGCACGGGGAAATATGGGATGCCGAAAGTATTGAAAATGAGATTGACAAAAATAGCAAAGTAATTGTTGAGGAAATTCAAAGTTTAACTTTATTTGTTAGAAAAACAAATTAACTGGGGAGGATAAATGGATTTGACAGCTACATATTTGGGAATAGTTGTTCTGTTTGTAATTTTCATACTTGCAAATGCAATTAGAATATTAAGAGAGTATGAAAGAGGCGTTGTCTTTCGATTG
>Ga0256841_1000685_pt1 | contig 33167 bp, 19 predicted proteins | sample 356308metaG_FD_185971 | JGI IMG/M metagenome (GOLD analysis project Ga0256841, IMG submission 185971) | Hydrothermal vent microbial communities from Mid Atlantic Ridge, Atlantic Ocean - 356-308 | ecosystem: Environmental > Aquatic > Marine > Hydrothermal vents | place: Atlantic Ocean: Mid... | reverse complement strand
AAATCTAGATGTTTTCCCAAAATAAACTTTTTTCTGATACTGATATTTAAATTGAGATTTATCTACTCTGTGTACATATCTACCTTCCCAAGATAAAGTAGCAATTAAATATAAATTCTTAATTGCTCGTGTCATACCAACATATAGTAATCTACGCTGTGCCTCAATTGTGTCTGTACCAGATATAACATTAGGAATAATACCTTCATTTAAATTCAAAATAAATACATTATCTGCTTGTAAGCCTTTTGACTTATGGATTGACATGATATTTACTTTTTCTTTATCGAAGAGAAGATTTGGATTAATATTTTTCATAAGATTATTTAGACTATCATCCAGATCATCTTCATCAATAAAATCTTGTAATATCATATAATCTGGATATTTTTCAAAAAAACTCTTAATAGGAATTGGTTTAATAATATATTCAGAAAAAGTATCAGGGAAAATTTTAAAAGATAAAATTAAATCTATAAAAGTATCTTCACGAAAATTTTCTTTAAATAAAGATATAATTGATTTTAAAAATCTTCTATTACTAGTAAAATTATAATATTTAGTTAGAAATAAAAGAAAAAGAATACGATGTTTACCATATAAAGCATTTAACCACCAAATTTTGATCCTTAATTCATCTTCAATATCATTCGACCAAAAATCTAAATATTTAATGTTATTGATATCTAAATAATTTAGTAATCCAGGAATATAAAATCTAACAGGACTTAAAATAAGCATACTATCATCTTTAAAATTACTTTTAATTTGTTTAATTTCTTTAATTAAAAATTGGTTTGTATCTTCATTAGTAACAAACTGATAGAAATAAAGACTTCCTTCCTTATTAGATTTTTTCCATTCTTTAGGTATCCTATGATTATTTTTATTTATTAAATTTGTACAATGGTCTACAATTGTATCTGGACATCTATAACAAATATTCTCGTGTTCTAATTTTTCAATATTTCCATCATTATTATAAAGGCTAATTATGCCATCTGGATCAGCATCTTTAAAACCATAGATTGATTGATCGTCATCCCCTAAAATAATTGTTTCTTTTGAATATTCAGATAATAAATATACCAATTCACGTTCTATTTCATTAAAATCTTGAAATTCATCTACTATTAATAAATCAATTTCGCCAATATTTTCAATAGCATAGGCAGGATTAGCTTTAATAAATGAAATACAATTTTCAATCATGTATTGAAAAGTTACACAATTGACAAGAGAACAAAACTCATTGAATTCAATATTAGCAATCCTTGCATATCTTTCCATAACTTGCGTTTCAGTTCTATCATTTAGAACGTGTAAGTGTGGCAAATGATTAATTTTTAGTGCATAGCTATGTAATGTATAAATTTCAACATTTTCAAAATCTCTAAAACTACCTTTTAAATCATTAACAGTAGCATTAGTAAATGATAAAACAAGTATATTTTCAAAATCTCGATATTCATTTCTAATAAGAGATTTTATTTTTGTTGTTTTTCCTGTTCCTGGCCCTGCTAATAATATTTTCATAATAACTCAAATTTTAAGAACGCTCTCTAACGGACGGTAATCACCTGATTTAAACCAAGCGGCGATTACTTTGAGTATGCTAATACTATTGCTCGGTTCGATGAAATTGCAAAAGAACCGGACGCGTTTAAATTCAGGTGCATTACTTTGTTAAATTTGCTCTGTGTTTAAGCGAGAATTTAAAAAAACCATCATACAACTATAGGGATAATGGTTTTGTTCAATATTAACAACTAACACAACTGCTCTAGGTAAATTCTCTTCTTCCATAACTTTTTGAGCAAATGTTCCAATAATATCATCCCTCTTTGATTTCACCCAATCTTTATAGGCGAATCCAATTAGCAATTCTCTTCTTTGTGGAGGCCCATTATAGAGAACAACAGTGTTCTCATTATCCTCATTACCCCAATTTAATTTACTTGTTTCAATTCGTTTACGGAACATCTCTTCAAATTTTACCTGATCTTCATAAGATAGATTTAATATATTCATAGAAATCTCAGTCCAACCAGGAAATTTTTTCGATTCAAATCTCTTCAAGATATCATTGAACCATTTTGTTCGCTTTGGTTTTGGAGTATAGGCTGATGATGAGGTTGAAGATAATTGTCTCTGTAGAAAATAATCATCGAATACCTCAGATATTCCATATAACATTAATTCTCTACCATTAAATTCTTCATCACCTATATTGAAACCAGTTTCCATATAAAAAGCAAGTAAATCTATCTCATCGGCAAAGAAGTTTGCATTTTTACCAAATTCTTCTCGTCTAATTAGAAAGTGAATTTTTTCAGAAGGAAATTTTAAGAAGTCAAAAATAAGATATAGATCAGGGAAACAAAAATTTATTGATAAATCTTTAAAATCTGAAATAAAACCCAATTCATACATTTGTTTATATGAAGAGGAAAGATTACCAAGCAATTCTAATGTGACACCTATTTTAACTACCCTACTTACATTTGAAAGGTCAATAGTATTTTTTATCCCACTTTTTGTGTTTAAAGTAACAACTGTATTCTGTTGCTGTAAATATTCAGCGAATCGAGTGGCTTGAATAGAAGGTTCGCTAATTAATTCTTCAATATGTTTTTTTAACCGGTCTGGTGCACCTCTTTTAGCCGGATCAGTAAATTTCCCTGATTTTGCTTCAACTACAAACGCATATTTATCAACAATAACCGTTAAGTCGTTTTCATATTCATCATAAAGACTTCCCTGAAAAACTTCACAATCAGGAAAAGAAGATTTAAATAAATCAGAAATTGCGTTTTCTAAAAATTCTGCCCTACGATCTTCATAAAGTTTTTTTAGTTTTGAATTCTTAGAAAAAATTGATTCTAATAGTTCGAGAACAAAACTATTCAGAATACCTGGAATAGGTAAAGCATAGGTTTCTGAATCAATCTTGATAAATGGTTTTTTCCAAATTGGATTTGCTAAAAATATATACTCAGTCCTATAATCCTTTAGCCCCCCAATTGTATATGAAAAATTATCTAAAACATTTATCATTAAATCCTTATCAATTTCATTACCATAAAAATCAAGAAGCTCGGAAATAGTAAAAGTATATTTATCTCTTAAAAATGAATCGTGATGATAAGCAAACATTGATTTTAACTTATTAAAATCACCATATTCGCTTTGTAATTTTTCTAATTCATTCAAATCTAGTTCAACATCCTTATGGAGAATTTTATAATTACTGCGAAGAGCTTCTATGCTATCAGAACCAAGTATTTTATTAATTCCATCAAAATGTATGTTGATATTGTCATTAACTTTGCTTTGTATAGAAGTGAACATATTAAATATGCCAATTATGCTAATAGAGGTTTCTTCCAATATTTCTGAATCAATTTCACTATATATTTCTGTCACAATTTTATCAATTTGCTCTGGATACCCCCAATTTCTAATTGACATTGTCATTGTGCGCATTTTTTCGAGGAACAAAAACCTTTTCATCTCATCTTCATCGTCAAGTTTAACTTCAGAAAGTCTAAGATTAGCAAAGGCAAAAGACACTTTATCGACTAATTCTGAAATCTTTATTGCATCATCAGGTAGTACAGGTTTCCATTCCTTGAATTCATTTTTCTCATATTGTAAATAAAGAGCTTGAAGTATTTCTGCGTGAAATTGATGAAACTCTTTTAAGTCGAATTTTTCATAAAACTTTGAACTAATTGAAGTCAAAAAGTATGTTGATAACCAGCTTAATAAATCGACAATACTGTATGATTTTAAAATCGTTTTTAACTCACCAAGCCCATCGTCAACTTCTTTTTTAAACTGTTGACCAATATCGTGAACAAGTTTTTCTCGTTCACTAGTATTTAGCCCAGCAAAGGGATTCTTCATTTCAAAAAATTTCATTTTTACTCACATTAAAATTAAAAAATAAATTAAAGATTTATATTGAGCGAAAAAAGCAAATTTAACTATTAATTATACCGAAAACTTACCCATAATACGCATTTTTTCTCCCTTTTGCAAAACCCGATAAAGATCCTTTTAAATTATTAACCAGGGGCCGGGACGGTTTGATAAGACCCGATTTTAACAGAACATACATCAATTACCCTTAAAATGATCAATAAATAAAAACAGATACTATTCCGGAATCCTTCCTCATAAAAATATTTTTTTAGATTAAAACCGATTTTTTATAAAGATCCGTTTTTATCAGGAATTTTTCCGTATAAAATAATCGGTTAAATCACCACGACAACAAACCCCGCTGTCGCTCGTGAATCCGTGACCAACGACTTCTTTGGGGCAGCTAATCGGTAATCGCTAAACGGTAGGTATCGGCCGGACCCGGTACAGCTCCGCTCAAACAGGTACAGGGCATTTCCCTAAAGATGTCGCTTCGTTCGTAATGGGAATACCCGTGCGGCAAAGAAAAACCGAAAAACCTCCGGAAGCCCTTTGCAAAACATTGTACCACAGGATGTTGAAACTATTATAAAAAACCACTACATTCCGGGTATCATAAATTGGAAACTAAGAAATAACAAGAGGTCGCGTTTTGTTTCTGGGAAAAGTTGTCGGTTCGGTATGGTCGACCAAAAAGACGGATAATCTGACCAATCTCCGCTTCTTATTGATTCATCCCATCAATCTTAAAAAAGCTCCGTTAACCGATGTGGTGGTGGCCGCGGATGTGTTGGGAGCCGGAGTGGGGGAGACCGTAATTTGTGCTTACGGCCATGCCGCCCGTCAGGCCATCTATCCCGAAGACCCCTCCAGCCTGAGTCTGGAAGCAGCGGTGGTGGGGATTGTCGATCGGATGGATGTGGATGAAGACTATCTGAAAAAATTGCAAAAGGATAAGGCGCAAACCTGAATCCCGGCCGTAATAAAATAATAAAATGGTAAGCAATATGACCTTGAATGAACAGGAAATTCGAAAAATTGCCGAGGAAGCGGTTCGTCAGCTCGGTAAGGATGCCACGGAAGAAAAAATAGAACAAGTGGTCCGGGAAGCGGCCGAACGTGTGGCCCGCGAAGAACCGGGAGCGGTGTCCAGGCAAACCACTCCTATCAATCAGACCCATAACCGCATCATCATCACGGCTTTCGGTCGGAACCGGATCGGGATTCTTGCCGGACTAACCGCAATTCTGGCCGAACATCAATGTGACATCCTGGACCTGAGCCAGAAGATTTTACAGGAATTTTTTACGATTATGCTGCTGGTTGACATCAGCAATTGCAATATGAGTTTTGAAGAAATAAAGCAGGAAGTCGTGCGTCGCGGTGAGGACCTGGACCTGAAAGTAATTGTTCAGCACGAAGACATTTTTAACGCCATGCACAGGATCTGATTATGCCCATATCTCTTGAGGAAATTCTGGAAACCATCCGCATGACCGAAGTGGAACATTTTGATATCCGCACGGTGACCATGGGAATCAGTTTACTGGATTGTCGCAGTGATGATTTGCAGCGATTAAAGACCAATATTTACGATAAAGTAACCCGTATTGCCGCAGAACATGTGAAAATGGCCCGCAAGGTCGAATCGGCCTATGGCATTTCCATCGCCAATAAACGGCTGGCCGTCACTCCCCTGGCGATTGCCGCCGAGGGATTCTATAAAGAAGACTATATTGAAATTGCCCGGGTCCTGGATAAAGCGGCCGACGAGCTGGGAATCGATTATCTGGGTGGATTTTCCGCCCTGGTCCAAAAGGGCTTTACCCCGGGCGACCGCCAGTTGATTCAGGCCATTCCCGAGGCATTGGCCTCTACCGAACATATTTGCTCCTCGGTTAATGTCGCTTCCACCAAAGCGGGAATGAATATGGAAGCGATTCGCATGATGGGGGAAATAGTCAAAGAGACGGCCCGGGCCACGGCCGATCGGGATGCCATTGGTTGTGCCAAACTGGTTGTCTTTGCCAATGTGCCGGAGGATAATCCTTTCATTGCCGGCGCCTTTCACGGCGTCTCCGAGCCCGATGTTGTGGTCAATGTCGGTATCTCCGGCCCCGGTGTAGTCCTACGGGCGGTTCGGGAAGCGGAAGAAGATTTGGACTTTTCCGCGCTGGCCGATCGTATCCGGGCCATGGCCTTTAAAATAACCCGGGCCGGTATCTTTATCGGTCATGAAGTAGCCCGATTGCAAAACGTTCCTTTCGGTATTGTCGATATTTCATTGGCGCCGACCCCGCTGCAAGGGGATAGCGTAGCCGATATTCTAAAAGCCATGGGTCTGGAAGACGTGGGCGCCACGGGAACAACGGCCGCCCTGGCTCTTTTGAATGACTCCGTAAAACGCGGCGGATTGATGGCTTCTTCCCATGTAGGCGGATTGAGCGGGGCCTTTATTCCCGTTTCCGAAGATGCCGGTATGATTGAGGCCGTGAAAAAAGGTCACATCTCTATTGAAAAACTGGAGGCCATGACCAGTGTGTGTAGTGTCGGCCTGGATATGGTAGCCATCCCCGGCAAAACTCCCGCCGAAGTGATTGCGGGTATGATTGCCGATGAGGCGGCTATTGGCATTACCAATAATAAAACCACTGCCGTGCGCGCCATTCCCGTACCCGGTAAAGACGTAGGGGATAGTGTGGATTACGGCGGCTTGCTGGGGGAAGCGCCGATCATGCCGGTCTCCCAATTGTCCAATAATATCTTTATCCGTCGCGGCGGACGATTCCCGGCACCCACCCGCGGGGCCAATAATTAATGCGCCGCTCGGATCAACTATGCGGAAAACAAAAAAATGAAACAGAAAATCAAAATTGCCCTGGCCCAGATTAATCCCGTCTTGGCAAATCTGGAAAAAAATCTGGATACGCACTATCGTTATATCGAGAAGGCTATTGAGCAAAAACAGGATATCATCATCTTTCCGGAACTATCGTTAGCAGGCTATTCTCTAAAAGATGCGGTCTATGATGTGGCTTTGCACCGAGACGATTCCCGCTTTGACCGGATAAAAGAATTAAGCCGAAAAATATCGATTGTTGTCGGTGCCGTAGAACTGAGTGAGCGCTATGAGATATATAATAGTGTATTTTTCTTTGAAGACGGTCGGTTGCTGACTCACCATCGCAAAGTCTATTTACCGACCTACGGTTTATTCGAAGAAAAACGCTACTTCAGTGCCGGCAACCGTTTCCGGGCCTTTGATTCGAAGTTCGGACGCTTCGGTTTGTTAATCTGCGAGGATGTATGGCATCCTACTTCCGGAGTTATTCTGGCTCAGGATGGCGCTTCGGTGATTTTTGCTTCCGCTGCCGGTATTGCCCGCGGGTTGCAGGCCGACTCCAAACCCGAGAATGTCCATGACTGGGAAGCACTGAACCGCTCTTTGTCTATTTATACCACCTCCTATATGGTTTTTGCCAATCGGGTCGGCGTGGAAGACGGCCTGATGTTTTGGGGGGGGTCGGAAGTGAACGGGCCTTTGGGTAGCCGGCTTTTTAAAGCTCCCTATTTTGATGAGGCCATGCTCTATGCCGAAATCGATATGCTCAAATTGAAACACGCCCGGATTAATACGACCCTGTTGAGTGATGAGAATTTGCATGTAGTGATTGAAGAACTGAGTCGAATTTATGAGGATCGGAAAAACTATTGAGTATATCGGATGATTTTCATCCCCAAACCGCCCGGGTTTATCTTCCGGATACCAGAACTTCTTCCGTCAACTTTAAATACGCGTACCAAAATCGTAAAATTTCCATTTGAATAAAGGAGGCGGAATGCGTGTACCCAAACATAAGATTCGTCGAATAGCCAAAGAACGTACGATCGAATTCATTGATCTGAAGGTAACGGATTTAATCGGCCGTTTGCATCATTTAAGCCTGCCTTATTCCGAAGAGACGCTGGACCGCCTTAATAGCGAAGGTACGGGATTTGACGGTTCCAGTTACGGCTTCCGTCGCGTGGAAAATAGTGATATGATTATGAAACCGGATATGGATACGGCTTTAATCGATCCCTTCCGGACGGCACCTACTTTAAGCTTTTTTACCAAAATTTTTAATACGGATGATCAAACCACTCCATATCAATATGATCTGCGCAATATGGCTCAGGCTGCCGAAAATCTATTAAAAAAGTATGATATAGCCGAATATACCCTGTGGGGGCCGGAATTCGAATTTTATATTCTATCACAAGTAGGATTTAAAGCTTCTTCTAAAAATGCCTTTTTCAGGATCGAATCCGACGAAGGATTTAGTCCCAACGGTTATCATATTGCCAATCCGCTGGATGTCTATGATGATTTCCGGGATGAAGCAACCCGTCTACTGATGCGAGCCGGATTATCCATAAAATATCACCATCATGAGGTGGGTAATTTAGGACAGCAGGAGATAGAGGCTAATTTCGATGCGCTTCTGCCCACAGCGGATAAAATAATCATAGCTAAATATATCTTACATAACCTGGCCCGGCAGAAGGGTCTCTTTTTAACTTTCATGCCCAAACCTTTATATAAACAGGCCGGTTCCGGTTTACATGTGCATCACTACCTGATGCGCGGGCAGCAAAATGTGTTTTATGAAAAAGGGAAGTATGCCAACCTGAGTCAGACCGCCATGTACTATATAGGAGGTGTATTGAAGCACGCTCCGGCCCTGACTGCACTGACCAATCCGACAACGAATTCTTTCAAACGGCTGGTTCCCGGCGTGGAAGCGCCCACTGCCATCAATTTCGGTCAGGCCAACCGGGCCTCCTGTGTTCGTATCCCCCGTTATGTAAGAAACAGGCAGCAGACTCGTTTCGAATATCGTCCTCCGGATGCCACAGCGAATCCTTATCTGTCATTAAATGCCATCATGCTGGCCGGTCTGGATGGAGTGCTCAATAAAATAGACCCGGTGAAAGCGGGGTACGGACCCTATGAGGCGGAGGATTTTAATCCCAAAATCGAAATGAACTATTTGCCGTTCAGTTTGAATATGGCCCTGGAAAATTTGGAAAAAGATCATGACTTTTTATTACGGGACGGTATTTTTAGTAAAGAATTGATTCGGCTCTGGATTCATACCAAGAACGAAGAATTCAACCGCGTCTCTAATTGGCCCAATCCTATCGAGTATGAAATGTATTTCGATTTATAGAGGGGGTTATTCATTCTGTTTGCGAAGCAATTCAAAAAATTCCAGCATCAAAGCAGCACACTCTTCTTTCGCCACTCCGGGGATCACTTCAATGCGATGATTTAAGCGGGGATCATTAAGCAAATTGAACAGACTGGAATGGGCACCGGTCTTTATCTCCTGAACGCCGTACACCAGACGTTTGATTCGTGCCAGAACACTGGCGCCGGCACACATGGCGCAGGGCTCCACAGTCACGTACAAAGTAGCGTCATACAACCATTTTTCTCTTATGGTAGCCGTTGCCGAGGTAATGGCGATCATCTCGGCATGGGCAGTGGGATCGTTCAATAGTTCCACCTGATTATGTCCCCGACCGATAATACGATTATCCATTACCACGACCGCTCCCACCGGTACGTCACCGCTGTCCAGCGCTTTTCTGCCTTCACGAATGGCTTCGCGCATAAAATCCAAATCTTGTTTATCCATAGCAGAAAGATACTATTTTTTTCAAAACGATCAAAGAGAGAGGTACCGGAGGAGTTGTAGTTTAAAAAAAATTGAAAGGACCCTGGTACACAGGCCCCGTTTATCCGAAATCAGGTTGAACTTCATACGCATGTTTTACAATCTTTTTACAAAACTGCAGAATATTCTCTTTTACCTTGCGTTCCAGTTATAAGAAAACAAGATAAAATATACAATGAGGTATACAAATATGTCCGTAAATGCGTCCATCGAAACATATCCGTCCTGGTCGTCGGAACTATCCACCTATGCGAAATCTTCTACGGGAAAGGCACTCCGGCAATTATCGAATACGATCCTGCCTTATCTGGCCCTGTGGGCAGGAATGATTTATCTGATGCTCAACGGCTATTCCTACGGGTTCGTCTTAGGTCTTACCTTACCGGCAGCCGGTTTGATGGTACGTATCTTTATTCTTTTTCATGATTGCTGCCACGGATCCTTTTTTGCCTCGCGCAAGGCGAATAAGATAACGGGCTATCTAACCGGTATATTGACCTTCACACCGTTTGAGGAGTGGCGTCGCTTGCATAATATCCATCATGCCACATCCGGAAATTTGGATCGCCGGGGTACAGGCGATATCTGGACCATGACCGTAAAGGAATACCGGGCGGCCGGAGCAAATAAGCGATTGGCTTATCGGCTGGTTCGCCATCCCCTTGTGATGTTTTTCTTCGGTCCCATCTTCCTTTTTCTCTTCAGCAATCGATCGGTTCATGCCGGGGCCCAAAAAGCGGAAAAACGCAGCGTCCTGATTACCAATCTAAGTTTACTGCTGATCATCGTCGGCTTCAGCTTGTGGATCGGGTTCAAAACGTATCTGATGATCCAGATTCCAATTCTTTTCTTTGCCGGTTCTCTGGGCATCTGGCTCTTCTATGTGCAGCATCAGTATGAAGACGCCTATTGGTCGAAGAATAAGGAATGGAATTTATTACAATCGGCCTTAAAGGGGAGCTCGTATTATAAACTACCCGCAGTTTTGCAATGGTTCAGCGGAAATATCGGCTTTCATCATATACATCACCTGCGGCCCGGAATACCCAATTATAATCTGCAAAGTTGTAATCAAAACATTAAAGCAATGCAACAGATTCCGCCCCTGACCCTAAGGGAAAGTCTGCGCTCTCCCGGACTGCATTTATGGGATGAAGATCAACAGAGACTGGTCGGCTTTCGTTCGATTAAATGATTTCATGAACCGAAAACAGGAAGTTCGTCTATCGCATAAGAATCATTTTTCGAACGCACCGAAACGAGCCTGCTTTCAATTGATAATAATAGATGCCGCTGGATATGCCGGTGGCATCCCAATATACCTGATAGGTACCGGCTGCTTGCGGTTTGGATACGAGAGTGGCTACTTTTTGTCCCAGGACATTATAAACAATCAACTCCACTTGCTTAATTTCGGAATTATTTATAACCCGTTTTGGCAGCTTTCCGGAAAAAGGGCTTTTTAAGGAATAACGGATGGCTGTTTTGGAAGTGAACGGATTCGGATAGTTTTGCTCCAGCCGGAATGTTTTAACCGGATGATCGGTTGAGAATCCGATTGAGGTACCTTCTTCAATCAGAGAAAACCGAACGGCGTCGGTTCGGATCACGGCTCCCGCGCTACTGTGTCCGCTATCCTTTACCCACAGCTCGATATCGGTATCTGCAGGAAGGTATAAGGTGTCTATAGTTACCCATTGTCCGCTGCCCTGATTCTGATCTACGTGGTATACGGCCCGGGTAAGCCCGTCGACTTTTATCTCATATAGGGCGTCATTTGTGGAATTAAGGGTAGAAGGAACAATTTCCTTAAGGGCGTATCTTCCGTTTTTTTTCAGCCTGGCCGTAAACCGTGCCGAGGCCAAGGGATGGGCATTCAGATACGCATAACGGCTGGTAGCGCCGTAAATATTGGCCACACTGGTATGCCAGTCGCCGAATTCTTCATACTCCGCGCTATCCTCTTTATCAATGGTATGGAAATACGGTACTATTTCTGCCGATATACTCAATTTAATATCGGGCTTCACCGGGTCATCGGAAACTATTTCCAGTGTATCGCTTATATTTCCCGTTTCCGTTGCCAATAGTGATAAAGGCACGGTAATATCGGACATGGGCGGAACGGTGAGGGGAAAAGAGGAACCGACGGTAATCGATTGTTGAATGGAATGAATGTCCGATATATGCAAATCATGAATTCCCTGATTATACAAATTCAGTGCATAATCGGCAGAATCCTCCACGCTTACCTGGCCGAAATCGATCCTGTCTTCCTTGACGGCTATATCTCTTTCCCGAACCAGCGCAGAAATTTTTATGACATCGGCAGATAAAAATTTTCCGTTTTGATTTTTCCCCGAAGCGTTCAATGCCACTGTAAGTGTACTCCCCTCATCGGGATGTACCGTGGACAGGTAATTCCACTTCTTTGAGGGCATCCCTTCCGTAACTCCAACCGTATCCAGAGGTAGCTGATCATCGAAAATCAGCACTCTGAACCGCCGGGCACGATCGGCTATGTCCGGAAACTGAATAAAAATATTATAAAAAGTCGATTGCGGCACGGGATACGTCCAGGACACTTGGGCCGAATCAGCTTCGGATAACTCAGCCAGACGCGAATCCGTGCCCCATGAATAGGCCGAAGTGGTATGCCAGTTACCATAGGACTCCGTATAACCCGGGTCCTTATTATCGATAAAAGCATCGTCCGGTAGGTAGTTGATGAATTTCATGGCCTGATTTCCGAGCGTATCGCAGGCTGTAACTCCCGCCTTGGCTAAGGTATTAAGAGGAACGGCTTGAATGGTTTGCCACTGATTTAAACCGGTTCGTTCGCAGTCCAATACTTCATAATTTCCATAGATATCTTTAACAGCCACGAAAGGTTGTTGCTGGAAAATAGCTTCATCCGTTTTGATTGTAAAATAAACCTCATCACCCGTAATTAGATCTGAAAATTGAAGGTTGGGCGGATCGAAATCGTCCGTCTTCCGCCAGCGTTGCATGGCTTCGATCGCCGTACAATAACGGAATTTTACATCGGGATATTTGTCTGCATATCGATGGGCTAAACTGTCGATCATCTGCATATTTTCCGGGAAGTCGCTTTGCGGCAGGTGGGACCAAAAACAGGCCACCTGGTCGGTTCCCAGACTTGCGGCGGCAAAAACCGTATCCATATAATCATTGACCCGTGTATTCCAGAAGGAGGCGGAGCGCACCTCCCATCCGGGGCTGTCGCCGGGAACCTGGTAATTGTCTTTCGAAGGATGGTAGGGCACGAATGCCGAGGGTGCTTCGGACCAGTCATAAATATTATCGATGGGTTCCGGATCGGATGTTTTTTTATGGGGATAATCATTATGCATGCTATAAGGTAAAACACGCTCATCCAAGTAGTTCTGCCAGTCATTATCCATATAGTGCCAGCCGCTGCGAAAAGAAACGGGGAAGACCTGCTCTTCCAACAGAAATTGGGCGAGAGTTACCTTAAAATCATCCTTGGATTCCAGAAAAGTTTTGGCCTGATTCCAGTAGTATATGCCATCCTGATCGTAATCGGACCAATAGAAAGTATGATAGTGCAATGTCAATTCATCGCCATTGATCCGCAGCTCGTCGCCGTGGTATTTTTTCATTAAATACAGGGTCATGATATTCGGGACAGGAACATTGGTGTTGGTCGCATAACGAAAAATATTCCCGGCCATCATCCACCAGGTCATCTTCATGGGTTGGCCGTATGAATCGGTTAAATCAGCACGAAAAGCCGGATCCATTACCTTGTACGCATTGCGGGAAGGGTCGGTATAGAGGGATTGATTATACGTGCAGTTATATCTTCCCACATTCATACCGTCCCAGATGGCTGTATCGGAACCGATTACCAGGTACACTTTTCCGGCAGAAACGGCGCTGCTTACGAGACTTAAAATAAATACAGAGGATAAAATGATTTTAAAAGAACGCAGTTTGCTCATTAATTCACCTTTAATTTAATTTGTTCCAATGTATCGATCTGATTTCACCTGAGTGATTAATGTGTGATGCAATACGCCTACAATCGATATCCATAAGAATTTACGGAATTTACCATATGAGTAAAAATATTATTCAGATGAAGCATAAGGAAAATCCGGTTGTTGCCTGTTCGAGGATACGCGCATTTTTTTTTGACAACATTAAATTCTTTTTGTTATAATGTTCCCTGGATATACCGATATCCTTTAAAACCTGTGAGGATAAAATATGGTTCTATGTCGATCTGGATAGGCTATCCATTTTTATGGGCAAGATAGCGGGATTTACAAAACTACGTAAAAAAAGAATTGGGCTCTGCAGCAGATATTCTTTTCATTCAAGGCTAAGCGAATGAAAAATCTGCGATGTAAATAAATCCTTACTTGGCTCTACCGGGTTTCTTGTGAAGCCGTATATTAACGGAAGACGGATAAAAGGAATGAAACAATTTTTTATGGTTCTATTCATATTGTATATAAAAACAATAGTATCCGAAGAATACGAATATGAGTAGCCACAGGCTAGGCCTGTGGTAAAGCGGAAAAAGAGAGCGCGACGCTGAAGGCGTCGAATGTGGAACACAGAGCATGCTAACGAAATAGGAGACCGTATACATTGAAAGGCCTGGTTTATTTTAACCCTATTCGGTTGCATTTTACCCCCAGGCTTTGCTCCTGCCCGGCGGCTGGCGGGTGTGTCTACTCATATTGCATCACTTCGTGATGATTTATGGATGCGGCGTTTAACCGCAAGAATCCCGGTAGAGCCAATTTAGTTATGATAGACACATATTAGATGAAAATACGCTCGATTCGAGTTGAATGGACAAAAAAACAACTCACCCCTCTTTCCCCTCTCTTGCATGGGGAAAGTTAAAAGATCAGATTTGCGGAAATACCGTGGAACTATCCGTTCCGGTTCAAATGATTGCTTCATTTAAAAACGAGGGCTCTGAGCAAAAATAATCCGGCTATCCGGTCGGATACTCATTTTACCTGACGGAATCCGATCTCTTACCTTATTACCGGAGAAAATATCTATGATTAAAAAAGAAGATTTGAAAACGATTACCCTGTATATGGTCATTTTGATTCTGTTTAGTACGTTTGTCTTTAACGCAGGGTTGTATGGCCAAGGCACCGATAGTTTAGCCCTGGCTTTTTCCGAAACGGGGGCGGATACATTAGCGCCGACCCCTCCCATGGGCTGGAATAGCTGGAATCTTTTTGCCTGTAATATTAATGAAAATTTAATTAAAGAAATTGCCGATGCCATGGTGCAAAGCGGGATGAAAGATGCAGGATACGAATATGTGGTTATCGACGACTGCTGGCAGAAAAGCAGAGATTCATCAGGGAATATAATGGCGGATCCCGAAAAATTTCCATCCGGTATCAAGGCTTTGGCCGATTATATTCACTCCAAAGGGTTGAAATTCGGAATATACTCAGATGCCGGAACAAAGACTTGTCAGGGCAGACCGGGAAGCAGGGGATATGAATTTCAGGATGCCCGGCAGTATGCAAAATGGGGTGTGGACTATTTAAAATATGACTGGTGTCATCACGGTTTTCAAAATGCTCGCGCTTCTTATGAAATCATGGGGAAGGCGTTGCGCAAAACCGGCCGGCCGATTGTATACAGTATTTGTGAATGGGGCACGAATCAACCGTGGAGATGGGGCAAAGAGGTCGGCGGTAATTTATGGCGTACCACGGAAGATATTCTGAATTGTTGGGATTGCAGAACGGACTGGGGCGGAATGGGTTTTATTTTTATTCTGGATGCCCAGGATAGTTTGGCGAAATATGCCGGTCCCGGCCACTGGAACGACCCGGATATGCTTGAGGTCGGAAACAGCGGACTGACCCCGGGGGAAAGCCGTGCCCATTTCAGTCTGTGGGCGATCTTAGCGGCTCCTCTTATGGCTGGAAATGACCTGAGAAATATGTCTCCGGAAATCAAAGAGATTCTGACCAATAGAGAAGTCATTGCCGTTGATCAGGATCGATTAGGGAAACAAGGAAGGAAAATAAAAGATTCCGGTGATCTTGAAGTCTGGGCCAGAGAATTGAGCGATGGGAATCGGGCGGTTGTTCTGTTTAACAGAGGGGAAAATGACGCTGTGATGTCTGTTTCGTGGAAGGATATCGGGTGGGATAACACCAAACAGGCTAGAGTACGCGACTTGTGGCTAAAAAAGAATTTGGGAATCTATAAAAACAAATATTCGGTAACCGTTCCTGCGCATGCTGCCGTGATGATAAAAATAACAAAATAGGTCAACAGATCCGGGAATTCGGAAGGGCGCCTGGGTAAGATGAATTATGCAGGGAGTAGGGATAAGCGGAATAAAAATACAGGAAAGAGTAAGACACGGCTGATGGTTTAGGGCCTCGGGTTCCGGTACGAGCGGTTGGAATCTTCCGTCGATATTTATGGCTATATCGGTACGATCCGGATTTTTTATTTAATCAATAATCGCTTCCTGGTATCCTTCTTGTCACCTAAAGAATCAGATCAATAGTGGAAAAACATTTTTAGCAAGAGGGTCAAAGGGTAAAAAAAATTTTTTTCTTGACAAATCGAAAAATAATGATTATAATACACACGTGTGCGCAAACGTGTGGGGAAAATCATCATAAACCATCGTCCTACAATAAAAGATATAGCCAAGAAGCTGAATATTCATCATAGTACGGTATCCAGGGCCTTGCATAATCATCCCGATGTAAAGGAAGCGACCCGAAAGCTGATCCTGGAAACCGCCGAAGCCATGAATTATGAACCCGATATTTTTGCCCGCAATCTAAAACAGAACACCACCAATATCATCGGTGTAATTGTTCCCGAGATAAAACACCATTTCTTCTCGGCGGTTATCAGCGGAATAGAAGACGTGGCCTATAGCAAAGGCTATGTGATTATGGTATGCCAATCCAATGAACAATACGAGCGTGAAGTTATGAACGCCAGGGCTCTCTTATCCAATAAGGTGGCCGGCCTGTTGGTCTCCATGTCACAAACAACCCATAAGTGTGATCATTTTAAATTATATCAGGAAAGAGGTATTCCCCTGGTATTTTTCGACCGAGTATGCCGGGAATTCAACACGGCATCTGTGATTGTTAATGACTTTCGAGGGGCCTATCAAGCGGTGAATCATTTAATCCAAAAGGGGCGCAAGCGCATTTACCATATAGGAGGAACCAAACAATTGGAAATTTCGCGTAAACGATACGAAGGATACAAAGCCGCCTTAAAGGATAACGGGTTTCCCATTGAGCAGCAAAAAGTAGTTTGGAAAGGGCTGCAGGAAGAGGATGGCGTTGCCGGTATGGAAGAATTGCTTGCCGATAGCGCCAATATGCCGGATGCCGTTTTTGCCGTAAATGATCCTGTCGCTCTGGGTGTGTATGAGGTGCTGAAAAAGAAAGGATTGAAGATTCCGGAGGATCTGAGTGTTGTCGGATTTTCGAACAATCCCATCTCCGCATTTGTGAATCCGGCGCTTACCACTGTAGAGCAACCATCGTTTGAAATGGGGAAAGCGGCGGCGGATCTGTTAATTAAGCAAATATTAAATGAAGACGGACAGAAAGAAGAGATCGTACTTCCTACACGATTAATCGTTCGAGCGTCGTCGTGATCTGTTTTTATAAGACGCACACGTGTGTTATTGTTGATCTCTAAAAAAAATGAACGCATTTATGTTTCACTTAACCAAAGGAGGAGCGATGCGATCGCTTAAAATGTTACACTTCAGTTTTATCTTTGCACTCATGATACTATTTTTCAATAGTGGCATGGCGCAAAATGTGGATGATCTGACCCAGCCTTATACGCTGGACGATCATACCGTGGTGCTGCTTCATCTCAATGATGATCTCACCAATGTATCTGATTCTACCCGTGACGGAACCGGATTTGGTAATTTAATGTACTTGAACAATACCGATTTGGGAAGCAGCGGTGAGTTTGGGAAGTATCTTTATCTGGATAATGATGCCCGTTCTGATTCCTCTTTTATTGAAATTCCAGACACATCCGGATTAGATATTGACAAAACATGGACGATTGAAGGTTGGATTAATGTGTTCTCTGTGGGAGTGTCTAACGAAGATTGGCACACATATCCCAAGCTAGCAGTAAAAGGACATAATTATTGGGTGGGTGCCATGGGAGACCCCGGTCGCCGTTTTTTTCAAACCGGCTATGAAAAAGTAGAGAACGGATGGGGCGATGTTTGGACAGATGTCCAATCCTTTCAGTTAAATACCTGGTACCATTTGGCTTCAATACGGGATGATGCCGACAATCTGTTTATGGTTGCTGTGCATGATGTGTCCGGTAATTTAGTGGCTTTCAATTATATTGTTCAGGAAGATAGTCCGACGGAACGTCCCAGGCTCAATGACGATCCTCTCACTATCGGTTTTTCTTATGAATGGCATGACGGTTCTTTAAACGGCCTCCTGGATGAATTTCGTATTAGTAATGTAGTGCGGCAATTTCCTATGCCTCCTGTTATTAAGAAAGTTTTAAATGGTGTAATTGTACATCTAACACCGAATGAAGATTTGGAAGTTCAGGCGGAGGTTGTATCACCATCAGGTACCCTGACCGATGTCAATTTATTTTATTCAACCGGAGATGAATTTACCGAAGTGGCGATGACACACCAGCAAGGTTCTGTTTATTCGGCGACAATTCCCGGCCAGGCGGAAGGTGTTGAGGTAAAGTATTATATTACTGCTCAGAATTCGTATGGATTTATAGCCAATTCCCAAAAATCAACCATGAGTGATTCAGGCGCATACTACGGCATTACATATGGCATGGAACATAGTATGGTCCTCGCCATGGATTTTGAACAAAGTCTGTATGATTCTTCTGCTTTACATCATACCGTCGTGGATTCATATGGTACGGTTAAATATTCTGATGTAGCAAAATTTGGAAATTACTCTTTGCAATGCGATTCCAGCTATATTTTAAAAGTGGAAAAACCGGCCGCCTATCTTTCTTCAGAAGATATGACCATTGATTTTTGGTTGAATCCGGATTCCATTTTTCCCAATGAAGTCATCATGGCTAAGTGGCAGGAATGGCCTTACGATCGTAATGATTGGCGATTCGGTTATCGTTTATGGTGGAATTTTTGGGATGGACGTCTAACGCTTGAATTTTTCACAAATGAAAAAGATTGGGCGCAAGCCTATATCGATTCTACGATGGAAGCGCATAAATGGTATCATTTAATCGTAAAATATTCAACTGAAAACGGCCAGGCGATTTTGGAACTGTATGATGCGGACGACAATCTGATCCAGGAAACGGCAACCTCCTTTCCCGGCGGATTAAAGCCCCGTGCCGGAGAATGGACTTTGGGAGGGGATCGGTACGATTTTATGTTACCCTGGCATTATATAGGTAAAATCGATAACCTGAAGCTATATAATTATGCGGCAAATCTGCCACCTGCAGTACGAAAGTTTACGGAGCCGGCAACGAAACAGGTGCTGCCTGATCAGACGGTTACTATTTCGGCCGACATTGAACATGCCAGTAAGGCGACACTCTTCTACAGCACAGACGGTACCAACTATAATGAACATGCAATGAACTATGATGGCACCATGACCTTCTCTACAGATATACCCGGGCAGACTAAGGGTACGGTACTGTATTATTACATCGAAGCCAAAAATGATGCCGGTAAGACGGTTATGATTCCGGGTAGTGGTGCAAATACGTTAGCTTATGCAGATCAAAACACGCTTACCTTTTCGTTGGATTTTGAAGAAGGTTCAGGCGTTCCTCTCGACAAATCCGGTTATGGGAGTGAAGTGACTGTCATTGGATCCCCCCAATACAATGCGGATGCCGCTAGCGGTAGCTATTCTTTGCAGTATAATGATACCAGCTATATTCAGGTACTTCCGCCGGCTCCTTTTCTAGTGAATGATCAGATTACTGTGGAAGTTAGTTTTAAAGCACTTGGTCAACTACCGGCAGACGGTACCGATTTAATTGCCAAATATCCTGATCCGGCCAACACCTGGCGCTTCGGCTATCGTATTTCTTTTCAACCGGATGGGAAAATACGCAATGAAATCCATCTTATAGCGAATGATCCTGCCGAAGCAAACTGGGAATGGAAAGATTTGTGGTTAGTCAATGATACCAGAATCGAAGTGGACAAATGGTATCATTATGTGCTGGATGTTGGCAGCGATTCTGCTTACGTGGAACTTTATGACGCTGATTATAATCTATTGGATAAGGCAAGTATGGATATCAATGGTCAGCATATAAATCAGGTGGGCGGGTTGTTTACCTTAGGTCGTTCATGGTGGGAACCGGCTCCGGTTTTTAATGGTTTATTTGACGATATTAAGATTTATAATTATTCCAAGAAAGAAGTTGGAACTGCGATCGATGATCATGAGGATCTTGTACCAATCCAATATGCTTTGAAACAGAATTTTCCTAATCCATTCAATCCGTCCACTGAAATTCGTTTTTCTATTCCAGCTGCAAATACTGTGGAATTGCAGATTTATAATATCTTGGGTCAAAAAGTAAGAACGTTATTAAGTAAGAACCTCACTGCCGGATATCATAAAATTACTTGGAATGGAAAGAGCGATCAAGGATTGCAATTACCAAGTGGCATCTATTTTTACCGGATTAAGGCCGGTGAATTTAGTGCGGTTAAGAAAATGATGTTTATTCGGTAAAATATTTTTCAGATAATGAGGCAGGATATCCTGCCTCTTTCTACTTAACATAAAAGTAATTAATATGAAAAAGAAATTACTCTTAGTTGTTATCGTATTTTTAGCAGGTTGGGCTTGCAAACCAGCCACGTCACCGCCGGCTGAAAATAAACCTCCGAATACGACTCTGTCCAATATTCCGGTTCAAAATGATACTCTTTTCCCGGTTGTACAAATAACCTGGGACGGCGGGGATGAAGACGGCTATATCACGGGTTGCCAGTATAGCTATACAACCTATCATCTCACGAAAGGAGACTCCTTTCATCTCGACTGGACCTATACAGAAGACGAAATATTCAATATTATTTTTGAGTCCAGCGATGTAATGAACCGCCAGGTATTGAAAGTACGTGCTATTGATAACAAGGGCACAGTTGATCCTACTCCTGCGACTCTTACTATTTACACGCCACAGACTATTTTGCCTGTCACTACTATTTTGTTTCCAAATAATAAAGATGATTTTTTTTATTTGGACAAACCAACGGATTGGTGGAAAGGTGTACCTCTGCGATTTACCGCCTATGATCAGGACGGAGAGGTTGAAGAATATGCTTTCTCTATTGATGGAAGTGATTGGATGTGGACGCAGGATACATCTCAAATACTGACTCCGGATATGTTCTCACAGCCTCTTCAAGGTAAACATACAATCCGCGTTACAGCAAGGGATAATACTAATTTGTTTGATCCTCAAGGATATGAAATAGAAATTGAATTTGTAAAGCCAACTTTTAATAAACAGTTATTAATCATAGATGAAACGAACGAAAGTTCTTTTCCTGCAACCGTAAAAGCAACGGATGCTGATGTGGACTCTTTTTATAATGCATTGTTTCACCCGGATACAACCTGGGACCTGATAGCGGACGGATTTCCTTCAAAGAAGATCTTAGGGCGCTACAAACAGGTGCTTTGGCATGCAGATAGCCCAGCCTCAACAGGCCCTCATCAACTACCGTTATATAAAGCGCAAATGGCCGACTATATGAATGTCGGCGGCAGTTTTATAGCAACGGGATGGCAACTTATTTCTTCCTTTGCTTATGGTAGTAATTTAGATAATACAGTTTTTGAACAAGGTACGTTCGTTCATGATTACCTACATATTAATAGAGCTAAAGAATCAGGTTATATTCCCGGTGATTTTCTTGGTGCTGCAGGAATGAACGGATTTAGTACGGTAAATATTAATCCCGACTTAATTCCGTATTTTCCTTACCAGGGAAAAATGAATTTGATAAACACCATTGAAGAGCGTGGTGGCTTTACCGAAGGAATTTATTCGTATTTCGGTGCCAGCGATGAAAACTTTATTGGTCACATATGTGGTATCCGTTATATAGGAACCGATTTCAATGTCATTGTTATCGGTTTCCCAATGTTTTTTCTGATGCCAGATGATGCCGCCACTATGGCTGATGAACTTTTAAAAGGAATACAACAAAAATTTTAAAGGCTTGTTTAATGCGAACCAAATTTATATTTACTATTTTATCATTCCTGATTGCTGTGACGCTTAACGGACAAACGCTGACAACAGATTACGTAATCACAGATGCCGGGCAAATCAGGCAATTAATTACCAACCAGGGATTGCTGTGGTTCGGCGGATATTCCATTCCGGTTATAATTAACGCGGAGTTTCCTCCCGGTAGTTTTGAAGAACATATCGGTGAGGCCGGTATTTGGGTGGGTGCTATTACTCCGCAAAATGATACGCTTGTCTCGGTTACCTCGAGTTGGAATCCGCATATTTCACAAGGTGGAGCTTTTGAATTTTGGCCACCCACAGGTGAAGAATGGGATTCCATCTGGGTGGTTCAGCGCGGTGAAATAGCTGATATTCCGTATTTACACGGATATAAAGGATTAGCTGATAAAGATTACGTTTTTCGTTACAATGATTATAATCCTGTGAGTCTGAAAGTAAAAAACCACCATCCTCTTTTTGTGGATGTTATCCAGATTGCGCATACCTGGAGTGCTCCTGATGTATTGGCTCAGGTAATTGTATACGAATATTATATCATTCCGACCAAGTTTACTTTAAAAGAAACCTATATTACGCAATGGGTAGACCCCAATGTCGGTCTCCGATCGACGGATTTTCTTTCTATGCTGGCCGATGATTATTCTGTTTATTATCCGAAGCTTAACATGGCTATGGGTGTCGATGCGCCTGGCGGTCCTGACGGCGACTCCTATAGCCCGGTTGGCTTTAAGATATTCCCTCCGGATGATGTTCCTCCCAGTGCGATCAATTGGACCTTTATCTGGAATGGTAGCCCGAATCCGCCAGGGCTGACTCCGGCTAAAGATAGTGATAAATATTCTGAGTTGATGAAATCCCGTTTAATAATGGATAATCAACAAACGGCTACCGGTAGCCACTTTGTGCTGTCGTTTGGCAGTTTTAATCTTTCAGTTGGAGATACTCTGCATTTTTTTACGGCTGAAGTAATGGGCAATGGAATTGAAGGTACTCTCTCAAATGCAAAAAGTCTTGAACTTTTAAAGGAAAAAAACTTTCAAGTTCCCGGACCCCCTCCGCGGCCGCCTTTAATTGTAACAACCGATAATCACAAAGTGACTTTATCCTGGTATCCTACGGATAAGGTAAATCCGGAAGAGTATTACGATCCCAACCGAGCTGATGGCGATAATAAACCCTTTGCCGGCTACCGGGTTTATAAAAGTGAGAATTCCATTGACGGCCCATGGAAGTTATTGGCAGAATATGATGTGGTGGGTGACGGCTATAATCATGATTTAGGGATTGAGCATACGTATGTGGATTCCGGTTTAGTTAATAATTTGGAGTACTATTATTCAGTGACGGCCTTTAACAAACCGGATAGAGCCCTTAATTGGCCTTCGCTGGAAACATCCAAAAGGCTTAATGCCCGAACAGTGGTTCCCGGGACCGCTCCACCCCAAAAGATAGGACAAGTGGCGGTTGTTCCGAATCCTTATCGAGGGGATATAAAGTATCGCGACTATCGTCCGGCCTGGGAAAAGCCAGAAGGGTCACGCCAATTTTGGATGGAACAGGATCGACGTATCCAATTCATTCATCTGCCGGCACGGTGTAAAATAAAAATTTATACACTTTCCGGTGTACTGGTAAATACCATTAATCATGACGAATTGGGATCAAACAAGGGTTATCAGGACTGGAATCTGACTTCCTCAGTGGGACAGGCCATTGCCAGTGGTATCTATCTGTTTACCGTAGAGGATAGCCGTTCCCATGACGTGCAGGTAGGTAAATTCGTAATTATTAAATAGTACAGGATAATCCCATTTTATGAAATATAAGCTGATTATTTTACTAATCCATGTAGTGCCATTTATTCTTTATGCCGGAGATAGTACTTATACGAATCCGGTCGGTAATTTTATTCAGGACGGAGATACGGCCGATCCTTATGTTCTGCATTATAATCATAAGTATTATCTTTATGCCACTTCCGCGCAAACACATACATACGGCTACAAAGTATGGGAATCGGATGATTTGGTTAACTGGATTCCCCGCGGTGACTGTTTTCGGAATGACTGGCAAGGGAACGAATGGGGTACGGCAAATTTCTGGGCACCGGAGGTTGTTTCCTATCAGGGTCAGTTTTATATGATTTATAGTGCTCGTTCTGCCGAAGGTAAACTTCAGCTTGCTTTAGCTAAAGCGGCCAGTCCACTGGGGCCTTTTATCAATGACGCTGCCCCTCTCTTGGGTGATAACCTTGAAGCTATCGACGGACATTTTTTCTTCGACGATGATGATTCAATTTATCTATATTATTCCATTGAGGTTAATTCGAATATTGTTAACGGCCATCATACCGCAGAAATATATGTTCAAAAGATGTCCCATTATTTACGACCCATCGGAGATCCTGTTTTAGTAGCCACTCCGGAACAAGAATGGGAATTAAAAACCGGTGATTGGCGCTGGAATGAGGGCCCGACTGTGTTTAAAGACAAAGGCACCTATTATTTAATGTTCTCAGCCAATGTATTTAACAGTCCGGATTATGCGATAGGTTATGCGAAAGCTGCTTCACCTATGGGGCCATTCTACAAATCGAAGGATAATCCCATCCTTTCGTCCAGACTGGATATTGGTATCAGCGGACCCGGGCATAATTGCGTAACCTGGTCGCCGGATCATACAGAAATGTTTGTTGTGTATCATGCCCATATTAATCCGGATAATCCTGATGCCGGACGTACGATATATATTGACCGGATGCATGTTAATTATACAGGGATTGTTATTGACGGACCAACGAATACTCCACAACCCATGCCTTCGAATAAAGCAACAGCCATCAAAGAGAAAAGGTCGAGTCTTCTTCATGAACTCAAAATAAAATCCATTTATCCCAATCCCTTTAATAGCACGGTGATGATTGATTATCAGGTAAATAATCCGGTCTATTTTACCATAAATATTTATAATATCAGAGGGGAACTACTCGCTAAGTTACAAGAGGGCTTTCATCCGAGAGGGAGATTCCGGCTTAAATGGAATGGAAGAAGTTCTAGCCAAAAAGAAGTGCCGTCGGGTATATATATCTGTACTCTATCATCAAAAGGTCGCTTACTGGATTCGAAAAAATTACTTTTAATAAGATAGCAGGGTAACAATAATGACAGGAAAGATTTTATTTTTATTATTTTTTTTATTTACGATGAGTTGCAGTACCGGGGTGGAACGCTCTAAAGACCCGGGAATTGTGAAAGTTGTCATTCAGGCCAACTCTTCTGATACGACTATTGTAATTCTTGGGAAAACATATACCGTCGATACGAGCAGCGTCTTTTCTATTCAGGTTGGCCAGGGGAAAATATATGTTGATAGTTTTTATAGCGACTTAATGCCGAATCTAGACGATTATTATGATAGCGGTAAGAGTTATAATGTTCTTGACCGGGATAAGGGGGAATATAAAAAGATAAAACTGTTTGAAACATATGCGCCGGCAGAAGTTTTTGAAAAGCTGGAATTCTCCTTAAATGCTTCTGTACTCAAAATAGGCGGCTTTGAAATTCCGGTCCAACTCCCCCAAGATGAAAAATTGTTGGTGGATTTGGAACAGGAATTTTGGGTGAAAGAAAATACGACCACAGAGATTTTGTTAGGGATCGAACCGTTGCGCTCTATTGTAAGGTATAAAGACAGTTATCGGTTTTTACGCAAAATACGGATTAAACAAATAACCTATTATTAGAGCTACGTATTATGAAAAAAATATTCATTTTATTTTTACTTAACAGTCTTCTTTTTGCCGGAAATACCGGGAAAATCGCAGGTTATGTATTCGATAAAAATAGTGGTGAACCGCTGATCGGTGCAAATATTTCCATTAAAAACACAACGCTTGGAGCGTCCACCGATGCCAACGGGGCCTACTATATTTTACAGGTTCCTCCCGGTGTATATGAGATGGTGGTTGAATATGTAGGTTATAAAAAAACAACAGTCCGCAATATTCACGTGCAAAGCGATTTAACCGTGGAAATTAATATTAAAATGGAAAGTGAAACATTCCAGACCGATGAAATTGTAATTGTTGCAGAACGGCCTCTGATTCAGCGTGATATTACTTCGACCCGGACCCAGGCTACCCGCGATGAAATGAAAAACACCCCCGGTGTTGATAATGCTTTGGATATGTTCAAAATGCAGGCCGGTGCTATTACTAACATAGCACCGCAAAATATTCAGCTTAGCACCGGGGTAAGACTGCAGGTACGAGACGAAAGTCTTAAAGATATACATATTCGCGGCGGACGCGGTGGTGAAATTTTGTATATGGTGGATGGAGTACCTGTAACCCATCCCTTATATGGCGGGCGAAGTGTGCTGGACCTGAACGTGAACGATGTGGACGAAATTGAGTTGTTGACAGGCGGGTTTAATGCGGAGTATGGACAGGCGCAATCCGGCGTCATTAATATTACAACCCGTTCCGGTAAAAATTATTATGAAGGAGGTATCGAATATAAAACCGATCAGTGGCACCCTCTGGGTCCAGGCTATAATACGGATTATCTTACTTTTTTTCTAGGCGGTCCGGAGGTCATTAACAAATTTATTCTTTCGCGAATCGGGTTGCAGCTACCGGGACACCTTAATTTCTTTTTTTCCGGAAATGGTACATTAACCGATACGGAATACAATAATCACCGCCGACGTGGGAAAACATCCATTGCGGGTCTTACCATTAACGAACGTCAGAATAACAGCGGCAATCTCAATGCAAAACTTAATTGGACCCTTTCACCGCAAATTAAGTTCGACCTTAATTATCACGGCTCCTGGAATACATGGTCGCGCTTCGACTGGTTGTGGAAAAACAATCCTGATAACACGGTTGATTATTCACGGACGAACCATCATGTATCTTTCAGGTTTAACCATACCTTATCAAAATCGACTTTTTATAATATATACTTAGGTTATCTGGGTGTGGCTTATAAATCGTCACTGTTCGGAAAACAACCTGGCGATTTTTGGACATTTTATGCCGATAGTCTGGATTCGACCGGATATTCTTATAGAGACTGGGAACGTCTTTATCCCGGGCAACGACCCTATTCCGCCAAATCCGTTTCTGGTCCCATTGCCGACGAAACAACCGGATTCTATACGGATGAAGGCTTTGAAACCTATTGGCGTGACGATTATACAACGACCTATTCTTTTAGAACAGATTTAACGTCGCAAATTACGAATCTTCATTTAATCAAGACCGGTATGGGGCTACAATTTAATGATTTGCAATATATCGATATTCAGGATGGCGGTCAGGCACTTTCCGACTACGGAAAATGGAAATACGAAAATGGCCCGGTAGCACCGATGCCTCCCGGTCCTTTCAAAGAGTTCGGCCAAAACCGCTGGGTGTTTTACACGAAACCTGTTATCGGTGGCTTTTTTATCCAAGATAAATTTGAGCATGAAAGCCTGATTATTAACGCCGGGGTGCGCTTAGACTTTCTGCGTCATGGGGATGAAATCTTTAATGCGGAATATAAACGGATTTGGGAAAAACGAACCGGAGAAAAGGCCGATTGGAAACGCTATAAGATGAAAATAAGTCCCAGATTCGGAGTATCGTTTCCCATCAGTGATCGATCGGTTTTATTCTTTTCTTATGGGCATTTTACTCAACTGCCGGAACTGCAATTTATGTATCGCGATCCTTATTCTCTCAATTTGATCGGAAATCCACATCTGGATTTTGAACAAAGCGTGCTGTACGAGTTCGGCTTTACCAATCAATTCGCAGCTAACTGGGCTATTGATATTAAAAGTTATACAAAAGATATATCAAAACAGGTGGGCACAACCCTCCTGGGCAAAGAGGGTAAACAGAAAATATCGGTATATGATAATACCGGCTACGCCAGAGCCAGAGGATTTGAACTGCGCCTTACCAAACGACGGTCCGGATTCTATGCAGGAAACATTACCTATACCATTCAATGGGCGGACGGTTATTCCTCTTCGGCCTTTGATGATTATATACGTTCCACCACTGATTTTCCCAAACCCATTCGTGAACGAAGGCTAAGCTGGGATGTGCGTCACCAAATTGTATTGGAGGCAAATTTTGCGGCCCCGAGTGGGTCTAAGCCTAAGCTTTTCGGATATCGTCTTCCGGAACGGTGGAGCGCAACGGTTTTATCTTCTTTCAGTTCCGGATATCCATATACACCAGGAACGAGCGATGAGGTTGAAGCACAGGTAAAAGAAAACACGGCATCCGGGCCGGTTAGCTTTTCTACCGATTTAAAATTCCAGAAATGGTTTCGATTCGGAAAAGGACCGAAAATTACATTCATGGTGGATATTTTTAATTTATTTGATGTGAACAATATCCAAATTGGCTATGGTTTTAATCCATGGACTGGCAAGCCGTTCCGATACGGGGATATACATAAACCTGGCAATCAGATTTGGAATTACTATGATGCCTATCGGTTTATGGATCCACGCCAATTTTCAACAGGCAGATATATCAAATTGGGGCTGAGGTTGGATTTTTAACCGGTAAGCAATTAGGAATTGTACTCGGGCTTAATGCGGTTTGATCAGTCGTTTACATAGATAAAGGCTTGAATGATTTGTGGAAACGATGTCGTTCCATAAATATAAACAACAGGTGAATTTAATGAAAAGACTTTTACTATTTATCCTTTTCCCGATGATATTATTAGCACAGTACGAACGGCCCGGAAGCGCCGGAGGCCAATTTTTAGAAATTGATGTAAATCCGCGTGCTGCAGCAATGGGTGGAGCTTATATGTCAATCGGAAAGGGAGCGGAAACAATAACCTATAACCCTGCTTTTTTAGTTTATAGTCCGCGTATAACCCTTAGTGTTAACCATACAAAATGGTTTGCCAATATCAATTATGATTTTGCTTCTGTAGCCTTTAATTTAGATGAAATCGGCAGTTTCGGAATTCTTTGTTCGGGCCTGATGACGGGAGAAATGCAGGTACGAACACCTTTGCAGCCGGACGGTACGGGTGAAACTTTTTATTCTGCTTATTACCGTTTCGGGATTGCCTATGCCAGAAAGCTAACGAACCACGTCTCTTTTGGGGGTACACTCAATTATATCTATGGCAGTTTATACAAGGATTTTACGGCTTCTGCTGTTTCAGCGGATATTTCGGTACTTTACCGAACCCATTACCATGGCTTTAGCTTCGGCATGAAAATCGAACACTTCGGTTCTGAAATGAAATATATTAATGAGGCCTATCCTCTGCCCACAAATTTTCAGTTTGGTCTTTCGGCTTACGCTCTGGAACAAAAAAACTATAGCATTTTGGTAAGCGCTAAAGCCAAAAAGCCGAATGTAGGCAAACCGCTGGGCTCATTGGGGTTGGAATTAAAGGTGTTTAGACATATCTTTATTCGTGGTGGATATCAGGTTAACAGCCTTGTACAGACCTATTCCTTTGGATTGGGAATTAACTGGCGGGTTCTACGGCAGAGATTTAGTGTTGATTATTCTTATTCGGATTTTAGTTTATTAGGCGCTGCCCATCGTTTCGGTTTGTATTTAGCGCTGGATTAGCAACTATTGGTAGTGATATCATCGGGTAATAAAAACGGTTTGGTCTTTTAAGCAGTCTGGATAAATTGAATGGATAGTCCTTCTTTTCGCATAAAAATTGGTTTTTTTCTCCTTTTTATCTTGCATATTCTTTTGGCCCAACAGACGTTCGTCAATCCGATTATGGAAGGCAGCGATCCCTGGGTGATAAAAAAAGATTCCGTATATTACGGCCTTAGTGATAACTGGGGAGAGTCGTTGGTAGTCTGGAAATCAGATAAATTGACCGACCGCGGCATTCGCCGTACCGTCTGGCACACCCCTACCAATCCGGATGCCTGGAATCTAACCGATATTTGGGCCCCGGAATTGCATTACATTAACGGAAAATGGTATATCTTTTATACGGCAGGCAGGGGAGCCGAACCTCATCCGGTTACGGGACAATTGATTTGGCATACACAACGGGTAGGCGTGTTGGAGTGTGTTCTACAAGACCCGCAAACCACGGCCTGGGTTGATCGTGGTATGTTGTATACAGGTGATGATATCGAACATTGGAATGGAAATTGGGATTCCAATATCTGGGCCATCGATGCGACCCCCTTGGAAATGGGTGATAAATTATACCTTATATGGTCCGGTTGGGACAGCACCGCCAATATGGAAAACAACGGTTTTACTCAGCAGAATCTATATATCGCCGAAATGAAAAATCCATACACTGTTAAAACGAATCGGGTAAAGATTGCCGAGCCAATCTATGATTGGGAACAATCGTATATCTCTCCTCAAAAGCTTGATGAAGGTCCGCAAGTATTAAAGCACCTAAACAAGGTCTATCTGATTTTTTCCACGCCGGACTATTGGACTATCGAATATAAAATGGGACAGATGGAAATTGAGATGGGAAAAGACCCGATGAATCCAGCTAATTGGTACAAAAAACCGATTCCTGTATTCACGGGCACAGATGACGTTTATAGTGTGGGCCATGGTAGTTTCACGACCTCGCCGGATGGTACGGAAAATTGGTTGATGTACCGCTCCAAACAAACTCCGCAAGGAGGATGGTACCGCGATGTGCGTTTGCAGAAGTTTACATGGAACGGCGACGGGTCGCCTAATTTTGGCGTTCCACAGAAAGCAGGCACAATTATGGCCTTACCGTCCGGTGAAAAGGGCAATAGAACAGGCGTTGAGTTTACGTATAATTTTGATGTAGACAATACTATCGACGGATACGACAACTGGCAGTTTTTTGGTTGGAACGGTAATCTGGAAATCAAAGATCGACAGCTTTTGCTGGGATTCGGCGACTTCCAGCTTTGGAACGGGGACAAGGCGGTGGTACGCGGCTATAATTGGAGCGATTTTACCATGGAAACGGATATCCGTCCGGATACATTCGCCCGGAAAGGGGGTGTCATTTTCCGAGTGCAGAATCCCGGTTTTGGTCTCACGCTTTTTAGCGGTTATTTTGCTGCTATCGATCAAAATACGCACGAAGTATTTCTGAACAAAATAAAGAATGGTACGGAGACGGAAATGGCCCGCACAAGCTTGGACGGTGAGGCCAAAGAATGGTACCATTTAAAGGTACAAACCGACGGTTCATCTATTGGCGTTTATATCGATGGCAAGCAGTATATTTACATTTACGATACGGACTTTAAACAAGGTTCTGTCGGCATACGTACGCTTGATAGCGGTGTTCGTTTTGATAACTTTTTAATCGTCAGCAAATATGTTTCCATTAGAAGTGGGGAAGTACTGCCGGGCAATTTTTATTTAAAACAGAATTATCCCAATCCTTTTAATGATTCCACCTGGATTGATTACTATCTGCCTAGAAGCGGTATGACAAGAGTTCGGGTCTATACCAGCGATGGGCGGCTGGTTAAAGAATATGGACCGGATAATGAAAATGCCGGCTGGCACCGTCTTTTTTTTGAAGGAAGTCATTTAGCCAGCGGTATATATGTCTATACTCTTAAATACGATCAGCAGATCCACGCAGCCAAAATGTTGCTGGTCAAATAGATCGGCGAGGATCATAAATGATATTCAAAATGATACTTATAATTTTAATCTATTTCGTATTTTTAAATGCAGGCTGGCAGCCTAAAGAAGCGCCCCTGATGACCTCCTGGGGGGAAGCTGTTGACCCGCAAAACGTTTTGCCGGAATATCCACGGCCTCAGCTGCAACGCACACACTGGATAAACCTGAACGGTCTCTGGCAGTTCCAGCAGGCGGCGGTGGGTGAAGATACTCCTTTCGGTTCCGTTGTTTTAAGCGATACGATATTAGTACCTTTCCCGGTGGAAGCAGCGCTCTCCGGCATTATGCAGCCAATGGAAAGAATGTGGTATAAACGCTATTTTTCATATCATGCCAGATTCTCCAACGAACATGTTCTTTTGCATTTCGGTGCCATTGACTGGCATGCCAAGGTATGGATAAACGGTAACTTGGCTGGTGAGCATAAAGGTGGATACGATCCTTTTACCGTTGATATTAGCGATTATGTGGCTGAAGGAAACAGTAACGAGTTGATCGTCTGGGTTTTCGATCCAACCGACGCCGGACAGCAACCCCTTGGTAAACAAAAAAGAATACCCGAATCTATCTGGTTTACTTCCTGTAGCGGTATTTGGCAAACGGTCTGGATAGAGCAGCTTCCTTCGTTTTATCTGACGAAAGTAGCAATCAGGACGAATATTGAAAACGGTACGCTGTATATTGATCCGCACCCCAATGATGCAGCAGTCAATGCATCTCTGCAAACGACAGTCCGATTGAATGGTGATTTGGTGGCGCAAAAACAGATGTACGGTGTCCATCCTTTCGAAATAACACTTCCTGATCCCCGTTTATGGTCGCCTGACGACCCGGTTTTATATGATATCAAAATCATTCTGGATAATTTTGCCACGGAAGATGATACGGTCCGTACATATACGGGATTAAGGAAAATCGGTCTGGGGAAAGATGAAAATGGTTTTACACGCATTATGCTGAACAATAAAGTATGTTTTAATTTCGGCCCTTTGGATCAAGGATATTGGCCGGACGGCGTGTACACGGCACCGAGTGATGAGGCGCTCAAGTTCGATATCGAATACGCTAAAAAACTGGGCTTTAATATGATTCGCAAGCATGTTAAAGTGGAACCGGCCCGTTGGTACTACTGGACGGATAAAATCGGTATGTTGGTCTGGCAGGATATGCCCAACGCCGGTAATGATGGCACCGAGGCAAAGGCCCAGTTTCAGGCCGAATTGACGGCTATGGTGGAAAATCTGAAGCATTTTCCCTCCATTGTTCAGTGGGATGTTTTTAATGAAAACTGGGGCAAATACAACGCCCCGGCAATGGTTACTCTGGTAGAACAGTTGGATTCTACCCGATTAATCAATCCAAACAGCGGCTGGAATGTGGGTGGATTTGATGACGGAGTAGGTAATATTAACGATCTGCATACTTATCCGGGACCTGTGGCGCCTTCGCCCGAAAAAAATAGAGCCGGTGTTTGCGGGGAATACGGCGGCCTCTGGTCCCAACCCGAGGGACATTGCTGGACCGAATATACCGCTGAGGGATATCAAGACCCCAATGAT
>Ga0256841_1000684_pt1 | contig 33191 bp, 28 predicted proteins | sample 356308metaG_FD_185971 | JGI IMG/M metagenome (GOLD analysis project Ga0256841, IMG submission 185971) | Hydrothermal vent microbial communities from Mid Atlantic Ridge, Atlantic Ocean - 356-308 | ecosystem: Environmental > Aquatic > Marine > Hydrothermal vents | place: Atlantic Ocean: Mid... | reverse complement strand
GAGGCCAACCCCATCCCCTGGGCGGTGGACGGCATCCCCGAGGGGTTCCACTATACGCTGCTGGACAGCAACTTTGACCATTTCGAACCATTGATGGAACTGGCACTGGGCCGCGTGCCGGCGCTGGAAACCGCTGGGATCAAGACGCTGACCAACGGGCCGGAGAGCTTCACGCCGGATGGCAATTTCATCATCGGCGAAGCGCCCGAACTGCGCAATTTCTTTGTCGGCGCGGGGTTCAATGCCTTTGGCATCGCCGCCGGTGGTGGCGCGGGCATGGCACTGGCTGAATGGGTGAAAAACGGCGAGCCGCCCTTTGATCTGTGGTCTGCCGACATCCGCCGCTTTGGCCGACCGCATTTCGACACCGACTGGGTGCGCATCCGCACGGTCGAGGCGTATGCCAAACACTACACCATGGCCTGGCCTTACGAGGAGCATTCCTCGGGCCGTCCCTGCCGCAAATCGCCGCTTTACGAGGTGCTGAAGGATCAGGGCGCCTGTTTCGGGGAAAAGCTGGGATGGGAGCGGGCGAACTGGTTTGCCGGCGCAGGTGAAACGCCGCAGGATGTCTACAGCTTCGGGCGGCAAAACTGGTTTGATGCGGTCGGGCGTGAGCATAAGGCGTGCCGCGAGGCTGCGGTGCTGTTCGACCAGACATCCTTCGCCAAATTCGCGCTGAAAGGGCCGGATGCGCTGGCCGCGCTGAACTGGATTTGCGCCAACAATGTGGACAAACCCGTCGGCGCGCTGACCTATACGCAAATGCTGAATGATCACGGCGGGATCGAATGCGACCTGACCATTGCACGGGTGGCGGAGGATGAATTCTACATCGTCACCGGCACCGGCTTTGCCACCCATGATTTCGACTGGATTTCCCGCAACATTCCGGCGGGGATGAATTGCCAACTGTTCGATATCACCTCCTCCAACGCCGTGCTGTCGCTGATGGGACCGCGTGCGCGCGACATCCTGCAAGCAGTCACCCGCGCCGATGTCTCGAACGCGGGCTTTCCCTTTGGCAGCACCAAAACCATCGGCATCAAAGGTTGCCCTGTTCTGGCCCTGCGGGTGACTTACGTTGGCGAGTTGGGGTGGGAGCTGCACCTGCCGGTCGAATACGCCACCACGGTTTATGCGGCGCTGATGCAGGCGGGGGCGGAACACGGGCTGGTGAATGCCGGCTACCGCGCGATTGACTCGCTACGGCTGGAAAAGGGCTATCGCGCCTGGGGGGCCGACATCGGCCCCGACCACACCCCGCAGGAAGCGGGGCTTGGCTGGGCGGTGAAGCTGAAGGGCAACACCCCGTTCAAGGGCCGCGAGGCCGCGCAGGCGCAGGCGGACGGTGGCGTGAAAAAGATGATGGCCTGTTTCACCTGCGATGCCGACGTGGTGCTTCTGGGCCGCGAAACCATCTATCGCAACGGCGAACGTGTCGGCTGGCTGACCTCGGGCGGTTTTGGCTATACCGTCGATAAATCAATCGGTTACGGCTATGTCCGCAACCCGGACGGGGTGACGCGGGATTACATCATGGAGGGCAGTTATGAACTGGAAGTGGCCACCGAACGGGTAAAATGCAAGGTTCACATGGCACCGCTTTATGATCCGCAGATGCGCCGGATCCGGCAGTGATCTGTTTTGCAAACAAACACCTTTTCACTGCCCCTTATCCCAACTGATTGACGTACATCAGAAAAGCCTCGTATTCTGTGGTTTTCAAGGAGCGTTCATGGGAAAACCCACGGTTCACGATATCGCAAAAGAGGCGGGTGTCAGTCTGGCCACGGTCGACCGGGTGTTGAATTCCCGGCCGGGCGTGCGGGAAAAGACTGTACGGCGTGTCCAGACGGCCGTGCAAACATTGGGCTATGTGCGTGATCTGACAGCCGCGAACCTGTCGCGCAAACGCGAGTACAGGTTTGTCTTTGTTCTGCCGCAAGGGGCCGGGCAGTTTGTCGAGACTCTGCGCGCGGCCCTGCTTGAGGCGGGGGAGGCCCATGCGGCTGACCGTATGGCCGTTGAGATCATTTCCACCCCAATGCATGACGCGCATGTTGTTGCCGATTTGCTGAATTCACTTGGCCCGAAACTCTATTCCGGGGTGGCTGTTCTGGCACAGGAAACCCCTGCCGTTCGCGATGCAATCCGGCATTTGAAAGAAACGGGCCTGCCTGTTGTGACGCTCGTGTCAGATATTCCGAGCTCTGATCGTGATCATTTTGTCGGAATAGACAATGTGGCTGCCGGACGCACTGCGGCTGTACTGATGGGGCGGTTTCTGGGTGGTTTCACCGGGAAGATCCTGATTTCAGCGAGTTCCATGCTGGCCCGTGACAGCATAGAGCGGCGGCTTGGCTTTGATAACGTGATGGCCGAGCGGTTTGGGAACATCCAGGTATTGCCATCGCTGGAGTTGCGTGACCAGCCCGCCCGCATGATGAAGATTGTCAAATCGGTTTTGCAGTCTGACCCATCTATTGCCGGGGTATACTCTCTGGGGCCAATCAATGAGGCATTTCTTGCAGCCTTGCGTGCCTCCGGGCGGCTGGATGATCTTGTGGTGATTACCCATGAACTGACGCCGATCACACGCACCGGGCTTTTGGCGGATGAAATAGACGCAGTCATAACCCAGAATGTGGGGCATCTGGTGCGGAGCGCCATGCGCATTCTGCGGGCAAAATGCGACGGTCGGCGTATTATCGAATCTCAGGAACGTATCCGCACGGATATCATCATCAAGGAAAACCTGCCCTGAAACCAGCAGATTTCAGGCGTTTCACAAGGAGTGAATGCCATGAGGACGATCAAGGGGCCCGCACTGTTTCTTGCGCAGTTTGCAGCGGATGACCCCCCTTTTGACACCTGGGAGAACATCACCCGATGGGCCGCCGATTGCGGATATGAAGGCGTGCAGGTGCCCAGTTGGGATACGCGCCTGTTCGATTTGGAAAAGGCTGCAAAATCAAAAGGATATTGTGATGATTTCAAGGGAATGGCCGCTGAGAACGGCGTGGTTGTTACCGAGTTGTCCACACATCTTCAGGGGCAGCTTGTGGCGGTTCATCCGGCCTATGACGTGGCGTTTGACGGCTTTGCCGCTCCGGCGGTGCGTGGCAACCCGAAAGCCAGACAGGAATGGGCGGTAAACCAGGTGAAAATGGCGTTATCGGCCAGCAGTAATCTGGGGCTGAGCGCACATGCAACCTTTTCCGGCGCATTGGCCTGGCCCTATGTGTACCCTTGGCCACAACGTCCGGCCGGGCTTGTCGAATTGGCCTTTGACGAATTGGCGGCACGCTGGTCGCCGATCCTGGACCACGCTTCGGAGAAGGGCGTGGATCTCTGCTATGAAATTCACCCGGGTGAGGATCTGCATGACGGTGTGAGTTTCGAGATGTTTTTAGAGCGTGTCGGACAACATGAGCGCGCCAAGATGCTATATGACCCGTCCCACTATGTGCTGCAGGCTTTGGACTATTTGCAGAATATTGACATTTATCACGACCGCATCGGTATGTTTCATGTCAAGGATGCAGAGTTCAACCCGACAGGGCGGCAAGGGGTTTATGGCGGATATCAATCCTGGATAGACCGGGCTGGCCGATTCCGTTCACTGGGGGACGGGCAGGTGGATTTCGGGGCGGTTTTCTCCAGGCTGACGCAATACGGTTTTGATGGTTGGGCGGTGGTGGAATGGGAATGCGCCATCAAGAACCCGGAAGACGGTGCACGCGAAGGTGCTGCCTTTGTGCGCGATCATATCATTCGGGTGACAGACAAAAGCTTTGATGATTTTGCGGGTAGCGGCAGTGACGAAACGGCCAACCGAAAAATGCTCGGGCTGGAATGAACAACAAGCCGCGCGTGTTCGCCTGTTTGCGATTCGCCGGGCTGATGCATAAGCATGGCGCTGGCTGGTTTTGTTGTCTGATAGCATGCGCGATGTGCTGAAAGGGCCGGAAATGGCTGATGCCACCTATCTCGACGCAGGTGAAGATTGCCCGCATTGTTATTGATAATACTGAATAAAAATCTGACTGGTTGAAGGGGAGGCCGATGCGGGAAGTCGGGATTTGGGCCCGCTCCATGGATCTTCCAGAAATATCTTTACTTGAGGTACGTTCCTCATTTAGCGTCAATCCCATACCTTCAAAGGCTTGCTATTTGAAGAACTGGCCGTTTGGGGGCAAAAACGGGAGGATTATCAATGAAAACGACCAGATTACTGGCGGCAACCGCATTGACTGTTGCAACCGGATTTTCCGCGACAGCCGTCTCGGCCGAGGAACTGACGCTGTGTTGGGCGGCCTGGGATCCGGCGAACGCGCTTGTTGAACTCAGCAAGGATTTTGAGGCCAAGACCGGCAATACGATGAAGTTCGAGTTTGTACCCTGGCCGAACTTTGCCGACCGGATGCTGAATGAACTGAATTCCGGTGGCAAGTTGTGCGACCTGCTGATCGGAGACAGTCAATGGATCGGTGGCGGCGCTGAAAACGGCCATTATGTCAAGCTGAATGACTTCTTTGAGAAAGAAGGCATCAGCATGGACGATTTTCTGCCAGCTACGGTCTATGCCTATTCAACCTGGCCCAAAGGCACGCCGAATTATTATGCGCTGCCGGCAATGGGGGATGCAAATGGCTGGTTCTACCGCAAGGACTGGTTTGAGAAACCGGAGATTCAGGCCGCATACAAAGAGGCTACGGGGCAGGATCTGCGCGAGCCGCAAACCCAGGAGGAACTGTTGCAGATTGCGCAATTCTTTCAGGGACGCGAAATAGACGGCAAGAAACGCTATGGCGCGGCGATCTTTACCGAGCGTGGTTCCGAAGGCATCACCATGGGCGCGCTTGGCTCATTGTTTACCTTTGGGTTCAAGTTTGAAAACACTCCCGGTAAATATGACATGGAAGGTGCTGTGAACGGCCCGGATTCCGTCAAGGGGCTGGAGTTTTACAAAACGCTTTATAAAACGGCGACACCTCCGGGCTACACCGACGCATATATGGAGCAGAGCCTGGATGCTTTCAAATCCGGACAGGTTGCACTGGGCATGAACTGGTTTGCATTCTTCCCCGGCCTCTACAGCGATCCGGATATTGGCGGCGACAAGATCGGGTTCTTTCCCAACCCGCCGCAAAAAGTCGCCGGGTCCATGCTGGGCGGGCAGGGCATTTCTGTTGTCAGCTATTCCGACAAGAAGGACGCGGCACTTGAGTATATAAAGTGGTTCGCTCAACCCGAGATTCAGGCGCAGTGGTGGAAACTCGGTGGATACTCCTGCCGCAAATCGGTGCTGCTTGATCCCAGTTTCAAGGACAGTCAGCCCTTTGCTGCGGACTTTCTGGTCGCAATGGGCGACGTGAAGGATTTCTGGCAGGAACCCGCCTATGCTGAATTGCTTTTGGCAATGCAAAAGCGGCTTCACGATTATGTCGTTGCTGACAAGGGAACGGCACAGGAAGCCCTTGATAAACTGGTCGAGGATTGGACCGAAACTTTCCAGGATGAAGGTAAACTGTAAATTGATCTTCGCCTGTGCCGTCCCGGCGCAGGCGTTTGACGATGGGCGGGGCTGAATCTCGGCCCGCCCGATACGGCACTCCGACCAGAAAGACACCGTATGTCTGCATCTCCGATTGACCGCGTTGCAAAAGCAACGCCACCAAAACTGGCAAGAAAAATCAGAGGCCTGTCCGACCGAACCATTGCGTGGATTTTTGTTGCGCCATCTATTTTTCTGTTGCTGGCCGTCAACATCTTCCCGCTTATCTGGACGATCAACCTCAGTTTCACCAATTTCAAGGCCAACCGGCCGGGCCGGGAAATAAAATATATCGGGTTAAGGAACTATGAGCGCATCCTTGGGGACAGCGACATATGGCTGACGATGCAGGCCACGGCGCATTTCCTGTTCTGGACAATTGCGCTGCAGGTTCTGATCGGCTTCACGCTGGCCTGGCTTATCAACAGGAAGTTCAAGGGAAATGATCTGTGGACCACAATCATTGTCCTGCCGATGATGTTGTCGCCTGCCGTGGTGGGGAACTTCTGGACTTTCCTTTATCAGCCGCAAATCGGCCTGTTCAATTACGTGGTTTCGTTTTTCAGTGGCGTTGACCCATCATCGTTTTCCATGCTGGGCGAGGTTTCGCTTGCGCCCTGGGCCATTGTGATTGTCGATACCTGGATGTGGACGCCCTTTGTCATGCTGATCTGTCTCGCCGGGTTGCGATCCATTCCTGACTATATTTATGAGGCTGCAGCAATAGACCGGGCCAGTAAATGGCGACAGTTCTGGACGATTACCTTGCCAATGGTCCTGCCCTTTCTCATGCTGGCCGTATTGTTCCGGGGGATAGAAAATTTCAAGATGTTTGATCTCGTGGTTCAACTCACCGGTGGGGGCCCCGGTTCCACAACCGAACTGACGTCGATCAACCTCAAACGGGAAGCCTTTGAAAAATGGCGGACCGGCTATGCATCCGCCTATGCGATCATTCTTTTCGTGACAGTGTTTGGCCTGGCTTCGATCTACGTGAAAGCATTGAACAAGGTGAAAGAAAGATGAGCGGCTATTCGATCACCGATCCGACCCGAAGGCAGAAGTGGATTGCCGGAACACTGGTGGTTCTCTACGCCCTGATCACCATCATGCCGCTGTTGTGGATTTTCATGACAGGTTTCAAATCACCCGTTGATGCCATTGCCTATCCGCCAAAGGTCACGTTCCAGCCGACGCTGGAAGGCTATGTGAACCTGTTCACCACCCGAACGCGGGTTGCGCCAGAGCAACTTGCGGCCCTGCCGCCTCCGGAAACCTGGTATGAGGCGATTGTACGTAACCGCAACATGGTCATTGCCGGGCCATCCCGCTATGGGCAGCGTTTCCTGAATTCGGTGATCATCGGGTTTGGCTCGACCTTCTTGTCGGTTTTCCTCGGGACTTTGGCGGCTTATGCATTCTCGCGTTTCAGGGTGCCGCTCAAGGATGATCTGCTGTTTTTCATATTGTCGACGCGCATGATGCCGCCGATTGCCGTTGCAATTCCCATTTTCCTGATGTTCCGCACGCTTGGCCTGTCCGACACGCATTTGGGGATGATCCTGCTTTATACAGCGGTCAACATCAGCCTTGCGGTCTGGCTGCTCAAGGGGTTCATCGACGAAATTCCCCGAGAGTATGAAGAGGCGGCGCTGATTGACGGCTACACGCGCTTTCAGGCTTTTTACAAGGTTGTGCTGCCGCAGGCGGCAACCGGCATTGCCTCGACCGCCATTTTTTGCCTGGTCTTTGCCTGGAACGAATATGCGTTTGCTGTGCTGCTGACCAGTGGCAATGCCCAGACCGCTCCGCCTTTCATCCCCACAATCATTGGTGTCGGGGGGCAGGACTGGCCGGCCGTCGCCGCCGGGGCAACGATTTTTCTGTTGCCGGTCATGATCTTTACCATCCTGCTGCGAAAACATCTCTTGCGTGGCATAACCTTTGGAGCAGTCCGAAAATGAGCCGTTTTTTCAATGGAATCCTGCGTCTTCGCCGCGGCCCCTGGGAAATGACCGCCACGGTTCTGATCGGGTTGGGGGTGTTCATGCTGATGCAGCCTTTTGTTTTATGGGCCTATACTTACTCCTTTGTCATAACGCTGGTTGGAACGGTGATGTTCATCATCGTGAGCCACTTTCCGGAGTAGCAAATGGCAGAGATTGTAATCCGGAACCTGCGTAAGGATTTTGGCGATTTCAACGCTGTTGAAGCCTCCTCTTTTACCGTGCAGGATGGAGAGTTCTTCATGCTGCTCGGACCTTCCGGTTGCGGAAAGACCACCACGCTGCGGATGATTGCAGGGTTGGAAATGCCGACCTCCGGGCAGATTTTGATAGACGGCGAGGATGTCACCGGAAAACCGGCGAGTGAGAGAGATATTGCCTTTGTTTTTCAAATGTTTGCGCTTTATCCTCATATGAATGTCCGCCGCAATATAAGCTATCCCTTGATCAGCCAGGGCATGCCCCGCGAGGCGGTACGAAAAAAAGTGGCCGAAGTGGCTGCCATCCTCGGGATCGCAGACATTCTTGATCGGCCGGTCGGCGGGTTGTCCGGTGGAGACCGCCAGCGCGTGGCCCTTGGGCGCGCCATCGTACGCGACCCCAAGGCCTTTATGATGGATGAGCCGCTGGGGGCGCTCGACGCGGAATTCCGGGAACATATGGCAGAGGAATTACGCGCCCTGCATGACCGCATGAACGCAACGACCGTTTATGTAACGCATGACCAGCTTGAAGCCATGCAGATGGGGGACAAAATTGTTGTGATGAATCACGGGGTGATCGAACAGTTTGGCACGCCACAGGATATTTATGACAAACCGGCAACGCAGTTTGTCGCTGAATTCATCGGCTCCCCGCCGATGAGCTTTCTGCCGTTCAGCGGCACCGTTGCCGCGGGGGCAGGCAGCGTCGAGCTTGAGGGGGTGGAATTGCCGGTTCCGCAACTGCGGGAAGGCGCGCGCGGCGATCTGGTGTTTGGCGTTCGCCCGGAACATGTCCGTTTGTCAGACAGCGCACGCTATCGGGCCAGGGTGCTGGCAACAGAATATCTGGGGACAACCCAAATCGTGACTCTGGAGTCGCCAAACGGCGTTCTCAAGGCGCGTATAGCATCAGATCAGCCCGTTACTGTGGAGCAGACAGTCGGGCTGGAGTTCAATGCCCGCACCATCAGCCTGTTTGAACGGAAAACGGGCCGCGCCCTGGTGTCGGAGCTGAATGAAGGGGTGCTGAAAAATGGCTGAAGTCACCCTGACGAATGTCTCGAAATCCTTTGGGGATACACGCGCGCTCGACAATATCACAATGACGGTTCCCGACGGTGCGTTCGTGGTGCTGCTTGGACCGACCGGGGCAGGAAAAACCACTATGCTCCGGCTGATATCCGGTCTGGAGCATCCCGATGCAGGCGATATTCTGATTGATGGACAATCGGTTGTGCGCGACACGCCTGCACAGCGCGATGTTGCGATGGTTTTTCAGCAGTATTCTTTGTATCCGCATCTGACGGTCCGTGAAAATCTGGCCTTTCCCTTGCGTTCACCTGTATTGAGAACGCCAAAAGACGAGATTCGGCGCAAGATTGACGAGGTCGCCGAAGTTCTGAGCATCAGCCACAAGCTGGACAACAAGGCGACCGAGCTTTCCGGCGGTGAAATGCAGCGTGTTTCGATCGGTCGGGCGCTTGTGCGCGACCCGAGAATTTTTCTGATGGATGAGCCGCTCAGTTCACTGGATGCCAAGTTGCGTGCGGATCTGAGAGTGGAACTGAAGCGTATTCAGGCAAGTCTTGGCGCGACCATTCTCTATGTCACCCACGACCAGATCGAGGCCATGACAATGGCCACCCATGTGGGGGTGCTGGACAGTGGGACGTTGATACAGTTTGGCCCTCCCCGTGAGATTTATGAACGCCCGGTCAGTCAATACGCTGCGCAGAGGCTTGGGCTTCCGCGCATCAATCTGTTGCCTGCGAATCTGTTCCCCGGGGCCCCGCCCGGTGCCGTAACGATTGGGCTGCGGCCGGAACAGCTGATCCAGGGTGAAGGTCAGGAAAGCACGGTTGTAAGGGTCGAACACCTGGGCGATCAAAGCCGGCTGCATCTGAAACTGAAGGATCATGCGATTACCACCTTGACGGATGTGCATACGCTTCTGAAACCCGGTGACAGTGTTGCCATTGCCCCAAGTTCTCCGCTGTATTTTGATGCGGGCGGAACCCGAATTGAATGAGGAGAGTGACCATGACGCAATTCATCAACTCAAAGGAAACACTGGTTACCGAAGCCATTGACGGGGTTTTACGCACAGCCGGTGGGCGGCTTGCACGTCTTGACGGATACCCGCATATCAAGGTGGTCGTGCGGACGGACTGGGACCGTTCCCGTGTTGCCCTTGTTTCGGGGGGCGGTTCGGGGCACGAACCTTCACACGCCGGTTTTGTCGGGCAGGGGATGCTGACGGCAGCCGTCTGCGGCGACGTTTTTGCCTCACCCTCGGTTGACGCGGTACTTGCGGGCATACTGGCGGTCACAGGCAAACCTGGCTGCCTGCTGATTGTCAAGAATTACACAGGTGACAGGTTGAATTTTGGCCTGGCGGCGGAACGTGCCCGCGCCCTGGGGTTACATGTTGAAATGGTTGTGGTGGATGATGACATTGCGCTGCCTGATCTGCCTCAGCCGCGCGGCGTGGCCGGGACATTGTTCGTTCACAAGATCGCAGGTGCTTTGGCTGAACAGGGGGCGGATCTGGAAACGGTTGCACAGGTGGCCAAACATGTCATCGATGGTGTCGTTTCGATTGGCATGTCACTGGATACCTGCACGGTGCCGGGGTCGCCGAAAGAAAACCGGATCGAGGCCGGGAAAGCCGAGCTTGGCTTGGGAATCCATGGCGAGGCCGGTATAGAGCAGGTGGATTTTTCCGGGGCGAATGCTGCGATGGGGATGGTGGTTGACAGATTGGCGCCAAATATCGGGCCGGGGCCGCATGTGGCCTTGCTGAACAATCTCGGCGGGACAACACCGCTTGAGATGGCGGTTCTGGCCGAAGAACTGGTGCGATCACGGATTGGCAGTCAAATTCACTGGATGGTTGGCCCGGCGCCTCTGATGACGTCCCTGGACATGCAGGGGTTTTCCGTATCTCTGCTTCCGGTGGGAAATGAGGAAGAGGTGGCACTGAAGGTCCCCGTTGGCCCCTGGGCGTGGCCCGGATGCAATCCGGTGGGTGAGATACCGATTATTCCCCTGGCCGACGGGTTAAGGCCCATTCAGCCAATGCCCTCCAAGAATGCAAAAACACAAAAACTGATTGAAGAATGTTGTGAGACGCTGATCAGCGCTGAAGGGAAACTGAACGCGCTGGATGCGAAATCAGGCGATGGCGACACGGGATCGACGCTCGCGACGGCGGCGCGCGCCCTGCAAGGGGCATATGACCATCTGCCACTGGCCGATGCCACCCAGCTATACCGGGCCATAGGTCAGGAACTCAGCCAGACCATGGGGGGATCGTCCGGAGTATTGTTGGCCATCTTCTTTGCAGCGGCGGGGGATGCTTCGGCCAGTGGCCAGGATACTGTCGGCGCACTGAAGGCCGGACTCGACCGCATACAGCAGGTCGGGGGAGCCCGTCCGGGGGACCGCACGATGATTGATGCGCTGTTCCCGGCTCTTGAGGCCCTGTCAGAAGGCTATCCCGCAGCGGCCCTGGCCGCCCGCAAAGGCGCGGATATGACCGCAAGCATAACCCGGGCCAAGGCCGGTCGGGCCAGCTATATCGCAGAAGAAAAACTCGCCGGTCACAATGATCCGGGGGCAGAGGCTGTTGCCCTGCTGTTTGAGCATTTGGCGAAAACCGCAACAGACTGATTTCAGGCATCGCCGCCTTTTCTGCCCAACCGGCTGGTCTGCATTTATCTGTTCGGATAGGCTTGCTGCAAACACGATCCGCAACAGATCAGGGCCATTATTATGCCGCATGACCATTCGGCTTCCAATATTTCCGATGTTGACCTTACTCCGGCTTTTCGCTGGTCTGTCGGGTTGAACGCCACTTATGTGGTTTTTGAAGCCATTGCCGGGTTCTGGACCGGCTCGTTGGCATTGCTTGCGGATGCGGCACATAATCTGACAGATGTGGCCGGATTGCTGATTGCCTGGGGGGCGGCAACCCTGGCGGGGCGATCCGCGACGCAACGCTATACCTATGGGTTTGGCCGCGCGACGATGCTGGCTGCCCTGGCAAATGCCATTGCCATTCTCGCCGGGTCGGGTGCCGTCGTCTGGGAGGCAATTCACCGCTTTGGAGATCCGGTCGAAATCCCCGGTGGTACTGTAATGGTCGTGGCCGGCGTGGGTATTCTGATCAATGCCGGGTCGGCAATGCTGTTTCGTGGTCACGGGAATGATCTGAATGCCAGAGGTGCTTATCTGCATATGGCGGCAGATGCCGCGGTTTCTCTGGCGGTTGTTCTGGCGGCTGGTGGGATTTTGCTGACCGGCTGGCAATGGTTGGATCCGGTTGTGGCAATCGGCGTCAGTCTCTTGATTGCCGTCACCGCATGGCAGCTTCTGGGCAAGGCCACCGGTGCTGTCATGGATGCGGTTCCCGATACGGTAGATCGTCAGAACATAGAAAGCTATCTGGCAGGCCTTCCCGGTGTAAGCGACGTGCATGATTTGCATATCTGGCCGCTGAGCACGACACAGACAGCCCTGACGGCGCATCTGGTCATGCCCGATGGTGCGCCGGGAGATGCGTTTCTGCATGCCGTGCGCGCAGAGTTGAAAAACCATCACGCCATCGCGCATGCAACCATCCAGATCGAGCAGGCCTGCGATCCGGATTATCCGGTTCATTGAGGCACTCTCCGGGAAAGATTATCTGAAAACCTCTTTCCAATGGCGGCAGTTTGCAACATTGCGGCTTTCCGCCCAGCCGCGGCGTGCCTGCCAAACAGCGTATTTCATCATGGATAAATCGGTTGGACTCATCGCGCCACTTGCAAGCGCCAGACGGGCACCTTTTTGAAGGAGACGCTGGCATTGGGTATCACTGACACCCAGTTGATCAGGCTGTTCGCAGATTTCGATGGCGTGGCCAAGCTTTGCCGCGTGCTCTGCCATGGCGTCGAGGTTTACATGCAGTCTGCCCTGCGCATTGATCTGCCGGCCTGTCAGTTGCAGCAGTATGACGGGCAGGTCGAGGGCTTTGGCCTGATCCATTGTTCTGATCAGGCTTTCGGTTGGATCGGCCCCTTCGGAACCAGCGTGATTTGCCGGATAGCAGCAAAGGTAATCCAGTTGCGTCAGCAGATCGCTGTCATCGGGGAGCCCGCCATTCAGCGGGATTTCAATTGTTGCGGTCTTGAAGAAATGCACGGCTGCGCCGCCCGCATTGAAACGGTCAATCCTGTCATTGCGGGTCTGCAGCTTTTTCCGGCCGGACCGGTCTGAAGGGAAGGGGTCGGCAATCCCGATCCATTCATAGCCGAGTGCCCCGGCGCGGTTGGCAAGTTCGCTCAAGGGGGCAACGGAGGAGGCGACGCGCAAGTCACCTTTTATGGCGTTTTCCGGCAAAAGGTCGGGCAGGTTTTTGCTGCGCGCCGCTTCCATTTCTCCGTGCATTTCGCGCAATTCCGGCGGTATCCAGGCCATGCCGAAGGCTTTGTAAAGGCCCTGTTCATCGGCCCCGGCCAAAGATTTTCCCGCAGCATCAAACAACCCGTATTCATTCAGTTTCCAGCCATTTTTGACAGCCAGCTTTCGTATGGAAATCGTATGGGAGCGCGCGCCGGTAAAATAGGCAAGCGTCGTGCCATAGCTTTTTTCGCCAACGACCCGCAGGTCTACATGTAATCCTGATTTCAGAATGATCGTGCCGCGTGTTACCCCCCGCAGTTCGACCTGCCTCACGTCCGGAAAGGCGCAAAAATACCGGATCATACCCGGCCCGTTCCTGGCTGCGGCAACAATATCCAGATCACCGACAGTTTCTTTGCGCCGCCGGAAACTGCCGGCCATCTGGACTTTGATAACGCCCTCAAATGCGGACAGATAGCGGATCAGTGAAGCGGCGATCGGATCTGCCTCGACTATGGGCAGCCGCTTTTCCGGCCCCTTCAGCCTCAGTTTTTCAAGTTCGGCCAGAAGGTTGGATACTGTCTTGGGACCAAAGCCGGGCAAGCCGGCAACCCGGCCGTTGCGCAAGGCGGTTTCAAGATCCGCCAGCGTTTCGACCCCCAGGGATTCGTAGAGCAGTTCGACCTTGCGCGGTCCAAGGCCGGGGATCTGCAACAGATCCGTCAGAACCGGCGGGGTCCGCTCCATCACCTCGTCCAGCGTCGGGAAATCTCCGGTCTTGACGATGGTCTGGATTTTACCCGCCAGATCCTTGCCTATTCCGGGCAGTTGTGAAAGGTCTTCGCCGTTTGCCACCATATCGGCGATTGACCGCGGGAAGGTGTCTATGACCAGTGCCGCCTGGCGATAGGCGCGGATGCGGAAAGGGTTGGCGCCTTCGATATCCAGAAGGTCCGCCAGTTTGCGAAACAAGGAGGCGATTTCACTGTTTGTGATGCTCATTCTTCAGGGCTTTCCCTATGGGGGATGCCAGAACCAGAAACCCGGCCGGGGCGAGGCAGGTTGCCAGCATGACACTGTTGATATCCATATGCGCCTGCCAACTGTCCTGTTTCTGGTTTGCCGCGATCAACCATGTTTTCAGGATATGGGTACGCACCGGCTGATAGTGAGACAGTGACTGGATTTGCCGCAAGGTCGAATCGGAAATCTGCAGTCTGTCCAGCGGCAGGGTATCAGCGATCTCCAGCCCGATCGCCAGGCCCAGTTCTCGAAATGCAAGCCGTTGTCCGACCGCAAGGTTAAGGCCTCCCTTTTGCAGGAACAGATCCGTTCCGACTATGGCTGATCGCAAAAGCCGATTGATCAGACCTCCAGGCAGGTCGGTACAGTCCGGCGGGAGTTGCAGCAATCTGCCGGCATCAAACAGCAATCCCCCCAGCCCGAGGGGGTCATCGGTTTCCAGGGATTGGGAACCGGTAATCTGTGCCAGGGTTCTGATGTTGCCATGCAACTCTTCCAATGGGCTGTCTGGTGTACATTTCTGCACGGCCCTGACCAGAGAGAGACATGTCACCAGCCCGTCCAGCGGGTCGTGCTGCCCCATGGATGCAACCAGGGGCTGGCCAAGATCGGTGCGCATTTTCCAGTGCATGCGCATGCTCTGATCGGGCGCTTGCCAGACAAAGGCCCGATTGGCAACAAGTGCCAGTTCCAAGGCCCATCGCACAAGCTCTGGTGCGTCCAATGTGCATCCGGCCTGCATCAGCGCATGCATCCATTTGGTAAGGTAGTGGTAATACTGGCCGTCGCGGTCCCATTCGAGCTGAGCATCGAACGCAGCATCCGGTGCCCGCTCGGGCAGGGGCTTGCCAATACGCAAGCCCCCCGCGGTCGGGTGCTTTCGCCCCTCTTCTTCGCTCAGCCCGCTGATCCAGCCCTTGCGGGGGTCATCCGGCCTGAACCGCCCCAGGGTTTCATGGACCTGATCAATCAGGGCCAAGGCAAGTTTCTTGAACGCCTCATCGCGGGTTGCCTGATAAAGCGTCAGGAAATTGCAAACAGCGAAAGCATCCGTCCAGAGATATCGCCGCACGGGCCGGTCGGAAGACAGACCCGTGCGGTTGGCAAATGCAAGCATGATCTCCGAAGCAGCGGCCTGGCTGGCGGCCGGGTTGGGGTTGCTCATGGTTACACTCCAAACGGATACAGGTCTGGCAAGCCGGGCATTTGTTCAGCATCAAGCGGCGTCACAGCCCGGGTTGCATCTATCCAGATATACTCGTCAAACTGCCGGGACAGCTTTGCCTCGAAATAATGGCTGGCCAGCTCTGTCTCAGGTCGGTAGATCACGCCGATTGCCCGCTCCAGCCGTGGTTTGGCCAGTTCGTCATGCAACGACGCATCATCGGCGCGTCGCAGGGGCAGGATCAGGCCGGGTTGCTCGGTTCTGTGAAAGATACGCTCAAAGCTTTGTGCATGAGACGGGCGCACATTCTTGATCTCCATCGGGCCTTCCCAGTTGGACGCCGCCGCCACGGTGCCGTGGTCGGTTCCAAAACCGATATGACAGGTCTGCTGCGGGAAAGCGTCGCGCGCCAACTGGCCAATGTTGATCTCACCGCGCGCGGACATTTCCGTAAAGGCCGCGTCACCTATGTGTGAATTATGCGCCCAGACGACCGCTTTTGACCCGGCCCCCCGGAAGGTCAGCAAGGTGCGCAGCGTGTCGAACATATGTGTATCGCGCAGATTCCATGAGGCATGTGAGCCATAATACATCACCCGATAATAACGCTCGGCATCTGCCACGAGACGGGCATTTTGCGTCGCATCAAGGAATTTCTCCCCGTCATGCGCGGCCAGTTTGCTCTGGTTTTTGAACAAATCTGTCAGCATTTTGACGACGTCATCTTCACAGGCCCGGTATTTTCCGGTCAGGGCTGCATGCCCATAGGCCGCCGGATCACTTTCCCATGGCGACAGGCAGCCATAGCGTTCGCGTGCGATGCGGGCCAGATCGGGGTCAATACCATCCAGATATTCGATAACCCGGCTGGCGGAATTATAGAGCGAATACATGTCCAGCCCGTAAAATCCTGCCCGTTGCGCTTCTGGCAGGTCGCGGTTGTGTTCATGCATCCAGTCAACAAACCGGCGCATCTCTTCATTTCGCCACATCCAGACCGGGAAACGGGCAAAGGCTTCCCAGCTCGATGGCGGGACATCTACGTGGCGCACATAATCGTCAATGCGCGCGGCATCGGGCCAATCGGCCTCGACCGCAACGATGTTGAAGCCCTTTTCCTCGATCAGCCTGCGGGTGATCCTGTCACGCATCCGGTAAAATTCACTGGTGCCGTGGCTGGCCTCTCCCAGCAGGACCACGCGTGCGTTGCCGATGCGTTCAATCAGGGCATCCAGGTTGGCTTCTTCCACTGTATCAAAGACTTGCGCGGATTTCTTGATCCATGCAGGAAGATCATCCGTCTGCCGGGGCCGGGTTTCGATGAGGCGCGGCTTGCCGTTGTCCGCAGGTGGCTCGTTGCTTTCCCAGCCCTCTTCCCCGATCAGGGGCACAAATCGGACATCGGCCAGTTCCTCGCGGTCAAACCCGCCATCTTCGCGTTTTGTCAGGCGCAGCAATTCCTGAACGATCGGGTTTTTCCCAACCGGCACCACCAGCCGGCCGCCAACCTTCAGTTGTGCCTTGAGAGATTCCGGAATATCGGGTGAGCCGGCAGATACGAGAATGGCGTCATAAGGTGCTGCATCCGGCCAGCCTTTGGTGCCGTCCCCCTGGATGACATGCACATTGTCATACCCCTGCCTGCTCAGGTTTTCGGCGGCAATGTCGGCCAGCTCCGCGATGCGTTCTATCGTCCAGACTTCCTTGGCAATCCGCGACAGAACGGCCGCGGCATAGCCGCAGCCCGCGCCAATTTCCAGCACCTTTTCTCCGCCTTCGAGATTCAGGGCTTCGACCATGAAACCCACGATATAGGGCTGCGAAATCGTCTGCCCGGCGGCAATCGGAAGGGGCCTGTCCAGATAAGCATTGGGCCGCATGTCGGCGGGAAGAAATTCTTCGCGTTTAACCGTGCGCAGTGCCTCCAGTACCTTGCCGTCACGCACCCCGCGGGCATAGACCTGTTCGCGCACCATTCTTTCTCGCTGTTGAGAATAAGTATCGGACATGATTCACTCCTTTTGTGTCGTGATATCGTTTCCGTTCTTCCCGGCTTGACCTTGGCAATACAGATTATTGTAACGCAAAAAACAAAAATACCGGGACTGTTCGCCTCTTGTTTCATAAATAGGGACAATCACGGGAATTTGAAGAGGGGATGCAACCTGAAGGCAGCGACCGCCGCATCTGAAAACAGAAAAGGCCGGGAAGCCCCGGCCAATTGCTGATGCGGAGAGCGCCTTTGTCAGATAATATCCTCAAACAGTTTGCGCGTATTCTCGCGGTCCAACACCACGGGGTTTCCGCCACAACTCGGGTCTTTCAGCGCCATTTCCACCAAGGTGTCGATCTGGTCTGATTCAACGCCCATTTCCGATAGCTTTCGTGCGATCTCCATGGAATCATTGAACTCCTGCACAAATTCCTGGAAGCCTTCAAACCCGCCCCCGATGCCAAGATAGGCGGCGGCGCGGTCAAAACGGTCTTTGATCTCGGGGGCATTCAAACGCAGCACGGCGGGCATGCAAACGGCATTGGTTGTGCCGTGGTGGGTGCCGTAAACTGCACCGATCGGGTGGGAAAGCGCATGGATCGCCCCCAGCCCTTTTTGAAAGGCCGTGGCGCCCATCATGGCAGCACTCATCATATGCGCACGCGCTTCCAGATCCTCGGGGTTTGCATAGGCGCGCGGCAGGTACTCCTTGACCAGCCGCATGCCTTCCAGCGCGATCCCCTGGCTCATCGGATGATAATGCGGGCTGGAGTAAGCCTCAACGCAATGGGCAAAGGCATCCAGCCCGGTGCCTGCTGTAATGAACTTTGGCATGCCCACCGTCAGTTCGGGGTCGGCGATCACCACGCTTGGCAGGACTTTCGGGTGAAAAATGATCTTTTTCACATGGGTCACGCTGTCGGTGATGACGCTGGCACGCCCGACTTCGGAGCCTGTACCGGCGGTGGTGGGCACGGCAACAATCGGGGCGATGGCATCGGCATCGGCGCGGGTCCACCAGTCATCCACATCCTCGAAATCCCAGATGGGGCGGGTCTGCCCGGCCATGAACGCCACCATCTTGCCCAGATCGAGCCCCGAGCCGCCACCAAAGGCGATGACGCCATCATGCCCGCCTGCGCGAAAGGCCTTTACCCCGGCTTCAAGGTTTTTCTCATTCGGGTTCGGATCGACGTCGCTGAACATGGCCCGCCCCAGTCCGCCAGCCTCCATAAGATCCAGCGTTTTCCGGGTGATGGGCAGATCTGCCAATCCCTTGTCCGTGACCAGCAGGGGTTTTTTCATTCCGGCCTGTGCACAGGCGTCCGCGATTTCGTTGATCCGACCGGCACCAAAGCGTATGGCGGTGGGATACGACCAGTTGCCAACAAGTTTCATTCAGATATTCCTCAGATGATATGATTTCGGGCGTGTCAGGTTGTGATAGCCGATGATTGACAAACCGCCCCCGCGGCCGGTGTTCTTGCAGCCGGTCCAGCACAGGCCGGGGTCCAGATAATCGGCACGGTTCATGAAGACGGTGCCGGTTTCGATCGCATCACCAATCTTTTCGGCGCGGGCCATGTCGGTTGTCCAGAGCGAAGCCGTCAGCCCGAATTCAGAGTCATTCATCAGCGCGATTGCTTCGGCGTCATCCCTGACGGGCATGATGCCAACGACGGGGCCAAAGCTTTCGTCGCGCATGACACGCATGCTATGGTCGACATTGGTCAGAATCTGCGGCATCAGGTAGGGTCCTTCGCCGGTGTCCTGCGGGAAAAGCGCCGGGTCGATCAGCGGTTTGGCGCCCTGGGCGACGGCTTCGCGGGTTTGCGCGCGCACTTCATCCGCCAGCCGGGCCTGCGCCATCGGCCCCATGGTTGTTTCCTGGTCCAGCGGATTGCCCAGCTTGTAGGTGTTGACCAGTTTCACGGCCTTTTCGACAAATTCGTCAAACCGGCTTTCAGCGACATAAATCCGCTCGATTCCGCAGCAACACTGGCCGGAATTGAACATTGCGGCGTCAATCAGCGTATCTACGGCCGCGTCTATATTGGCGTCATCCATCACATAACCGGGGTCTTTGCCGCCCAGTTCCAGCCCGAGGCCGGTGAAGGTGCCGGCAGCGGCCATTTCCATGGCCTTGCCACCACCGACAGAGCCGGTGAAATTGACGAAATCGAAGGCCCTGTCGCTGATCAGGCTTGAGGTTGTCTCATGATCGAGCACGATGTTCTGGAACACATCCGCCGGGATGCCGGCCTGGCGAAATCCTTGTTCCATACGCTCGCCAACCAGCGGCGTCTGGCTGGCCATTTTCAGCATGACAGAGTTGCCGGCGATCAGCCCCGGTGCAACCGCATTGATTGCGGTCATGAACGGATAGTTCCAGGGGGCAATCACCATCAGCAAACCGTGCGGGACACGTTTGATATAGCGCTTGAAACCAGCGCTTTCTTCGACCCCGATCGGCGCCAGCGCCTGCTCGGCGATTTCGGCCATATAGCTGGCGCGTTCGTTAAAACCGGAAAATTCGCCGCCATAGCGTACCGGGCGGCCCATTTGCCAAGCAAGTTCGGGCACGATTTCGTCATTCATGGCCCCGACATTGGCGACGCCCTGCATCACCAGTTCTATGCGTTCCTGCAAGGGGCGGGCGGCCCATTCCTTTTGCGCGGCGCGGGCGCGGGCCACACGTTCCCCGGCTTTTTCGAGGCTTTCAACAGGGCGTTCGGCAACCAGAGAGCCGTCTACCGGTGATATGCATTTGATGGTTTTTGTCATGATCCTCAGGCTCTTTCAAATCCACGGGCGATTTCATAGTCGGTGACGACCTTGTCAAATTCTTCCTGCTCCCACTGCGCGGCGCGGGTGTAGTGGTCAACCACATCGTCCCCCATGGCCTCGCGCAGCATTTTCGAGGCTTTCAGGGCCTCGCTCGCATCGCGCAGGTTGGCCGGGATATGATCAACATTCCTGGCGGCATAAGCGTCGCCGGACAGCGGCGGACCCAGTTCCAGACCTTCCTCGACCCCCTTCAGACCGGCGGCCAGTTGCGCGGCCATTGCCAGATAGGGGTTCATGTCGGATCCGCCAATGCGGCATTCTACCCGCACGGATTTGGTGCCTTCGCCACACAGGCGGAAACCGGCGGTGCGGTTGTCAACCGACCAGGCGGTGCCGGTGGGGGCGAATGTGCCCTTCTGGAATCGCTTGTAGCTGTTGATATAGGGGGCCAGAAAATAGGTGTAATCGGGGGCGTATTTGATCATCCCGGCGACATAGCTGCGCATCAGGTCGGACATGCCATGCGGTTTGTCCGCGTCGTAAAACAGCGATGTGCCGTCTTTCCACAGGGATTGGTGGACGTGCGAGGCGGAGCCGACCCTGTTGTGGTGCCATTTCGGTAAAAACGTCACGGCGTGGCCCTGTGCCCAGGCGATTTCCTTGATCGCGTGTTTGGCAATCGTGTGGTGGTCGGCGCAGTCCAGCGGCGCGCCGTATTTGATATTCAGTTCTTCCTGCCCGGCCTCGGCCTCGCCTTTGGAGCCTTCCACCGGCACACCGGCGGCAATCAGATGATTGCGGATCGGGCGCATGATGTGCTCTTCCTTGGTGGTTTGCAGGATATGGTAATCCTCGTTATAGGCGCTGATCGGTTGCAGATCGCGGAAGCCCTCGGCCCGGATTTCGTCAAAGGATTTCTCGAACAGGAAAAATTCCAGTTCGGTCGCCATCATCGCGTCCATGCCCATATCGGCCAGTCGCGCCAGCTGACGCTTCAGCACCGCGCGGGGGGAATGGGTGACGTCATTGCCGTGGTGATCCAGCACATCGCACAGCACCATTGCCGTGCCTTCCAGCCACGGAACCGGGCGCAGCGTGTCCAGATCGGGCTTCATCACGTAATCGCCATAGCCGCTTTCCCAACTGGTGCTGGCATAGCCGTCGGGGGTGGCCATTTCCAGATCGGTGGCCAGCAGGTAGTTGCAGCAATGGGTTTCTTGCCATGCGCCATCGAGGAAATACTGCGCCACCATGCGTTTGCCCATCAATCGGCCCTGCATGTCGACCATCACGGCCAGAACCGTATCAATGCTGCCATCGGCAACCTGTTTCTTTAGCGCATCAAAGGGAAGGGGGGCTGTCATGCTGGGACTCACTTTATCGTCAAATGGGCGCCCCGTGACAGGGCACCCAATGGTTATGGTTGTCAATATCAGCTGTAGCGGTAGGGCCGGCCAGCTTTCTCCATCGTTGCGTTGTAATCCTTGATGATACCCACAACCTTGGCTTTCAGTTCCGACTGGGCGGCAATCTCATCCCAGAACTTGTGGGCGGCTGTTTCCAGCTTGCCCCATTCACTGTCGTCGATCGTGGTCAGCTTCAGCTTGGTGCCCTTGACGCGCAGGCTTGCCTCACCACCCCAATACCACCACTGGCGGTGATAATGGCTGTCGTTCATGCAGACCTGAAGCAGCGTTTTCAGGTTGTCCGGCAGCTCATTCCACTTGTCCATGTTCGAGAAGAAGTGGCCGATCCAGGCGCCCGAGATGTTGTTGGTCAGGAAATAGTCCGTCACATCCGCCCAGCCCGAGGTGTAATCCTCGGTAATGCCCGACCATGCCAGACCGTCCAGTTCGCCGGTTTGCAGCGCGACCTCGGCGTCTTCCCACGGAATTGTCACCGGCACCACGCCGAACTGTTCCAGGAACCGCCCGGCGGTGGGGAAGGTAAAGATTTTCAGCCCCTTCAGGTCATCCAGTTTGGTGATCGGCTTCTTGGTGGCAAAGTTCGCCGGATCCCAGGAACCGGCCGAGATGTGCTTTACACCCACCTTGGCGTATTCTTCCTTCCAGATTTCATCCAGCCCGTACTGGTTGAACAGAACCGGCACATCCAGAGAATAGCGCAGGGCAAAGGGAAAATAGCCGCCGAAAACGGTGACTTCGGTGGGGGAGGCCATCGAGTCGTCATCCGACTGAACCGCATCGATCGTGCCCTTTTGCATGGCGCGGAAAAGTTCACCGGTCGGAACCAACTGGTCAGCGGTAAACAGTTCGATTTGCATTTCATCGCCGGCAATGGCGTTAAACTTCTTCACCATTGGCACGATCACCTGTTCGGCCAGTGCCGGGCCTGCATAGGTTTGCAGCCGCCACTTGATCTTTGCGCCTGCGGCTCTGACGGCCGGTGCGGCCAGTGCCGCAGCAGCGCCGACGCCGGCGGTTGTCAGGAACTTGCGTCTCGTTGTCATTTTACTTCTCCTTGTTGGGGGTTTCAGTTCGCTTGGTCAAATGCCTGATGTGCTCCTTTTACTGAAGTCTGGTTATTTGTTGTAAACAAGATGCGGTAGCCAAAGCGCGATGTCGGGAACCAGCATGATCACCGTCAGGGCCAGCACCATTACGAACACGAAAGGCCAGATCGAGCCATAGATGTCGCGCATGGTGATTTCCTTGGGCGCCATGGCCCGCATCAAAAACAGGTTATAGCCAAAAGGCGGCGTCATATAGGCGATCTGGGTGGTGATGGTGTAAAGCACACCGTACCAGATCAGATCGAAGCCCAGATGGCGTACCAGCGGGATATAGAGCGGCGCCACGATCACCAGCATGGCTGTATCGTCCAGAAAAGTGCCCATGATCAAAAAGCTGAGCTGCATCAGGATCAGGATGGTCCAGGGGCTTAGCCCCATTTTTTCAGTGAACAACTGATCAATGGCATGTACGGCGCCCAGCCCGTCAAACACTGCACCAAAGGCCATGGCCGCCAGAATGATCCACATGAACATGCAGGAGATCGCCAGGGTGCTGCGCACGGAAGTCTCGAAAACCGACCGGTTCATTCTGCCTTTCAGGACCGCCGCCATAAAGGCCACCATGGCGCCCACCGCCGAACTTTCGGTCAGCGAGGTCCAGCCGTTCACAAAAGGCACCATCATTGAAAAGAAAATGATCAGCGGCAGCAGGCCGGCCAGCAGAAGATGATACTTTTCGGCCATCGGAATTTCGAAATAACGGCTATAGACATTGCGAAAGCGGAACAGCAGCCATCCGCCCAGCAGAACAATGGCCAGGAAAGCCAGCGAGGCTATTGTCGTTTTCGGCAGAACAATTGCACCATTGCGGATTGCCAGAAAAAGCCCGACAATCGCCGCCCCGATCAGCCAGCCGGTATAGTTTATCCGCAAAGGCACGTTGTGGTCGTATTGTTTGCGCTCTTCCCGGGCCAGTGTCGGCCCCAGAGCCGGATTGATCTTGCAGCGGATATAGATATAGGCAATGAACATCCCCGCCATCATCAGCCCCGGCAGGATACCGGCCAGCCACAACTGCCCCACGGGCTGTCGCGCGATCATCGCATAGAGCACCAGCACCACCGAGGGCGGGACCAGAATGCCCAGCGAACTGCCGGCCTGAATGACGCCTGTCACCATCTTCTTGTCATAGCCGCGTTTCAGAAGCTCGGGCAGGGCAATGGTCGATCCGATCGCCATCCCCGCCACCGACAATCCATTCATGGCCGAGATCAGCACCATCAGGCCAATGGTGCCAATAGCCAACCCGCCGGAAACCGGCCCCATCCAGACATGGAACATTTTATACAGGTCATCGGCGATTTTGGATTCCGACAGCACGTAACCCATGAAAATGAACATCGGCAGGGTCAGCAGCGGATACCATTTCATCAGTTTCATCGTGGCGGTAAACGGCAGGTCTGATCCCCCCGTTCCCCACAGGGCAAGTGCAGCCAGGGCCGCCACGCCGCCAATGGCGCCAAACACCCGCTGACCGGTCAGCAGCATCAGCATCATGCTGGCAAACATGAAAATTGCGATCATTTCATGAGACATCAGTCGGCCTCCACATGCAGGCGGGCTGTTGGCTCATCCGCGCGAAGGTCAACCCCGCGGATGGTCGCGATATCCTTGATCAGCTCGGAAATGGTTTGCAGCAGCATCAGAAAAATCCCGATGCAGGAAATCACCTTGATCGGCCATAGATAGGGGTGCCATGCGGTCGGCCCCTGCTCCAGATAGCCCGTCATCCCCTTAACCGTTTCGGGGATGGCACTGAACCGCAGATGGACAATGTCACTGGTGACACCGGAAATCAGATCCCAGTAAAACTGAAAGAAGTTGCCGCCGAAATAACCGAGAGAATAGGCGGTGCTGTCCAGGGCGCCGTAAAGCAGCACCACAAGATAGAAAATCAGAAACAACACCGTGACAACGTCGGTCTTTGCCCTGGTGCGTTTTGTCCAGGCCCCGTAAAACAGATCCATCCTCACATTGGCGCGCAATTGCAGCGAATAAGGCCCGCCCAGCAGGTAATAGGCCACCAGCGAAAACTGCGCCATTTCCAGCGTCCATTTTGAGGGCTCGAACAGAGATTTCGAGATCGACGACCACAGCAGGATCGCGACCATTACGAAAATCCCATACATGACAATACGGCCGATCCGGTAATTCAGCCGGTCAATGAACCGCACATATCTTATGAGAAATTTTGGCATTTCGCCTCCAAGGCAGATATCGGCAGCATCTCGTTGCGTTCCAGCGTGACTCCGACCTTCTCCAGCGCATCAATCAGCCAGTCTGACAGCATCAGCGCCAGTTTCGCCTGATCCTGCGGGGTTGCGATCAGATCGTTGCGAAACTCCAGCATCACGTTGATCAGCCCGTTTTTCACGCCATGCTCTTTCAGCGTATGGGTTACACCATCTGCGGGGCCGTAAGGGTCATTTCTTTCAACGCTCAACCCCGTATGTTGCGAGGCTGTCGCAAGCATGGCATCCGCCAAACGGCTGTCGCTGTCGTGTAAAACGCCGATCTGCACATCGCGTGCCGTCCCCATATAAACGGGGGTAAAGCTGTGTATGGTTACAATGGCCTTGGGGACGGGTGGGGTTTTCAGTGTTTCGGCCAGCAGTTTTCTGAAAGGTTCATAGACCTCCTGCGTGCGCATGTCGCGTTGTGTTTCGCTCAGGTCCAGATTGCCGGGAATGTCGTAGCATTCACTTTTGCTCGGCATGGCCCCAGGGGCATCGGGCGGGCGGTTGCAATCATAAACAAGGCGGGAAACGGTGCTTTCCACCAGCCGCGCATCCAATAAGTCGGCAACGGTTTCCGCAACGCAACGGGCACCCGGATCCCAGGCAACATGGCTGTTGCGGGCGGCCTCATCCAGCCCGAGGTTGTGGTATTTTTCGGGAAACCGGTTTGAGGCGTGTTCGCAGGCCAGAACCACGGGCGCAGACCCTTGTGCATTATAGAGCACGGCTGCCGGCAGCTCTTCTTTGCCTTCAATGGCCATTTCTGACATCACCCCTAATCGGCTTGGCGAATCTGTGCCAGCCTGCCTGTTTTCCTGAAAAGAATTCTTCATGAGCCCCCACTCTGTCAATCCGATTTCTGAAACTATTTCTTCACGAACTCATTCGCTGTTGCTATATTTGACAAAACAGGAGCGCCCTTGCCCGACCAGACCGACACGATCGCCGAGAGGCTGAACCAGCAATTTGACCGCCTGACCCGTGCCGAGCGGCAACTGGCGGGGTCACTTCTTGAGAACTATCCGGTCTCGGGGCTGGGCAGTATCACCACGGTCGCTGCCAAGGCGAAAGTGTCGACCCCGACCGTTGTCCGGATGGTGCAAAAGCTGGGTTACAAGGGGTTTCCGGAGTTTCAGGCCGAGTTGCGTCAGGAACTGGAAGCCAAGATTTCCAATCCGATCGCCAAACATGAAACCTGGGCGGCGCAGGCACCGGATGCACATATTCTGAACAGGTTTACCGAGGCGGTGATTGACAATATTCGCCAGACGCTTGGCCAGATGGAAACCGAAGGGTTCGAGAATACAGCCGATCTGCTGGCAGATACGCAAAATGCGGTTTACATTGTTGGCGGCAGGATAACCCGGGCGCTGGCCGACTATTTTTTCCTGCACATGCAGGTCGTGCGGCCAAGTGTTACGCTGATCCAGTCCATTTCCAATGCCTGGCCCCATTATCTGCTCAACATGCAGAAGGGCGATGTTCTGGTTGTTTTCGATGTGCGGCGTTATGAAAATGCCATGCTGAAGCTGGCGGAAATGGCGCATGAACGAGGTGTCAGGATTATTCTGTTTACAGACCAGTGGCGCTCGCCGGTGTCAAAACTGGCGGATCATGTGTTCAGCAGCCGCATCATAGTTCCGTCGGCGTGGGACAGCAACGTGGTGCCGATGCTCTTGCTTGAGACGGTTCTGGCCGCGGTGCAGGAACGCACATGGAAACAGACACGCGACCGGATGGAGAAGCTGGAAGACATGTTCGACCGTACCCGGTTTTTCCGCAAGTTCACTTAGCGCCAGAACCGGATTGTCCTGAAATAATCTGCACAAATTCTGCACAACTCCTGTGCAGGAGCTCCCTGAAATCGCGTCTATCCATCCTTCATTCCCGACCGAAACAGACGGTCAGATAACGAAGGAGGACAGTCGTGAAAACCTTTCTTGTGCGTGGCCTGCGCTGGCTGTTGCTGGCGTGGTTGCTGCAAAATCTGCTGCTTGTTGCATCATCTGCCTTGCGGCTGGAAATATATGATCACAGTTACGGGCTGACCTGTCTGCATATGGCCGCCTATATCTGGATGGGTCTGGTTGCGGCAGGGCTGGTTCTGGTGCAGTTACTTACCAATTCCGCCCAGCATGGAGCCAAGCGTGGTTCAGGGGTGTTGCAGGCACATGGGGCCGGTATCGAACGGAGCGAGGCCACCAGCGGCACACGGTTTGCCATCTTCTTTTGATGAATGGGGCCTGGCCCTGACCGGAAGAAGGCTGTCGCATGTTTACAGAGACAGGCGGCTGGAGAACTGATCTTCAATATAGCTCTCCAAGGCTCCGAAATGATCAAAGGCAAACTGATGCGGCAGTTCATCTACGGGCACTTTGCGATATCCTTTGGTGAACAGGGCCATCGGCAGGTTTGCGCGTCTGGCGGTTTCGGCATCGACCTCGCTGTCACCAACATAAAGGCAGCTTTCGACGCCCAGCAGTTCGAGGGCGTGGCGCAACGGCGCCGGGTCGGGTTTTTTCCGGGGCAGGGTATCGCCGCCCACGACCACATCAAAGAAATGTTCCAGTTTCAGCAGGCGCAGGATTTCGCGCGCCGGGGCTTCGGGTTTGTTGGTGCAGATCGCGAGCCTGTATTCCTTTTTCCGCAGCTTTTCGAGCAACGGAACAAGGCCGGGATAAACTGTTGTCAGCGTGGCCGGGTCGGCGTCGTAATAGGCCATATAGGACTTGACCAGACGCGCGTGCTGATCGGCGGCAATACCATTGTCGCGCATTGCCCGTTCCACCAGTTTTGGCACGCCGTTGCCGATATAGCTGACCACCTTTTCCAGGCTCGGGGCCGGCGCGCCTTCGTGCATCAGCATCTTGCTGCAGGCGGCGTGCAGGTCCGGGGCGCTGTCGATCAATGTTCCGTCCAGATCGAAAACGACAGCGGGTCTCAAGCTTCTTTCCACTTTATCGAGCAGCCGATGGACGGGATCTGGTCGCGTGGCCCCTGTCCGGTTTCGGCCACCTGTTTCATGGCCTCATACAGGTCACGTTTCAGCTCTCCGGCATCGGCATTGCGGCCCGAGGCATCCAGGCGGCCGCGATATTGCAGGCCCATGTCCTTGTTGAAACCAAAGAAATCGGGTGTGCAGACGGCATCATAGGCGCGGGCGACAGCTTGACTTTCGTCATGCAGATAGGGGAAGGGCAGATCCAGCTTCTGCATGTTTTCGAAGCTGTCTTCCGGATAAGCCTCGGCATCATTCGCGTTGATTGCCACCACGCCGATGCCCAGTTTCTGCAGGTCCTGCGCATCGCGGATGATCTTGTCCATGATGGATTTCACATAGGGGCAGTGGTTGCAGATGAACATCACCAGCGTGCCGTTTTCGCCTTTCACATCCGACAGCGAATAGGTTTTGCCATCGGATGCGGGCAGGGTGAAATCCGGCGCTTGCCAGTCGAAATCGCAGACAGGGGGCGTTGCCATTTGCATCTCCTTTGTTAAATCCGGTTCGGCAGGATATACAGATATACCCTGCCGAACCAGAATGGAAAGGCCGTTCGCGCGACCCTTTCCGGGTGTTCTATTTCTGTGCGGCAGTGGCTGCGGCGCGGATGGCACGGATGTTTTCGCCGTAAACATCGGCCTTTGCAACACTTCCGCCCTTGAAAACGGCGGATCCTGCCACCAAAACGTCAGCCCCCGCAGCGGCCACCAATGGTGCGGTTTCAGGTGTCACACCACCGTCGATCTGGATATGAATCGGGCGATCCCCGATCATCTGGCGCAATTTGCGGGTTTTTTCAACACCGGAGTGGATGAATTTCTGGCCACCAAAACCGGGGTTCACTGTCATGACCAGCACCATGTCAACCAGATCCATGCAGTATTCTATGCTGTCCAGCGGGGTGCCCGGATTCAGGCTGACACCGGCCTTCACGCCTTGCGCCCTGATTGCCTGAAGGGTGCGGTGGATATGTGGCCCCGCCTCGACATGGGCCGTGATCATATCGGCGCCGGCCTTGGCGTAGGCCTCGATATAGGGATCGACCGGCGCGATCATCAGGTGCACATCCATGAAGGTTTTCACATGCGGGCGAAAGGCGGCCACGGCGGGAGGGCCGAATGTCAGATTGGGCACAAAATGGCCATCCATCACATCGACATGGACCCAGTCCGCGCCCTGATCCTCGATGGCGCGGATTTCCTGGCCGAAGTTGGCAAAATCCGCCGACAGGATGGACGGGGCGATTTTGATGGAGCGATCAAAAGTCATGGCAGACTGTCCTTTTCATTTTTTGCGACGCTCCCGGAATTTTGAAAATTCCGGTTCGATTTCTTTCAAAGAAATCGGCTGTGCCGCGCGCCGTATGGTGGCCGGTAGACGGGGCAGCGCGAATCGCGTTGCGCTGCCCGTTGTTTAGCCGGTTCGGCAACATTATGCAGGCGAATTGATCCGCAAGGCTTCGCGCCAGTTCGGGAACAGTTTGTCGGCATCGCCGGGGAAGCTTTCAAAGGCGCGGGCGAACTGTTTGTGATCTTTGGCAAATTCAACCGGGTCGGCGCCTTCTTTCCAGCATTGTTCGGCCTGTCGCAGCGAAATGGCGCCTTCGGATGGGCCGTCTATGTGTCCGAATGCCCCACCACCGGCCGTCAGGATCAGGTTCGAGTGGCCCAGGTTCTTGAAAAAACCCGGCATCCGCAGTGCATTCATCCCGCCTGAAATGATCGGGGTGGTCGGATTCATGCCCAGCCATTCCTGATGGTAATAGGGCCCATCGGCGCTGTCGTCGGTGATCATATAGGCCATCATCTTGTCAGCCGGCTCTCCTTCCATTTTGCCATACCCCATGGTGCCGGTGTGGATGCCAGATGCGCCTTGCAGGCGGGACATTTTGCTCAGTACAAAGGCGGTGTAGCCGCGCATCGAGCTGGGTGATGTGACCGCCCCGTGGCCAGCACGGTGATAGTGCAGGTATTGTTTGGGGAAGGTGCGGCGCGCGGTGGTGATGGCGGCCGGACCGGCCACATAACCATCCACAAGGAAGGCAACGTGATCGGCATTTTCGCCAAAGGTTTCCAGAATGAATTCGCCACGGGCGATCATTTCGTGGTAATCATCAGCGGTGATGTTGGCCGAGAACAGCTTGGCCTCACCTGTCTTGTCCTGCGCGCGCTTCATCGCGTCGGCCACCCGCGTGATGGTGTCTTTCAGCGGGGCGAAGACCTGATTTCCCTGCGGTTCGTCATTCTTGATGAAATCCCCGCCCAGCCAGAAATCGTAGCAGGCATCGGCAAAGGGTTGCGGGCGCAGGCCCAGTTTGGGTTTGATGATGGTACCAACGATAAATCCGCCATCCACATGCGGGCGCCCCAGAACATTCCACAGATCCTTGATGGTGGTGGACGGGCCGTCAAACAGTTTCAGATAGGACGGCGGCACGTAAAAATCGTGGATCTTGGCGTGCTCGATGTCACCCATACCCTGATTGTTGCCGATGGTCAGCGTCAGGAACGAGGCCAGCATGGCCCGCCCGTCAATGATATTGCGGTCAAACAAAGCCACCGGATAAGCGATTTTCATCAGGTTTTTGGCTTCGTCGATTTCATACACCAGCGCGTCAACGCCACGGGTGAAATCATCGGTTGTGGATACCTCCACATTGGTGCCGGTCGAGGATTCAGCAGCAAAGTGGGCAGCGGATTGCAAATAGCTGCCGTGGCCCGGTTTCGGTTTCATGATATAGGCAACGAGCACATGATTGTTGCCTGCGATCAGGTCGGCCTCTTTCAGTGAAAGGTCGGCGTAGCGGTCTGACTGGTCCATTTCTGGTCTCCTTTTGGGGGCCTACAGGGCCGGATTAAGCGATTTGCGGGTCAAGCGTGCCGTCGGCGTAACGCTTGGCCATGTCATCCATCGGGATGACCTTGATTTGTGCGGCGTGTCCGGCGGTGCCGAAACGTTCAAACCGGTCTTTCACCAGCTTCTCCATCTCTTCCATCGCCGGGATCAGGAACTTGCGCGGGTCGAACTGGGTCGGGTCTTCTTTCGCGACCTTGCGGAACTGGCCGGTCAGGGCCATGCGGTTGTCGGTGTCGATGTTCACCTTGCGCACACCCATCCTGATGCCCTTTTCGATTTCCTCGACCGGCACGCCATAGGTTTGCGGCATCTCACCGCCGGATTCGTTGATCAGATCCTGCAAATACTGTGGCACCGAGGATGAGCCGTGCATGACCAGATGGGTGGACGGGAGCTTGGCATGGATCGCGGCGATCTGCTTCATCGCCAGGATTTCGCCATCGGGCTTGCGGCTGAACTTGTAGGCCCCATGGCTGGTGCCACAGGCAATCGCCAGCGCATCCACCTTGGTGGCCCTGACAAATTCAACAGCCTCATCCGGGTCGGTCAGCAACTGATCCATCGACAGCTTGCCCGATGCGCCCGAGCCATCCTCTTCGGCGGCTTCGCCGGTTTCCAGGCTGCCCAGAACGCCCAACTCGCCCTCAACCGAGGCCCCGACCCAATGCGCCATGTCCGCAACCCGTTTGGTGATGCCGGCGTTATAGGCAAAATCCGCCGGGGTTTTCATGTCTTCCAGCAGCGAGCCATCCATCATCACCGAGGTGAACCCGTGCCGGATGGCCGACAGGCAGGTCTGTTCATTGTTGCCGTGGTCCTGATGCATGCAGATCGGAATGTCCGGATACATTTCCACCAGGGCCTCGATCACGTGGCGCAGCATGATGTCGCCCGCATAGGCACGCGCACCGCGGCTGGCCTGCAGGATAACCGGTGCGTCACAGGCATTGGCGGCTTTCATGATCGCCATGCCCTGTTCCATGTTGTTGATGTTGAACGCGGGCACGCCATAGCCATTTTCGGCGGCGTGATCCAGCAGTTGACGAAGGGTGATAAGGGCCATTGTGTTTTCTCCTCAGGCAGCCTTGGCGCGACTCAAAGCGCCGATTCCGGGAAGGGTTTTTCCTTCCAGCCATTCCAGAAATGCGCCCCCGGCTGAGGACACATAGGTAAAGTCGTCGGCCACGCCGGCCATGTTCAGGGCTGCCACCGTATCGCCGCCACCGGCAACCGATATGGCGCAGCCCTCGCGGGTCAGTTCCGCGGCGGTTTCGGCGAGCATCTTGGTCGAGTGATCAAAGGGGGTGATTTCAAACGCGCCCAGCGGGCCATTCCAGAGGATCGTATGCGCGTCGGCAATTTCGGTCTGGAACTGGCGCAAGGCGGCCGGACCTGCATCAAGGATCATTGCATCCTCGGGGCAGGCATCGGCCGCGCAGACCTGTTTGCGCGCATTGGCGCGAAACTCACGGGCAACCACGATATCCTCCGGCAGCAACAGTTTGCAGCCCGATTTTTCGGCCAATGCGCGGATTTCCCGGACGGTTTCGATCTGGTCGGCCTCATGCAGGGATTTACCCATCGGGGCGCCATCGGCGAACAGAAACGTGTTGGCCATGCCGCCGCCGATGATCACCGCATCCAGTTTGCCAACAAGGTTTTTCAGCACGGCAATCTTGCTGGATACCTTGGCCCCGCCAACAATCGCCACACTGGGGCGTTTTGGGGCTTCCAGTGCCTTGGTCAGCGCCATCACCTCTTCCAGCATCAAGGGGCCGGCGGTTGCGGGCATCTGGTCCGCAATCGCGGCGGTCGAGGCGTGCGCACGGTGGGCGCAGGAAAAGGCGTCGTTGACATAGATGTCGCCAAGGCGGGCAAATTGCGCCGCAAGGGCAGGGTCGTTGGCCTCTTCGCCCGGCTCAAACCGCACGTTCTGGCACAGCAGGGCCTGCCCCGCGCCCAGATCGGCGGCGGCGGCTTCGGCCTCTGCACCAACGCAGGCGTCGGTGAAAAACACATCCACACCCAGTGCATCGGCCAGAGTGGCGCGGATGCTTTCGGTGGACAGATCGGGGTTGCGCTGCCCCTTGGGGCGGCCAAGGTGGGTCAGGATAACAAGGCGCGCGCCTTTGGCCAGCAGGGGTTTCATGCCTGCGGCAAACCGTGTGATGCGGGTGGCGTCGCTGACCGTGCCGTCGTCATTGAACGGCACGTTCAGATCGGCGCGCACCAGCAGGCGTTTGCCGGAAACATCCATATCCGTGATCGCGGGGATGCCCATCAGATCAGCGCCCCCATCGCCACAGCGGTGTCGCTCATGCGGTTACTGAAACCCCATTCGTTGTCATACCAGGTCAGGATACGGACCATGTTGCCGGAAACGACCTTGGTCTGGTCCATGTGGAAGATCGAGCTGTGCGGGTTGTGGTTGAAGTCGATCGA
>Ga0256841_1000683_pt1 | contig 33225 bp, 31 predicted proteins | sample 356308metaG_FD_185971 | JGI IMG/M metagenome (GOLD analysis project Ga0256841, IMG submission 185971) | Hydrothermal vent microbial communities from Mid Atlantic Ridge, Atlantic Ocean - 356-308 | ecosystem: Environmental > Aquatic > Marine > Hydrothermal vents | place: Atlantic Ocean: Mid... | reverse complement strand
ATGGTGACTTCTTCAACATCCATCAAAAACTTGGCGAAAAATGATCCTAATGCCACCATTTCAGCCCGTATTGGCCGATTTTGCGCCATTTCCAGGCGGATACCTGCGCAACAGGCACAACTATCCTGCCACGGCCATCAATCGTCGGCGAACCATATAGAGATTCGCCAGGGCAAACTTGGTGGTTAGCGCCTGGCCATTTTTGAACAGACCGCGATAGCGCACCTTGGTAAATCCGAATTGCCGCTTGATGACCCGAAAAGGAAACTCAACGATTGCCCGCAGCCGGGACAACTGCCGGTTGAGTTCCCGCTTCCATGCCGGCAGCTCTTTCCCCGAAGCCTTGTTAAAAGGCATACACCAGATCGGACCGGTCTTCGGGTCGCTCGCCAGCAGGTTGTGTTTCTTGGTGGTATAGGCTTTGTCACCATGCACCGATTCTTCTTCGCCGTGCAACAGCTCCTCCAGCACCTGGTTGTCTGCTACCTTGGCGGCAGTGAAAATCGTGCTGTGCACCAGGCCGCTATCGGCATCTACGCCAATATGCGCCTTCATGCCGAAGCTCTGTAACAAGCGGAGAACCGTTGGCTTTTGGCGCCATCAGATACGCCGCCTGGTTGTAGAGTCTGCAATCCCGCCAGCAGCGCCAGAGGATACGGGGCCACTCGTAAGCCAGGCGCGAATTGCCATCTGATTTGCAAGCCCAATCAGGCTACCCATACTCAACCGGCCGCAGGTTTTCCAGCTCGTCATCTGTGAATAGACGGGATACGGTGACAAAGCGCAGCCCCAGGGGAATTTCCAGTGAAAACCCGGCACCGCGGCCTTCGGTGACATCGATGGTGAGATGGGTGTTTTGCCAGAATTCAAACTGGTCGGCAGCCATGTAGAAGTCGCAGCCTTGTATCCTGGCGAGTTTGACGTCTCGGGAGCCCACCATGAAATCACCTATGGCAAAGCACATGGGGGCGGAGCCATCACAGCATCCGCCGCTTTGGTGAAACATGAGTTCTCCATGTTTTTCCCGCAGCTGATCTATGACTTTTGCTGCTGCATCGGTGACAGCAACTCGTTCCGCATAATTTGTTTCGCTCATTGGGGCGCTCCATGGAGGTCAGCCGTGCCGTATCCCGGCACGGCTGACTTGATCAGAAGAATCCCAACGGATTCTTGTCGTAGGAAATGAGAATGTTCTTGGTTTTGCGATAGTGGTCGAGCATCATCTTGTGTGTCTCGCGGCCGATGCCGGATTTTTTCTGCCCGCCAAATGAAGCGTGGGCGGGATACAGATGATAGCAGTTGGCCCAGACACGGCCGGCCTCGATGCCACGGGTGAAGGTCTGCATTTGATGAATGTCACGCGTCCAGACGCCGGCGCCCAGGCCATACATGGTGTCGTTGGCGATCTGCAGGGCTTCTGCTTCGTCCTTGAAGGTGGTCACGCATAGTACCGGGCCGAAGATTTCTTCCTGGAACACGCGCATGCTGTTCTGGCCCTTGAGTACAGTGGGTTTGATGTAGTAGCCCTCGGGGTAGGTTTCGTTGTTGTAGGCTTCGCCGCCACAGAGTACTTCGGCGCCTTCGTCCTTGCCGATCTGGATGTAGTTGAGAATTTTCATGAACTGGTCGTTGGAAGCCTGGGCGCCCATCATGGTCGCAGCGTCCAGGGTGTCGCCCATCTTGATGGCATCGATGCGTTTCAGGCAGCGCTCCATGAAATCGTCATAGATGTTTTCCTGAATCAGCGCCCGGGAAGGGCAGGTGCATACTTCCCCCTGATTGAAGGCAAACAGCACCAGACCTTCGATGGCTTTGTCCAGGAAGTTGTCGTCGGCGGCCATGACCGACTCAAAGAAGATGTTGGGGGATTTGCCTCCCAGTTCCAGGGTGACGGGAATGATGTTTTCGGAAGCATATTGCATGATGAGACGGCCGGTGGTGGTTTCGCCGGTAAAGGCCACCTTGCGAATGTCTGGATGGGTAGCGAGGGGCTTGCCGGCCTCCGGACCAAAGCCGTTGACCACGTTGACCACGCCAGGAGGCAACAGATCCTGAATCAGTTCCATCACCACCAGGATGGAAGCGGGGGTCTGCTCGGCGGGCTTGAGCACCACGCAGTTGCCAGCGGCCAGGGCGGGGGCCAGTTTCCAGGCGGCCATGAGAATGGGGAAATTCCAGGGGATGATCTGGCCGACCACGCCCAGGGGTTCGTGAACTTCCATGGAGACGGTAGCAGCATCCAGATCGGATACTTCGCCGCTTTCCCCACGGATTACGCCAGCGAAATAGCGAAAATGATCGATGGTCAGGGGGATGTCCGCTGCCAGGGTTTCACGTATGGCCTTGCCATTGTCCCAGGTTTCCGCGTGAGCGATTTTTTCCAGATTGGCTTCGATGGTGTCGGCGATTTTGAGCAACAGATTGCTGCGTTCGGTGACAGAACTTTTATTCCAATCCTTTGCCGCTTTCCAGGCGGCGGCTACCGCCAGTTCGATATCCCTGGCACCGGAGCGGGGTACCCGGCACAAAAACTGGCCGTTTACCGGCGAATTGTTGTCGAAGTATTCTCCTTCTACCGGGGCGACCCATTCGCCGCCGATGAAGTTTTCGTACTGTTCCTTGAATTCGGGTTGCTTGTTGGACATGTATTTTCTCCTGGGAATCGTCAGCTATAGGGATGGCAGCCCGCCGTACTACGGGCAGCGAGTGTTCAGGTGTCTATACGCTAAGCTTTTTTTCGCTGCCGGATTTGACTGAGCGTCCAGAACGATTGCGCCAGCGTCCAGAAGCACTCATCCTGTATCAGTAGCTGGTGTAGAATCCGGTTATGGTTGTGGAAAGACTCGACAAGTTGCGTGTGCCGCGAAAGCTCATCGAAAACAGGGTGAGTTTCGCCGGAGACAGTTCCGAGGTGAGCATTTACGACACCTATGAAGCGGCTACGCGGGTGCGCCTGGATGCGGATCAATTGCTGTTTTGCGGCATGATTTCGGGACGCAAGATCATGCACCATCCTGACGATGCGCCGGATGCGCCCGGGACGATATTTCTCCCCCACGAGAGTTTTGTCGTTGCTCCTGGCGAGTCGGTGGAGATCGATTTTCCCGATGCGCGCAAGGATGCGCCCACCACCTGCCTTACGGTGGAGATCTCCCAGGAAAAAGTGAGCCAGGTGAGTGAGCGCCTGATGGATTCCCTGGCCATGCCCGAGCTGGCGGACAGCTGGCAGTTCGGAAACCCGGTGCTTCACACCCGGCACAACAGCGAAACCCAGCGTCTCCTGAACCGGCTCATCAAGCTGTTCATGGAAAACCACCCGGATCGGGATCTGCTGGTCGATTTGAATGTCAGCGAGCTGATCATTCGACTGTTACGGCACAAAACCCGGGATTTTCTTCTTACCTGGTGCAGTCGCGATCCCGAAGCCAATGCGCTGGTGGCCGCGCTGGACTGGATCAACAGCACCCTGTCTCAGCCTCTGGACATCGAGCAGCTCTGCCGTCATGCGGGCATGAGCCGCAGTCGCCTGTATGTGGAATTCAAGGAGAAGGTGGGTTGTTCACCGGTAGAGTTGCAGCAACAGCTGCGCCTCAAGCGCGCGGCCGAGCGTATCCGCAATGGGGAAGCCATCACCGCTGTGGCCTATGATCTGGGTTTCAAGAGTCCGAGCCATTTCTGTCGGCGCTTCAAGGCCTTCTATGGTTGCGTGGCATCCGAATACCGGGCCAACTGCATGAGCTGATCATTGATCGGCCGGTGCAAGCCTGTTGTTGTCCACCGCCAGCATCTTTGCGTAGAAAACCACTTCCCGACCACTCAGAGGATGGTTGAAGTCCACCAGTACCCGGTCGTCTTCCACGGCCAGCAGGGTGCCCATGGTTTCTTCTCCGTCGGCCAGGCTGAAGGACAGAATCTGCCCGGCTTCCAGTTCCGTATCTTGAGGAAAATCGCTGCGCGGCATTTCCTTCAGCAATTCATCACGGCGTTCGCCCCAGGCCTGTTCCGGTGTGAGAGTCAGGGTCTGCTCGTCATCGGGGCGCAGGCCGTACAGGGCCAGCTCCAGGCCGGGCAGCAGGGTGCCGTCGCCCAGGGTGCAGGTGAGGGGATCGTTTTCCGTGTCGAAAGCAACGGTGCCATCGGTAAGAGAAAGACGGAAATGCAGGGTGATGGTACTGCCAGGCATGGCTTCGCTGCGAGACATCAATGCATCTCCGAGGCAAGCTGGGCCAGGCTGGGAACATCCAGGTCGTGCTGTTCTGCGTGATCCAGGGCGCGTTGCAGGCGCGCCGGGGCGCTGCGCCCCATGCATTTATGCTCCGGGTCGCCTTGGAAGGCGTTCAGCATCGCGGCAATGAGCGCCTCGCGGTCGAAACTTCGGCCGGTAAGTTTTTCCTGCAGGCGAATGATGTCATTGGCCACGGCCTGGGCGACATCTCGATGTTCGGTCCAAAGTTCGCCAACGCTGCCGCCGGTCTTGAGTCCGGCGATATTGGTGGTGAGGATGTACAGGTTTTTCAGCACCAGTTCAAACAGCAACTGATCTTCGTCATCTAGGATTTTCAGGGGAATGTCCAGGGTGGCCAGCGCGTCGCTTAACAGAGCACAATGCGGGCCGAAACAGGGAGAAGGGATGATGACCTTGAAATCCATGCCGGGTTTTTTCTCGAACCAGACGGAGATGACGGTCACGTTCGGCAGTTGGGCAAAATCGGCGGGCAGCAGTTCGTTTTGCAGCAGAATGGTTTTGTCTTTCCAGGCATCCGGCAGTTTTTGCAGCACCGCAGGCAGGTCCTTCTCGCCTACGGCGATGAGTACGGCTTTCGCCTCCGGCAGTTCGGCGGCGGCCTGTTGCAGATCTTGTCCGCGGTTTACGGGAAAGACGGGATGTCCCAGGCGCAGAAAGCCCCGGGCGAAGACGCCGCCCATTTCCCCGACGCCGATGATTACAATGGGTTGTTTCACGGTTTTCGATTCCAGGTTGCTTCATCTGTTGTTTCCCGCCGGGTCATTTGCCGTGCCATGACGAACAGCAGGTCGGACAGACGGTTGAGAAATTTCAGGGATTCGGAGTTTAGCGCTTCTGTTCGGGAAAGTCCCCACAGACTGCGTTCCGCGCGGCGACAGATGGCGCGGGCCAGGTGCGCCTGGGCGGCGGCGCGGTTGCCGCCGGGAAGAACGAACTCTTTCAGGGGCGGCAGTTCCGCATTGATGGTTTCGGTCTGTTGTTCCAGTTTTTGTACATGCCTTTCATGGATGCCGGTGCTGCCCGGCAGCGCCAGTTCGCCGCCCAGATCGAACAGGCGTTGCTGGATTTCGGCAATCGCTGCAGAATGGTCGTCATCCGCTTCCACGGCGAGCAATCCCAGGGCGGCATTGAGTTCATCCAGATCTCCAAGCGCCTGGATGCGCAGGCTGTCCTTGTCTACCCGGCTGCCGTCGGCGAGGCCGGTTTTGCCTTGATCGCCACTGCGGGTGGTAATTTTCGTCAGGCGGTTCATGCACACATTATACGCCGGCGAATCTACAGGGCTGGTAATGCTCAGTGGGTATATCTTATGCCCAGAAATCCGGCACGGCCCTGGGTGTTGTAACCACTGGCCAGCTGGTAATCCTCGTCAAAGGCGTTTTCCAGCTTGGCAAAGAGCTGCCAGTTCCTGTTCACTCGGTAGCTGGCATTCAGGTTTACCAGGGCATAGCTGTCCAGGGTGATGCCGCCAAAGTCCTTGCGCTTGCCCGAATAGAGCAGATCGGCGCCAAGGCTCCACTGGTTCCAGATATAAGTCAGATGGGCATTGAGGCTGTGTCTGGCGCGGCGAAGCAGAGGTTCTCCGCTGTCGCGATCTTCGGGATCCTGCCAGTTGCCGCCAAGATGCAGGTCGAGGGTGTCGCCGCTGTAGTCATAGCCAAGTTCCAGGCCATCGATGCGCACTTGCGCCACGTTCTGGTTGTAGCCTTCCCAGGGGGGAGTGACCAGCACCCATTGGATCATGTTGTCGATGTCGTTGCGGTACACGGAGACGCTCAGTTCATGACGCTCGCCCAGGCGGTGCTTCAGGCCCAGCTCATAGGAGATGGATTCTTCCGCTTCCAGATCCGGGTTGCCGCCAAAGCCATAGCGCTCGTTGGCGCTGGGTACGCGGAAGGCAGTGGCGGCGCTGGCCCATGCGCGACTGCCCTGGCCGAAGTCATAGCCATAGTTCAGGCTCCAGGTGAACTTGCTGCCCGCGTCCTCGTGATCCAGATAACGGATGCCGATGATGGCATGGTGAGCACCGCGCAGCAGGTCGTACTGGCCCCAGAGTTCGAGGATATCCGTGTCCGTGTCATAGGAAGAGAAGGCGCCGTCCAGGGTTACATCCTCGTTGCTGCTCTTGACACCCAGAAGCAACTGATCCTGATCCAGGGAAAACTGATTGCGCCAGGACAGCTCGGTGCGATCCGTGTGCACCGAGTCGCTGCTCTGGTTCTGGTCGATGTGATCCCGTACCTGGGCCAGCTCCAGGGTGCTGTTCCAGTCATCCGTGAATGCCACGTCCCAGCTCAGGCTGGAGCGGCTGTTGAGAAAATCCTGATCCAGTGGATTGCCGAAATAATCCAGGTATTCGTTGTTTCCCTGGGTCTGCCAGTGACTGGCGTTGAAACTGTGCCGGCCGATATCGATGCCGCCGGCCAGGTCAAAGCTGGTGTTATCGTAACCTCGGTCGATATTCGAGGAAGCCAGGGGTGGGAAGCCGTCGGTTTTCTGGTAGGAGAGGCTGGCGCTCAGGCGGTGATTGTCTGCTGCATGTCCTAGATGTGCATTGCCTCGCCAGCTGTTGTTGCTGCCGCCTTCCAGGGAAGCGCCAAAGCGGATGTTTTCCTTGTCTGCCTTGCGCGTGATGATATTGACCACGCCGCCAATGGCGCCGGAGCCCCAGAGAGTGGAGCGTGGTCCCTTGTAGATCTCGATGCGTTCGATGTTCTGCGGGTCGATATGCTGCAGGGCGGCGCTGCCCACGCTGCCGGAATTGATGGGCACGCCATCGATCATCACCAGATTGTGGTCGCTTTCCGTACCGCGAATGAACAGGGACGTGGCTTGTCCGGGGCCGCCGTTGCGTCCGATTTCCATGCCGGTGTGGAATTTCAGCAGGTCGGCAATGTCCGTGGCGGCGGAACGCTCGATTTCTGCACGATCAATGACATCCATGCTCGCCAGGGCATCATCCAGTGGAATCGGGTAGCTGGTGGCAGTAACGATGTAGGGTTCAAGATTATCCGCGGCATGGGCAATGCCCACTGCGGCTGCAAGCATCAGAGTAAGAACAGGGTTTTTCATTGTGATATTCCATGTCAGGGGCGCACACCCGCGCCGGATGGGAATGATCAGAAGGCCGGTCTCCGGACTGATGGGTTGCTCGATTGCAGGAAATGCCGCCTTCCCACGATAGAAATCGCAGTGGCTTGTGGCGTTTCCATACCCAATCACCGTTGCGGGGGCAGTGCCGGTCTTGCACCGGCTTCCCGTTTAACCCTGTCACTGACAGAGCACCCTCTGGCGAGGGCGCAGTCTGTCAGCAATGGAAATGGTCGTCAAGGATTATTGCCGGGTCAATGGCTGCGTCCGGCATGAACCTAACGGAGCAAATCATGGGGAAGTCAGGGCAAATGCTTTTTCAGAGCTGTCCAGCCAGATCGCCTGGAGTTCCCGCAGGGGCAGAAGTCGCGGAAGCGGGAAATCGTGGTTTTCATGGCGCAGCGTAAGTTCCAGTATTTCTCCCAGTTTGCCCTGTCTGTTCAGCAGGGCAGAAACGATATCGGCGGAAAGGGACAGCTCTTCAAGGATGGTATCCATGGGTTGATCCATGAGTACATCCAGTACTGACAACAGACCTGTGGTAAAGGCGCTGTCTTGCAGCGATGGCGTGGTGCGCCGGGCAATGGCTCTGCACATGTTGGCGCGAACCGAGGCTGTGTGGAACAGGCTGGCGGGCTTGTTTCTGATACGGGACAGGGCAATGAGCAGCGCCAGGGAGCGGATGCGCTCATGTCCCATGAGAATAATGGCTTCCTGTATGGAGTTGATGCTGCGTGGCAGGGAGCAGGCCGCGGAGTTGATGTAGCGCAGGACTTTCATGCTCAGGGCCGGATCGTTGGCGATCAGTTCCTCGATGTCCTGGATCCGGGAATCCGGATTTGTCAGGGAGGCAAGCAGACGGATGACAAGAAAATGGTTTTCCGACAGTCTCTTGCCCGAAACGATGCTGGGCCTGGAAAAATAGTATCCCTGAAAGAGGTCGAATCCCATGTCATGCAGGGCGTGGTATTCCGCGCCGGTTTCCAGCTTTTCCGCAAGCAGGGTGATGCCGCGATCACGCAGGGGGCGGATCTGGTCCGGCAGTTGCGCCAGATCCACTGCGGGAATTTCCACCTTGACGATGTTGCAATAGGGCAGCAGAGGCTGCCATTTTTCTTCGAAACAGTAATCATCCAGTGCAATGCGCACTCCTCTTGCATGCAGCTTTGCCACGCCCTGGATGACCGCGTCGGTAATCTCGATATCTTCCAGAACTTCCAGCACCACTTTTTCCTGCTCGAAGGGAATGTCGGGCATCTCGGTGAAGAAGGCCTCAGTAAGGTTGATGAACGCCAGATGATGGCCGACGATGCGCGGCAGACCGATTTCCATGAAGGCGTTGAGCAGCACCCGGGACGAGGCCTCGTCGCCACTGGCGGCTGACTGTCCCGGTGTCGGATCGCGATAGAGCAATTCATAACCATACACGTTGAGCTGGCGGTCGTGAATGGCCTGGCGGCCGATCTGTATGTCGCTGGTCAAGGAGGATGCGGTAATGTCGTCCATGGTTCGCAAGTTGGTTGAAAGGGCTCATGAATGGGTGTCGGCAGAGCAGACGATAACTTCAGCGGACCTCGAAAAAACCTTTCATGGAATTTTTCTTGTCACAAAAAGAGAATGTGCCTTCTCTTTGCCTGCCTTTCGATCACCTGGGGTGATGGAAAACGGCGGGACATCCCTGTACCGCATGTGCATCTCGATTTTTCGGGATACCCTGAACAAGCCCGGAAAATAGAGTAAAATGGTCGGATATTCCCGGAAGTAGGGCAAACCAACATGTTCGAACGTCTGAAAGAGGATATTCAGTCTGTTTTTGACCGCGATCCCGCGGCGCGTACCAGTTTCGAGGTGCTGACTACCTATCCGGGGCTGCATGCTGTCATGGCTCATCGCATGGCGCATGCTCTGTGGAAACGAAATTTCAAATGGCTGGGACGCATTACCTCCAATCTGGCGCGCTGGCTCACGGGCATCGAAATCCATCCCGGAGCGACCATCGGGCGGCGCTTCTTCATCGATCACGGTATGGGCGTGGTCATTGGCGAAACGGCGGTCATTGGTGACGATTGCACCCTTTACCATGGCGTGACCCTTGGAGGTACCACCTGGGAAAAGGGCAAGCGTCATCCCACCCTGGGGAATGACGTGGTGGTTGGCGCCGGGGCCAAGGTGCTGGGGCCCATAGATATCGGCCATGGCGCGCGGATTGGTTCCAATGCGGTAGTGGTGAAATCCGTGCCGGCGAACGCCACGGTGGTGGGCATTCCCGGACGCCTGGTGGAAAGAAAATCCGAGGGAGACAACAGGCACCGGGAAAAACTTGCCAGGAAGATGGGTTTCGACGCCTACGGCGCCACCCAGGATGCGCCGGATCCGGTGGCGAATGCCATCAACTGCATGCTCGATCATGTGCATGTGCTGGAAACCCGCATGTCGCACATGTGCGAAGTGCTCAAAAGCATGGGTTACACCGAGCAGGATGTGGATCTTCCGGAACTGAGCTCCTGCGAAATCGTATCCACGGCGGAAGAACTGCACAAGCTGGAAGATGCCCCTGGAAGCGAAGAGAAAAACAGCGCCTGAGCGATTCGGTTCCTGATGGGAATCTCGAAAAATTCCCTCCCTGGAATTTTTCTCGTCGCAAACCGAAAATACGATTCCCGGTTTTTCGGGATGTCCTGTTGCCAATACTTGACTAAAATAGTCGGTAATGTATAGTTGCGCCCATATTTGCCACGGGACAGGTACAGATGAGACTGACTACGAAAGGGCGGTACGCAGTTACCGCCATGCTGGATCTGGCGCTGCACAGCCATGAGGGGCCGGTAAGCCTGGCCGAGATTGCCGGTCGTCAGGATATTTCCCTGTCGTATCTGGAGCAGCTTTTCTCCCGTTTGCGCAAGCGTGAGCTGGTGACCAGTATTCGTGGTCCTGGTGGCGGTTATATGCTCGGTCAGGAAGCCCGGCGCATAGACGTGGCCGGAGTGATTACCGCCGTGGACGAGCGCCTGGATTCGACTGCATGCGGGGGCAAGGGCAATTGTCAGGGCGACAAGCGTTGTCTGACCCACGAGTTGTGGCAGGATCTGAGCGAGAGCATTCATGACTATCTGAGCAGCATCAGCCTGCAGGATTTGCTGGACAAGCAGCTGGCCAGGGACAAGCGTCAGGCGGCGAATCTGTCCTGGGCCGATTCCGCCAAACAACACTGAGCAAAATCACCCTGGAGCATTGCATGAAACTCCCTATTTATTTCGACTATTCAGCCACCACCCCCGTGGATGAAAGGGTGGCGGAAAAGATGTGTCGCTGCCTGACTCTGGACGGTACTTTCGGCAATCCGGCGTCCCGCAGCCATCCTTTTGGCTGGGAGGCGGAAAAGCTGGTGGATGAAGCGCGGGAACATGTGGCGGCGCTGATCAATGCCGATCCCCGGGAAATTGTCTGGACTTCCGGCGCCACCGAGTCTGACAACCTGGCGATCAAGGGGGCGGCGCATTTCTACCACAAGCGTGGCAAGCATGTCGTCACCGTCAAGACCGAGCACAAGGCGGTACTGGACACCTGTCGTCAGCTGGAACGCGAAGGCTACGAAGTCACCTATCTGGATGTACAGCCGAATGGCCTGCTGGATCTCGATGAGTTTCGCGATGCCTTGCGCGAGGACACCATTCTGGCGTCCGTGATGCACGTGAACAATGAGATTGGGGTGATCCAGGACATCGCCTCCATCGGCGAAATATGCCGGGAAAATAAAGTTGTATTTCATGTAGATGCAGCACAAAGTGCAGGTAAGGTCGAGATCGATATGAAGACCCTGCCTGTGGATCTCATGAGCTTTTCCGCGCACAAGATCTATGGTCCCAAGGGCATGGGCGCTTTGTATGTGCGGCGCAAGCCCCGGGTGCGGCTGGAAGCGCAGATGCATGGCGGCGGTCATGAGCGCGGATTGCGTTCCGGCACCCTGGCCACCCACCAGATTGTCGGCATGGGCGAGGCCTTCCGTATTGCCAGGGAGGAGATGGCGGCGGAAAATGAACGTCTGCTGGCCCTGCGCAAGCGTCTCTGGGATGGTCTCAAGGGCATGGAAGAGGTCTATGTCAACGGTGATCTGGAACATCGGGTTGCCGGCAACCTGAATGTGAGCTTCAATTATGTGGAAGGTGAGAGCCTGATGATGGCCCTCAAGGACATAGCGGTGTCTTCGGGATCTGCCTGTACTTCCACCAGTCTGGAGCCCAGTTATGTACTGAGAGCCATAGGCAGGCCTGATGAACTGGCTCACAGTTCCCTGAGATTCACTCTGGGCAGATATACGACAGAGGAAGAAATTGATTTTGTTATCAGCAAGTTGAGAGAACAAGTTAATAGATTGCGTGACCTTTCCCCCCTGTGGGATATGTACAAGGCGGGCATCGATCTGAATTCCGTACAATGGGCCGCGCATTAATTCTTTTAAGGTAAAAACTCATGGCATACAGTGACAAGGTAATCGATCATTACGAGAATCCCCGCAACGTGGGGCAGATGGACGAGCAGGCCAAGAATGTGGGTACCGGCATGGTTGGCGCGCCGGCCTGTGGTGACGTGATGCGCCTGCAGATCGAAGTAGGCGAGGATGGCGTGATCAAGGATGCCAAGTTCAAGACCTATGGTTGTGGCAGCGCCATTGCTTCCAGCTCCCTGCTTACCGAATGGGTGAAAGGCAAGACCCTGGAAGAAGCGCAGCAGATCAAGAACACGGATATCGCCGAAGAACTGGCTCTGCCGCCGGTAAAGGTGCATTGCTCGGTGCTGGCGGAAGATGCGATCAAGGCGGCCATCGAGGATTTCTCCTCCAAGCAGCAGGACTGAAATCATGGCCATTTCTCTGACAGAAACGGCAGCAGAGCGGGTACGCACCTTTCTGCAGAATCGCGGCAAGGGTCTGGGTGTGCGTCTCGCGGTCAAGACTTCCGGCTGCTCCGGCATGGCCTATGTCATCGAGTTCGTGGATGAGCTGGATGAAGAAAATGACGAGATTTTCGAAGAACATGGCGTAAAGCTGGTGGTGGACAAAAAAAGCCTGCTGTATCTGGATGGAACGGAAGTGGATTACGGCAAGGAAGGCCTGAATGAAGGCTTCAAGTTCAATAACCCCAATGCCAAGGCCTCCTGTGGCTGTGGCGAAAGCTTTACCGTCTGATTGTCTTGACGGCTACCGGGGCAGCCATGTTCGATCTTTCCAAGAATCATTTCGAGCTGTTTGGTCTGCCCGTGGATTTCATTGTGGACGGAGAAGCGCTGGCGGAACGCTATCGCGAGTTGCAGCGGGTAGTGCATCCGGATCGTTACGCCAATGCCAGCAACCAGGAACAGCGCATTTCCCTGCAACAGGCTACCCGCATCAACGAAGCTTTCGAGACCCTCAAGAATCCGGTTAGCCGCGCCCAGTATCTTCTTTCCCTGCACGGAATCGACATGCAGGCGGAAAAGGAGACCACCCGGGATACGGCTTTTCTCATGGAACAGCTGGAGCTGCGCGAGGCGCTGGAAAAGGCCCGTGATGCGGATGATCCCCAGGCGGTGCTGGATGAACTCATGGATCGCATCAGCAGCATGATCCGCACCCAGGTGGCTCAGATGGCCATTCATTTCGAAGATCCCAGCCCCACCAATCTGCAGGCAGCGCGGGAGTCCGTGCGCAAGATGCAGTTTCTGAACAAACTGCTCGCCGAGGCCGAGAGCCTGGAAGCCGAACTCGAGGACATGCTCTGATGGCCTTGCTCCAGATTGCCGAGCCCGGTCAGGCCGCGGCACCCCATGAACATCGCCTGGCGGCGGGGATAGACCTGGGGACGACCAATTCCCTGGTGGCTGCGGTGCGCAGCGGGCAGGCCAAAACCCTGCCGGATGCGCAGGGCCGGCATCTGCTGCCTTCCGTGGTGCGATATACCCAGGATGGCGTCATTGTCGGACATGAGGCCCGGGAAGCGGCGGCCAGCGATCCCCTAAATACCATTGCTTCGGCCAAGCGACTCATTGGCCGCCCGGTTTCCGATATCAAATCCCTGGGCGGCAGTCTGCCCTATGAGTTTGTCGATCAGGACAGCAGCGTGCCGCGGATACGCACGGTTTCCGGTGATGTCAGCCCCATGGAAGTCTCCGCCGAGATTCTGCGCGTGCTGGCTCATCGCGCCGAAGAAACCCTGGGTGGTGAACTGAGTGGCGTGGTCATCACCGTGCCTGCCTATTTTGATGATGCCCAGCGCCAGGCGACCAAGGACGCCGCCCGACTGGCCGGGCTGAACGTGTTTCGCCTGCTCAATGAACCTACCGCCGCGGCGGTGGCCTATGGTCTGGATCGCGGCGCCGATGGCGTGCATGCGATTTTCGATCTGGGGGGCGGTACTTTTGATATTTCCATTCTGCGCCTGAACCGGGGCGTGTTCGAAGTCATGTCAACCGGCGGGGATTCGGCGCTGGGCGGGGATGATTTCGACCAGGCCATCGCGGAATGGATCATGGATCAGGCCGGTATTGCCGATGACGCCGATCACAAGGTGCTGCGCCAGCTCATGCAGGATGCGCGGAGGGCCAAGGAAGTCCTGAGTGATGCGGAAGTGGCGGAGCTGGATATCGCCATACCCGGCGATGGACGCTGGCAGGGGAGTATCGACCGGGAAACCTTCAACCGGCTGGCCGATCCCCTGATCCGCAAAACCATCAGCGCCTGTCGTCGTGCCCTGCGGGACGCGGATATTTCCGCTGATGAAGTGCGCGAAGTGGTCATGGTGGGCGGCTCCACGCGCATGCCCAGGGTGCGGGAAAAGGTAGGTGATTTCTTCGGGCGCGCTCCCCTGGTGGACATCGATCCGGACAAGGTGGTGGCGCTGGGCGCCGCAATCCAGGCGGATGTGCTGGCGGGCAACAAACCCGATGATGAAATACTGCTGCTGGATGTGACGCCGCTCTCCCTGGGGCTGGAAACCATGGGCGGGCTGGTGGAGAAGCTTATTCCGCGCAACACCACCATTCCCGTGGCCCGCGCCCAGGAATTCACCACCTTCAAGGATGGTCAGACGGCCATGGCGATTCATGTGCTGCAGGGGGAGCGGGAAATGGTGGAGCATTGCCGCTCCCTGGCGCGTTTCGAGTTGCGCGGCATTCCTCCCATGGTGGCCGGCGCGGCGCGTATCCGGGTCACTTTCCGTGTGGATGCAGACGGCCTGCTGAATGTAGAAGCCGAGGAACTCAGCCAGGGGGTCAGGGCTCAGGTTACGGTCAAGCCTTCCTATGGCCTCACGGATGAGGAAATCAGCGGCATGCTGCAAGCATCCTATGAGCATGCCGAACAGGATATGCAGGAACGCAAGCTGGCGGAGGCCCGGGTGGAAGGCATGCGCGTGGTGGAGGCGCTGCAGGCGGCCCTGGCCAGTGATGGAGACCGGCTGCTGAGCAATGATGAACGCAAGCCTATTGAAACCGCCCTGGAGCAGCTCAATCAGGCGATTGCCGGCAATGATGCCGACGCCATCGAGGAACAGGCAAAAAACGTGGAAAAAGTCTGTGAGTTCTATGTGGAGCGGCGCATGAATTCCGGTATCCAGGAAGCCATGGCCGGTCACAATATCAACGAATTTGAATAACGCAGGATATCTCAATGCCCCAGATCATCTTTCTTCCCCATGAGGAAATCTGCCCCGAGGGCGCGGTCATTGAAGCCGAGCCCGGTGTCACCATCTGTGATGCGGCGCTGGAGCATGGCATAGAAATCGAGCACGCCTGCGAGAAATCCTGCGCCTGCACCACCTGTCACGTGATCGTGCGCGAAGGTTTCGATTCCCTGAACGAAGCCAGTGAGACCGAAGAGGATCTGCTGGACAAGGCCTGGGGGCTGGAGCCGGAATCCCGTCTCAGTTGCCAGGCGGAAGTGGGTGAGGAAGACCTTGTGGTCGAGATTCCCAAATACACCATCAACCAGGTATCGGAGAATCACTGATGGGACTGTTGTGGACAGACGTACTGGATATCGCCATCGAACTGGATGAAGCTCATCCCGATGTGGATCCCCTGACGGTCAATTTCGTGGACTTGCGCAACATGGTTCTGGCTCTGGCGGATTTCGATGATGACCCGGAAAAAAGCGGGGAGAAGATTCTCGAGGCCATACAGATGCACTGGATCGAAGAGAGGGAATAAGTCCCGGATGCATTTCCGTGCGTTTTTTGCAACAATTGCGGGTCAATTCTTATCCCAGCGAGTAGTTCCATGTCACTGATCAAAGCCTTTCCCGGCCTGCGTCCCGTCGCCGGTCGAGCCGATGATGTTGTCGCCCCTCCCTATGATGTGATGAACGAGGCGGAAGCCCGGGCCATGGTGGAAGGCCGTCCCTGGAGTTTTCTGCATATTTCCCGTCCCGAGGTGGACTTGCCGGAAGGTACTGATCCCTATGCGCCGGAGGTGTATGCCAAGGGGCGCGAAAATCTGGATCGGATGGTGGCCGAAGGGGTGCTGGCCCGGGAACACAAGCCCAGCTATTACGTCTATCGCCTCACCATGGGGGATCACGTGCAAACCGGGCTCATGGCTGTGGCTTCCGTGGAAGCCTATGATCAGGACCGCATCAAGAAGCACGAATTCACCCGTCCGGTGAAAGAGGACGACCGGGTGCGCAACATCGACACCTTGAACGCCCAGACCGGCCCGGTTTTCCTGGTCTATCCGGCCACCCAGGTCATCGACCGCATTCTGGCGGAAACGGCCCAGAGCCGGCAGGACATGGATGTAACCGCGGCAGACGGGGTACGCCATGAGCTTTGGGTACTGTCTGACGAGAACAAGGTAAAAACCCTCACCGAGGCTTTTGACGCTCTGGATGCGCTGTATGTGGCCGACGGTCATCACCGATCCGCGGCGGCATCCCGGGTAGCGGCGACGCGCAAGGCGGCCAATCCCGGGCATACGGGAGAGGAGAGTTACAATTATTTCCTCAGCGTCATTTTCCCCCATGACCAGATGCAGATTCTCGATTACAACCGGGTGGTGAAGGATCTCAATGGCCTGTCGCCGGAAGAGTTCGTTTCCCGGATCGGTGCGGCTTTCGACATCCAGCCGTCGGACGAGCCCGTGAAACCCGCCCGCAGTGGCGAATATGGCATGTATCTGGGCAATCAGTGGTACCGGCTGAACATCAAGCCGGAACGCATTCCCCAGGATGATCCGGTGGCGCGTCTGGACGTGAGTCTGCTGCAGGACAATCTCATTGCGCCCCTGCTGGGCATAGAAGATCCGCGCACCGACACCCGCATCGATTTCGTCGGTGGCATCCGTGGTCTGGGAGAGCTGGAAAAGCGCGTAAATTCCGGCGACTGGGCGGTGGCTTTCTCCCTGTATCCCACTACCATGGAAGCGCTCATGGCGGTGGCGGATGCTGGCGAGGTCATGCCTCCCAAGTCCACCTGGTTTGAACCAAAACTGGCAGACGGGCTGGTGAGCCACGTGCTGGACTGATACCGCATACGGGTTGTAAAAATGCTGTTTTTCAGCATCCTGCTATACTCAATAGCATGCAAAAACTCATTTTCAGCGTTCTTGTATCCTGCCTGCTGTCGCTGGCTTCCTTCCCGAGCGGGGCGGGCAAGCTCGTGCATACCCCTTATGCCGAACCAAAGGTGGTTTTCGATTTCTATTTCGATGATCCGCGCCATATCTCCAGCGCCTTGTACTGGGTGCGTTCCTACATGAATCCGCTCATGGAGGCGCCTTATGACATGGCGCCGGAGTTTATGGACATCGTGGTGGTAATTCACGGCACGGAAATCGTGACCCTGGCCAAAGCCAATCAGCAGAAATATGCCGAAGCCGTGGGGCGCATGAAATACTATGCTTCCCTGGGAGTGAAATTCCGGGTCTGTGGACTGGCAGCGGCCGATTATGGCTATCAGGTAAAGGATTTTCTTGATTTTGTGGAAGTGGTGCCCTCGGCCATTACCGAGCTGGCTTATTGGCAGCAACAGGGCTATGGCTTGATCACCCCGCGTATTTTGCACAAGAAATTTTCCATTGAGGAAATCCGCTGACCGGTTTCTGGTTCGGCGTATTCAAACAGCTTGTGTGCTTTCGCTGTGCTATGGTTAGCGCAATTTTCATTCATGATTTCGGCTTCATGTCATGGTCAGCACTGTTTCGCATCTACCCGAAACCGGCAGCGTCAGCCAGGAGCAGATCACTGCGTGGCTGGCTGCTCTTGCGGGGCATCGCAGCCGCAAGGAGATTCATCAGATCAGTCTGGCGCTGGAGCTGATCCATCGGGTGCATGATGAAGAACCCGCCTTTGGCGGGGTGCAGCATCAGCTGGCTCTGATGCAGACTGCGGACATACTCGATCAGCTCAATCTGGATACAGAAACCCTGGTAGCTTCCCTGTTGTCTGATCTGCCTCTGGCGGAGCTGGAAAAGGCGGAGCCCTTTGGCGAGCGGGTGCCCGCCATGATCCGTGATCTCAGCCGCATACGCACGGTAGCGGTGAGCGGCAGTAGCGCAAACGACGACAAGCAGAGCGAGAATCTGCGACGCATGCTGCTGGGACTGGCGGATGATGTGCGGGTAGTGCTTATCGTCCTTGCCAAGCGTCTGCAGCTCATGCGTGTGTTGCAGCAGGTAGGGGAAGAGGAAGAACGTCGCGCCATCGCGGATATCACCCAGCGTATCCATGCTCCTCTGGCCAACCGTCTCGGCGTCTGGCAGCTCAAATGGGAGCTGGAGGATCTGTCCCTGCGGGTGCTGCATCCGAATGCCTATCGGGATATTGCCCGGGCGCTGGAGGAGAAACGGGAAGAACGTGAGCAATTCATTGCCGGAGTCGTAGGGCGTCTTCAGGCCAGTTGTGAACAGCACGGCATACCAGCCGATATCAGCGGTCGTCCCAAGCACATATACAGTATCTGGAAGAAAATGCAGCGCAAGGGCGTGGATTTCAGCCAGATCTTCGATGTACGTGCGGTACGGGTGCTGGTGGACAGCGTGGCCCAGTGCTATGAGGTGCTGGGCATGGTGCATGGCGCCTGGCAGCCCATCCCCAAGGAGTTCGACGATTACATCGCTCACCCCAAGGCAAATGGCTATCGCTCCCTGCATACGGCGGTAATCGGTGAAGATGGCAAGCCGCTGGAGGTTCAGATCCGCACTCGCGAAATGCATGACCATGCGGAACGTGGCGTGGCGGCCCATTGGCGTTACAAGGAGGACGGCAAGGGGGACTCGGAACTGGAACGGCGCATCGAATGGATGCGCGCCTGGCTGGAGCATCCGGGTGATACCCAGGACGCTGAAGAAGCAGACGCGGAATTCGAAGCCCGGCGCATCTATGTTCTTACTCCCGATGGCAAGGTGGTGGAGCTGCCTCGGGGAGCCACAGCGGTGGACTTCGCCTATGCCATCCACAGTTCCGTGGGGCATCGTTGCCGGGGGGCGAAGGCCGATGGCAAGATGATTTCCCTTACCCAACCCCTGGAGAGCGGCCAGACGGTGGAAATCATCACCGTAAAGGAAGGTGGTCCCAGCCTGGACTGGCTCAACGCCAGCTCCGGTTATGTGACCACCTCACGCGCGCGCAACCGCATCCGGCACTGGTTCAAGCGTCAGGACTATGAGCAGCATGTGGCCCTGGGCAAGGCCAGTCTGGACAAGGAAATCAACCGTCTGGGGGTGAAGAAGCCGGATCTGGAAAAGTTGCTGGAGAAATACAATTTCAAGACAGTGGATGACCTGTATGCCGCCATGGGTCGGGGAGAGGTGTCTGCAATCCAGGTGGCCAATCTGCAAGTGGCGCAGAAAGCGCTGGACGATGACAGGGACATTGCCCTCAAGGCGGACAAGCGTTCCGTTCGACACAAGGCCGCCGCCGGCGAGGTGGTGGTACAGGGTGTCGATGGCCTGATGACCCACACGGCGCGCTGCTGCAAACCGGTTCCCAATGATCCCATCATGGGCTATATCACCCGCGGCAAGGGGGTGAGCATACACCGGGCGGACTGCCCGGTGCTGCGCCGCCTGAAGAAGGATCAGGCGGAGCGTCTGATTTCCGTGGTCTGGAGCGAGGAACAGCCCCGGGGCGTGTTTCTTGTGGACGTGCAGCTCCATGCCCATGACCGCAAGGGGCTGTTGCGCGATATCAGTTCGGTTTTCTCCAATGAGGAAGTGGATGTGCTTGGGGTCAAGACCCATTCCAACCGGAAAAAGGAAACCGCCAGTATGCGTTTTACCGTTGAAGTGGCGAATATGGAACAGCTCAGCCGGGTGATGGAAAAGCTGGCCCAGGTACCGGATGTAATGGATGTAAAGCGTCAGGTATAGGGCATCTCGAATAATCGAGATGCCCGAGTGGGACAGGGATGTCCCACCATTTTAAATCACCACAAGTGATTGAAAATGTGAGCAAAGAGGAAATCGCATTTTCTCTTTGCGACCAGAAAAATTCCATGGAAGGAATTTTTCGAGGTTCCCTATAGAGAAATGACGGCGGCTGCGCCTCATCCCGGATATCGCTGTTCCAGCGACTGATACAGGTTTTCCTGGAAGTCCGTGGCATCCGCGTCCAGGGTCGCCACCACTTGCGCTAGATGCTCGTTGTCCTCGCGTCCTTCCCAGATCTTGATGTAGCTGCCGTCCTTGTAGCCGTGGTTCTGGCGGAAACGATTGAGGACATTCTTTCCCACATAGATGCGGTACAGGTCGTCGAATCCCGTGTCTGCGGCATCCAGCAGGCTCAGGAAGGCTGGAACATCCAGGGTGTGGTGGTTCAGGGCATGCCGGGCGAGCTGATCCACATTGTTGCGAAAATCCGTTTCCCCGGTTTGTGCCTCCTCCAGTTGCGCAAGCATGTTGGTTGCGGCTTTTTCCTGGTCGCCCGCCTGTCCCAGCAGTTCTGCGCTGAGGCCGAAATGCCAGATATCGATAAGCTCCAGGCGAATCTGTTCCAGATCATGTTCCTGGGCTTTCCACCATTTCCAGCCGTAATGTTCCATGAGTTCCGCGCTTTCCAGCCAGATGGCCCGATACCATTCGTTGTCGGCCTGCAGCCAGTCCGGGTTGATCTGGCGGTTGAGCTGATCCTGCAGGGACAGCATGGCGAGAAGTTTCTGTTTCATGGGGGATATCTCGAATGGAATGGAAACAGACCGCATTCTACGTCAGCCGCGGCTTCAGGGAAATGCTGACCGGGGGCCTTGCCAGAAAAAGGGACGAATGACAACCATGATCTCACCCGTTCCCGGCAACCATTCAACGGAGATGGATTCCATGAGAGTTTCAGAGGACAATAGCCCTGTTTTGTAACCGATAATCCCGCCATGAGCCACGCAATCCGACTCGAACAATTGCAGAAGACCTATGCCAACGGCACCGAGGCATTGAAGGGTATCGACCTTCAGGTGCGCGAAGGGGATTTTTTCGCTCTGCTGGGGCCCAACGGCGCGGGGAAATCCACCGCCATCGGGATTCTCAGTTCCCTGGTGCGTAAAACCTCGGGCCGGGTGGAAGTATTTGGCCATGACCTGGACAGGGCGCCTCAGGAAGTAAAACGGCGCATTGGCCTGGTGCCTCAGGATTTCAACTTCAATCAGTGGGAGCCGGTGGAAGAGATTGTCATCAATCAGGCGGGATACTATGGCATACCCCGGCGAATCGCTTATGATAAGACCCGAAAGGTGCTCAAGGAACTGGATCTTTGGGGCAAGCGCAGGGCCCAGGCCCGCAGTCTGTCCGGTGGCATGAAACGCCGTTTGATGATAGCCCGGGCGCTGGTGCATGAGCCGCCCTTGATGATTCTGGACGAGCCTACCGCAGGAGTGGATATCGAGATCCGGCGCAGCATGTGGGCGTTCATGGAAGAGATCAATCGTGCCGGAACCACTATCGTTCTTACGACGCATTATCTGGAGGAGGCGGAAAACCTGTGTCGCAGCATTGCCATCATCGATGATGGCATGATCGTGGAGAACAGCAGCATGCAGGCCTTGCTGCATCGCCTGCACCGCCAGGCTTTTCTCCTTACCCTGCGCGCGCCGATTCAGTCTCTGCCGGAGGGTGCGCCGGTTTCCCTTTGTATTCGTGATGAATATACCCTGGAAGCCGTTCTGGAACAGGAACAGACCCTGAACAGTCTGTTTGATTGGCTGAACCGGCAGGGCATGGAAGTGCTTTCCATGCGCAACAAACAGAACCGCCTGGAGCAGTTTTTCCTCGATCGGGTAAAAAAGAAGGTGGAAGCGGCATGAGCAGACGTTACTGGGTCGCTTATTCCACTATCGTCATCAAGGAAGTGCTGCGCTTCATGCGCATCTGGGGGCAGACGATTCTGCCCGCAGCGATCACCACCGGCCTTTACTTTCTCATATTCGGCACGCTCATCGGGGAACGCATTGGTGAGATGGGGGGATACAGCTATCAGTCCTTCATCGTGCCGGGGCTGATTCTGATGGCGGTGATCACCAACAGTTATGCCAACACGGTATCCAGTTTCTTTCAGGCAAAGTACCAGCGCCATATCGAAGAACTGATCATCTCACCCGTGCCCAACTGGATAATTCTGCTCGGCTATGTCAGCGGCGGGGTGGCCCGGGGCCTGGTGGTTGGGGCCGTGGTCACTGGTATAACCCTGTTCTTTTCGGATGTGGGTGTGGTGCATCCATGGCTTACGCTGTTGGTGGTGGTGCTGACATCCATACTCTTTGCCCTGGCGGGTTTCATCAACGCGGTTTTCGCCAACAGCTTCGATGACATCACCATGATCCCCACCTTCGTGCTGACCCCGCTTACCTACCTGGGTGGCGTGTTCTATTCCATCAGCATGTTGCCCGAATTCTGGCAGAAGCTGTCCCTGGCCAATCCGGTGTTGTACATGATCAATGCCTTTCGCTACGGTATTCTCGGCGTGTCGGATATCCGCCCGGAAACGGCGCTGTTGCTCATCCTGGCTTTCATCCTGGTGCTTGCGGCCGCCTCCCTGTGGCTGCTCAACCGGGGAGTGGGAATCAAGAGTTGATGGACAGGCGTGCCCGTTTCAGCTGGGCCCTGTATGACTGGGGCAATTCAGCTTTTGCCACTACGGTGATGGCGGGTTTTTTCCCCGTTTTCTTCAAGGAGTACTGGGCTAGTGATCTGGCCGCCACCGACAGCACTTTCTGGCTGGGGGTGGGGAACTCCGCAGCGAGCACCCTGATGGTGCTGTTTGCGCCGCTGATTGGCGCCCTGGCGGATCAGGGCGGGAGCAAGAAACGCTATCTGCTGCTGTTCGCCTTCCTCGGCGCCCTGATGACTTCCTCCCTGTTTCTGGTGGCGGCGGGAATGTGGCCGGTTGCCCTGTTGTTGTATGCCCTGGGCATTGTCGGCTTCTCCGGCAGTATCGTACCCTATGATGCACTGCTGGTGGATGTGGCCGATGACGCGGAGCTGGATCGGGTATCAGCCCTGGGTTACGCCCTGGGTTATCTGGGAGGCGGCCTGCTGTTTGCCCTGAATGTATTCATGGTGCTGCGGCCGGAATTCTTCGGCATGGAAAATGCGGGACAGGCGGTGCGTGTATCCTTTCTCATGGTGGGAGTCTGGTGGGCGATGTTCAGCCTGCCGTTGCTGTTGTTCGTGCATGAACGCAATCCACGGCCTGCAAACAAGCAGGTATTGCGGGGTGCGCTGAAAGAGATTCGGGACAATCTGCGGGAGGTGCGGCGTTATCGTATGGTGGCATTGTTTCTGCTTGCCTACTGGCTCTACATCGATGGAGTGGATACCATCGTGCGCATGGCCGTGGACTACGGGCTGGCTATCGGCTTTGAAGCATCCGACCTGCTTGCCGCCTTGCTCGTTACCCAGTTCGTGGGTTTTCCCGCGGCACTGCTGTTTGGCCGTATTGGTGAGCGTTACGGGCCCAAAAGAGGGATCATGATCGCGCTGTTGATCTATGTGCTTATCGTGTTCTGGGCCTGGCGCATGGGGGATGCGTGGGAATTCTACGCCCTGGCGGTGGTCATTGGTCTGGTTCAGGGAGGTGTTCAGTCCCTTAGCCGTTCTCTCTACGCCCGCTTGATTCCCCAGGACCGTGCTGGTGTATTTTATGGCGTGTACAACATGCTGGGAAAATTTGCTGCTGTCATTGGCCCTCTGCTGGTGGGCTGGGTGGCGGCATTGAGCGGAGATTCCCGTCTGGGAATTCTTGCCGTTCTGCTACTATTTGTAGCAGGATTTATGGTGCTGCAACGTGTAACCGTTGAGGAGTGAGATACAGGATGAAGATTGTAAAATGGCTGATCGGATTGGCCGTAACCATCGTCGTGATAGCAGTGCTGGCTGTCGTGGCCCTGAAGGTCTTGGTGGACGAAGAGACGCTCAAGGCCAAGGCAAGCACTGCTTTCAAGAAACAGACCGGGCAGGAACTGGCCATTGCCGGCCCTCTGAACTGGTCGGTATTTCCCTGGGTGGGACTGGAGCTGGGGGACGTGACCATTGGCAGTGCGCCAGGTTTTGGCGACAAGCCGTTGGCTGTGGTGAAACGCCTGGATCTGAAAGTGGCGGTAAAACCTCTGTTGCAGAAGAAACTGGCCGTGGATACCGTGGTGTTGCGCGGGGTACGTCTGGATTTGCAGCGGGACAAGAAAGGTCGAGTAAATTGGGCAGGGCTGGCAAAAGCGGGTAAAGGCGAATCTGCCGAGGCTGGCGGACACGAGAAAAGCGACGCAAACAGCCTCTCTGCGGAAGATTTCGAGATCAGGCTGCAGGGTGTGGAGCTGGAAGATGTCAGTTTCCACTTTACCGATGAAATGGAGGGGAACCGCATCGCGCTGGATGATCTGAACCTTAGCCTGGGGGAACTGACCGCCGGCAAGCCGGTCCCCATGAAACTGCGTTTTCAGATGAAAAACCGCAAGCCCGAAGTCGAGATGGCAGTGAAAATGTCCACCGACATGGTGTTTTCGGATGATTTGCAGCGTCTCGATCTGTCCGCGCTGACCCTGAACGTAGATGCGGCAGGCGAAGGCTTGCCGAAAGAGGGGGTCAAACTTGCTCTGGCAAGCAATATCGGTCTGGATCGAAAAAACGGCGTATTGGCTCTGAGTGACTTTTCCCTGTCCGGAATGAATGTGGATGTAACCGGCGACATGAGCGTTTCCGCCATGAACAGTGGCAAGCCCCGGCTTGAGGCGCGTCTTGCCCTGCAGAAAACCGACTTGCGCTCGTTGCTCGCGCTGGCTGGCGTGGAACTGCAAACCGCCGATCCCGAGGTGTTGAAACAGGTTTCGGCGAAGTTCTTTGTCGCTCAGGAAGGTGATGGCCTTACGGTCAAGCCTTTGAATATCCATCTGGATGATTCAACGCTGGATGGCACGCTCAAGCTTCTGTCGTTCAACGGTCCCGTGGTGAGAGCCGATTTCAAGCTGGATCAGATCGACCTGGACCGTTATCTTCCGCCCGGTGAACAAGCCCAGGCATCCGGGGAGGGGTCGCCACAAGCGGCTCCTGCGGGCAAAACGGAAAAACCGGATTTCAGCGCACTGCGCAAGCTGGATCTGGATGCGGATTTCAGCATCGGTCATCTCAAGGCCAGCGGGATGAAGATGGAGAACATTCATTTGAAACTGCGTTCGCGCAAAGGCGTGCTGAAACTGGATCCTCTCGGCGCCGATCTTTACAAGGGCAAACTTCAAGTTCATGCACAGCTGGATGTACGCAAGGATACGCCCAGATTCAATGTCACGGAAAAGCTCTCCAATATCCAGGTAGAGCCCCTGCTGAATGACCTCACTGGCAGCGCACAGCTGCGAGGCACCGGCGATGTGAATATGGAGCTGAGCAGTATCGGGCTGGATGACGCCAGCATCCGCAAGAACCTCAATGGCCGTTTTTCCATCAATTTCCGGGATGGCGCCTACATTGGCGTCAACCTGGCGCAAGCCATCCGCAAGGCCATGGGTCAAACGGTTTCCCCTGAGCCGGAGGAAACGGATTTTGCCGAACTCAAGGGTACGGGGGTAATCCGGCAGGGGGTGATAGACAATCAGGATCTGTATCTGGCATCCCCGGTGCTGCGGGTTACCGGCAAGGGCAAGGTGGATCTGGTAAAGGAGCAGTCCGACTATCTGCTTACCACCAAGATTGTCGGCTCTCTGAAAGGTCAGGGGGGCGAGGACGCAGCCAAGCTAAAGGGAGTTGCAATCCCGGTCAGGATCAAGGGTGATGTCAGGGATCCATCCATACGAGTGGATCTTGCCGCTGCATTAAAGGCGAACGCTGAATACAAGATCGAGGAAAAGCTCGAGGAAAAGATTCAGAAGAAAGTCGGAGACAAGCTGGGCAAGGATGTGTTGAAAGGCTTGTTTGGGCGCTGATCAGCGTTTTTCCGCAACGATATAGGCAATCCATCCCGCGTCCGCGTCTGCGTCGGTTGCGGGGTGGAAATCACCATCCGGCTCGCCATCCTCGTCCCAGCCCTGCCAGTAGATCGTCGTTTTGAATCCCGCTTCCTCCAGCAGTTCACGGATCTCCGGCAAGGTCCACAGGCGCCAGTGATAGCTGAAAGCCTGATCCAGGCGGGAATCGTCCTCGAAATGAAAATGAATATGGCAGGTCAGGTCATGGGTAATGGGATTGAAGCTGGCCTGCTCCCAGATATAGGTGACGTCCCCGTGGGGAGTTTCGATTTCCCTTTCCTCTTCACAATCGCGAAAGCTTTCATAACCGCCATAGATATCCAGAAACAGAATTCCGTCGTCTTTCAGCGCCTGACAAGCGCGGGAGAAATAATTTCCCAGGGTTTGTCTGTCCTTGAACAACCAGTAGCTGAAATTCATGGCGGAAAGAATATCCGGCTGTTCGGTCTCGACTGTGAGCACATCCTCGTTGAGAAGAGTGATTCGCGCCCGTTGTTCCGCGCCAAGTTTGGAGAGGTTGTTTTTCACTCCCCAATCCAGAACGCTCTGATCCAGATCCACCCCAATTGCCCGGTTGTCCCCGTGACGACGAACCCACTCGCAGCAGACATTGGCCGTACCACAAAAATCCTCGCGCAACAGGCGAGCGGGTTTGCCACGCAGTTGCTCATAGGTTTCCGAAACAAAATCGATTTCCGCCTCCGAACACTGTACTGACAGCTCATACAGGACATGCCGGTCAGCCTGTTCGGCAAGGGTAGGTTTTGTTTTTCTTTTCATCAGCTTGAATGGGAATGAGAAAGACCGAACTATACTCAATCTTCGTCTGCATGGGAACGCGTAAAAAATATCATGGAAAAATCAGGCCGGGCATTGCACATCAGGGCAAAGTGGTTTAATCTTCGCCCCCTGTTTCGTACCGGAAGTACAGGCAGTCCGATCCGGAGAGGTGTCCGAGTGGCTGAAGGAGCACGCCTGGAAAGTGTGTATACGGTAATCCCGTATCGAGGGTTCGAATCCCTCCCTCTCCGCCATATACCAATAGACTGACGAAGAGCGGGTGACCTGGGGCGATTGTTCCTGGTTCTCCCTGCTTGTGTTTACAAGCTGCAATCATTCCTCGAATGATCTTCTTCCCTGGATGCCTGTGCGCGCTGACGCCAACACAAGGCGACCCACTTGCACTTATACCGCATTTGGTGTAGGGGTTCAATCTAAAATTCGTAGTCCTGCGTTTCCCCCGGATTCAAATAGCGATTTTCTGTATGCAGCGGCTCCCTTGTTGATGCAGTATATGAGATGCTTGGCTTCCCGGGTAGGCTGAACGATATTGCACCAGTGAACAAACAGGAATCAAAAATAGTAAGCCGTGAGCCATGGTGGGCGCACCCTCCTGCAAATGGACAGAGCGAGGAGGATGTGGAGTGGGGCTACCTTATCGTCTATGACAATGGCAAGATCGAATTTACCCTCGATGAACGACCGACTGCCGAAGAAATCCGGACACGCAGGGGTTGCAGGTAGCCCCCTGTTTGCGGTCAAGGTTATTGCGATGGTTTAGCGCAACAGTAATCCGCCCATGCCTGCATGAGCGGCCTTCTTTTCTCCAGTAAATCGCTGCGCTGATAGGCTGCCTCTACCTTGTTGCGTAGTGTGTGGGCCAGGGCGGCCTCTGCCAGCTCTCGCGGTAAATCTGTTTTTTCTGCACACCAGTCCCTGAACGTACTGCGAAACCCGTGTGGCACATAGGGGCCTCGACTGCCTTTGATGCCATACCCCTTGTCTCGCATGTATTTCAGCATGGCCATGTTGCTGATGTGCCGCCCTGGGTAGGTCGAGGGAAACAGCCAGCCTTCTTTTGTTGGCAGGTTGTCCAACAGAGTAATGGCATGGCTGGACAGGGGTACACGATGTTTGCGTTTTGCCTTCATGCGATGGGCGGGAATGGTCCAGATACGCGCTTGCAGGTCGATTTCTGCCCAACTTGCACCGATCACTTCCCCAGTGCGGGCGGCGGTGAGAATCAGAAATTGCAGCGCTTGTGCAGAAATACTGTTTCCGGATTGCAAGTCATGCATGAACGCACTGATATGCCGGTGGGGCATGGATGGATGATGCCTTGATCGGATGATCCTGTTCTTATTTGGCAACAAGTGCTCGATGAATCCTCGCCAGATCGCCGGGTTGGGTCCGGGGTGATAGCCCCGCACGATGGCCCAGGACAGGATGTTTTCGATACGTCCTCTTATCCGGCTTGCGGTTTCTGTTTTCGTGTACCAGAGCGGTTCGATGACTTCCAGAACCAGATCGACATCGATCTGATCTACGGGCAGTTGTCCAAACACCGGGCTACAGTAGGTGTTGATGGTTGCCCGCCATTGGGCTGCATGTTTCTTGCTGGTCCATTCATAAGACTTGGCTTCGATGTAAGCCTCTGCGCATCTATCGAATGTCCAGAGAGTCGCATCGTTTTGTTGCTCTGCCTTGTGGTGATGTATGGGGTCGATGCCCCGGGCTTTCATCGACCGATAAATGCCTGCCTGTTTACGGGCGTCTTGCAGCGTGACCTTGGGCGGAGAACCCAGCTCAATCTGGTTCTCGGTGCCATTGATCCGATACTGGAACACCCATTGCCGGGAATGATCCTCTGCAATATAGAGCCATAAACCACCGCCATCATAGAGCCTCGCAGGCCCTTCCTTGTCCATGTTGTGTGTTGTCAGTTGGTACGTCCTTTTTACCACCACTTTGCTACCGCCTCCATCCGGGGCCTATCCATATTGGTAATCAACAGCCCCGTTATTGTTTGACCAAAACAGAAAAGTATAATCGACAGGAAAGGGTGGGGAGGATGCTGAGTCATCAAGGGATGGTGCTGGGGTTGTTCTGGTTTTGTGCCCCGTTTGTGGTGTCCTTGTTATCCTTGATTGCCGCCTTGCGCTGTAAGTGAGCGTTGGGCGGCGGAAAATCCAGCCCTGGAAACACCTGCGGCAGATCGGCTTCTGGAATCAGGAAGCCTTTGACCAGGCTGCGCTTGCGGCTTTTTTCGCCGATGACATGGTAAACATGGATGTTGGTGCCATCGGTCATTTTCTCGTGGATCTTCAGCCGGGCGAAGCGGCGTTGTACATGCTGCCAGGTGGCATCGGGGTGGGGATCGTGGTAGTCCTTGAAGATACCGGGACTGATGAGCAGCAAGCCTTCCGGCACCCGGTGGATACGTCCCGAGGCCGAGTTCATTTCCAGCAAGCCGCTTTGCAGGTTCTGCCGCAGCCAGGCGAGAAAGCGCTGACCGGATTCGGCCATGGGTGGCAATGCTGAAGCGGTCTCTGCTGTGGTCGAAGGCGGTGAGGGGGCCTGGGCGGGAGGATCGGGTTCTAAAAATATATCCATGTTGACCGGGGATTCGTCTCGCACTTGTGTTGCGGCTGCAACCAGCTGATCGGCAGGTAACGTGGCTTCTGATTTTTCATGTGCTTGTGATAGTGAAGCGCGTTGCTCATCTGCTGACAGCGCCGCCACGGAAGGCTGTGTCTCTCCATCGGGTGTGATGCTTCCCCGAAAAGGCGCGGGCGCTGCCGTGGGGTCGCTCCAGATTTTTCCGACAGGGAAGCGCAGCACCGTGAGCGTGTTGGCCTGGGGCCAGTTATCCGCGAACACCTGCACTGTCCAGATTGCCTTGTCGTCACAGGGAATCAGGCTGCCGGACTGCTGGAGCGCATCCATGAGACGATCATTGCGCTGGGGGATGCCGGCGTGACCCTCCTGCTCCAGATGCTCCCGCAGGGCATCCAGGGCGCGCTTGCTCACCAGCCAGACAGCATCGTCCTTTATCCAGCCGGCGGCGCCCCGGGCGTTGAGGGGGAGTTCTCCCTGATCCAGCAGATAACGAAGCCCCGTCAACAAGCGTTCATGCAGGGGGCGCTGCCGGGCGCCAGGCATCTGCTGTTGATCGCCCGCCAGGTCGCCGGCAACGGATCGGGCATCGGCATGGCTGACGATTTCGCCAATGATGCCCGCGTTTTCCCAGTCGCCCGCCATCAGGGCGCTCCAGAGCGAAAAAGCCTCTGGATCATCCGACAGCCACTCCAACCCCAGTTGCGGCATGAGTCGGGAGACAAAAAACGCCGGCAGGCGCTCATGCAACCGGTAGTTTCGCTGGCGGCGGTAGCGCAGGCGGTAGGCATGGCAACCTTGTTGCAGCAGATCACCCCGCCAGGGCTGCCATGCGCCCATGTCCCTGCCGTCCGCGTTGAGCATGAGGATCTGAATATCCCCCACCGGCTTTCCAAAGTCATGCAGCAGCGCCGCCGATACCACCGCGTAGGTCCACACATCCTGCCGGGCCGCCAGTTGTTCTGCCGTGGCGCCGCCGGGCAGCAACAGCTTGCGTCGCCGTTTCACTGCATGCAGAGCCACCTCGATGCCGTGGCGCAGAGCCCCACCAGGCGCGCAGTGATGGTGCGCTTCCGATGCGGGCAGTTCTTGGCTCCAGGCGGCGAAATGACGAAACAGGGGATGATACAGCGCCCGGTAATGGGTATCGGGGATGCCAACAGTGCGGCGGATTTCATTCAACAGGCCGTGATGGCGACCGAGCAGCTTTCCCGGGTTCTGGCACAGGAAGGCATCGTCGGGAAAAGATGCGCCTTTTATCCGTGGCTTGAGAAACGGGGGTGTTTTCATCAGTGATACTGAGACAAGAAGGCTGAATGAAAAGGGGAGGGTGGCAGAAGCGATCTGGGGAAGCGAGGGGAAATTAAACAGTGGCGGCGGGAGATTGGATAAATATGAAGTGGAGGGCCTCAAGCAGCCGGTAGTCGAAGTAACTAAGAAGCTGGTCACATGGTAAAATACTGGCCTATACGGTAAAAAACGGTAGACAATAGGCCTTTACCTGAAAATATTCGACTAATACCAATAGGTTGCCAAATATGCGCAAGGAATCCTCATTTTTTGTAGAAACAGGCAAAAGGCTCTTTGATCAGAACGTCCTTAGAGGAAATGGATAAATGGCTGAGATGGAAGATCGTTGGTTGTCGGTAGGGGATATCTGCACCTACCTCGGCGTGAGCAATGACACTGTCTACAGGTGGATTGAAAAACAGGACATGCCCGCCCACCGCGTTGGCCGACTCTGGAAGTTCAAGAGAGATGAGGTTGACGGATGGGTGAAAGCCGGTGGTGCGAACGATTCGTCCGAAAACAAGAAAAAGCGCAAAGGATAATTCCTGAACATGAACCATGTAACTCATACCACCATCGTCAACTTTATCTGGAGCATCGCCGACGATGTGCTGCGCGATGTCTATGTGCGCGGTAAGTATCGTGATGTGATTCTGCCGATGACGGTCATCCGCCGTCTTGATGCGCTGTTGGAGCCGAGCAAACAGGCAGTGCTTGGTATGAAGAAACAGTTGGATGATGCGGGCGTTGCAAACCAACACGCTGCCCTCTGCCAGGCCTCTGGCGAGGCCTTTTACAATGTCTCGCCCTTTACACTGCGCGACCTGAAGAACCGTGCCAAGCAGCAACAGCTCAAGGCCGATTTCGAAGCCTATCTGGACGGCTTTTCACCCAACGTTCAGGAGATTCTCGACAAGTTCAAGTTCCGTAATCAGATCCCCACGCTGATTGAGGCGGACATCCTCGGACATATCATTGAAAAGTTTCTGGACCCCCGCATCAATCTAAGCCCCAAGCCGGTACAGGACGTGGACGGCAACGAGCTGCTCCCCGCGCTCGACAACCATGCCATGGGCACCATCTTTGAAGAACTGATCCGCCGTTTCAATGAGGAGAATAATGAAGAGGCCGGCGAGCACTTCACACCGCGTGACGTGGTCAAGCTCATGTCGGATCTGATCTTTCTGCCGGTTGCAGACGACATCGAATCCGGCACCTACCTTGTCTATGACGGAGCCTGCGGCACCGGCGGCATGCTCACCGTGGCGGAGGAACGCCTGGCTGAATTGGCCGCAAGCCACGGTAAAGATGTTTCCATCCATCTCTTCGGCCAGGAGGTGCAGCCGGAAACTTACGCCATCTCCAAGGCCGACCTGCTGCTGAAAGGCGAAGGGGCCGAGGCCGAGAACATGAAGTACGGCTCCACACTCTCCAGTGACGCCTTTCCCTCGCAGGAATTCGACTTTATGCTCTCCAATCCACCTTATGGCAAGAGCTGGAAGACCGATCTGGAGCGCCTCGGTGGTAAGCGTGATATCACGGACCTGCGCTTTGTCACCCAGCATGGCGGTGACCCGGAATACAAGATGATCACCCGCTCCAGCGACGGGCAGCTCATGTTTCTGGTCAACAAACTCGCCAAGATGAAGCATACCACCAGGCTTGGCAGCCGCATCGCTGAGGTTCATAACGGTTCGTCGTTGTTCACCGGCGACGCCGGTCAGGGTGAAAGCAACATCCGCCGCTGGATCATCGAAAACGACTGGCTGGAGGCCATCATCGCCCTGCCGGAGAACATGTTCTACAACACCGGCATCGCCACCTATATCTGGCTGCTGACCAACCGCAAGAGCGAAGCGCGCAAGGGCAAGGTGCAGCTTATCGATGCCACCGAAGATTATGTGCCGCTGCGCCGAAATCTCGGCAAGAAGAACTGCGAATTGTCCGAGGAACAAATACGCAATATTGTTGATCTTGTGGTCAAGCCAATTGAGACCGGGAAATCAAAAATTTTTCCCAACGAAGCCTTTGGCTACTGGAAGATCATCGTTGACCGCCCGTTGCGCCTCACCGTCGATCTAAGCGAGACTCGGTTGAAACGATTCGAAAGCGCCTGCGCCAAGATGAAGGAAGAACCGCTCGCCAAACTGGCCCGTCGCGTAGCCGAGACCCTGGGCGCCGGCCCACACCGGGACTTCAATGCCTTCATGGATGCCTGCAAGGCCGATGCCGACAAGCACGGCGTCAAGCTGACCGCCAAGCGCAAGAAACTGCTGCAAAGCGAACTTTGTGACACCAGCGAAGATGCCGCGCCGGCGATCAAGAAGATTCACAAGCCTGGCAATGCGACGCCCGATCCCATCCACGGCCTGTACGAGCTTGAGGTGAACGGCAAGCCCTGCATTGTTGAGTACGAGCCGGATACCGTGCTGCGGGACAACGAACAGGTACCTCTGCTGGAAGACGGTGGCATTGAGGCGTTCTTCCAGCGTGAGGTGCTGCCCTACACCCCAGATGCCTGGATTGACGACTCCAAGACTCAGATCGGCTACGAGATCTCCTTTGCCCGACATTTCTACAAGCCCGCGCCCATGCGTACCCTGGAGGAGATCAAGGCCGATATCTACGCGCTGGAGCAGGAAACCGAGGGACTGCTGGAACAGATTGTCGGGGAGGCGGAGCGATGAAGCTGGCTCCCTATCCAGAATACAAGGACGCAGGAGTAAGCTGGATTGGCCGTATTCCTGCGCATTGGCCTGAAAAGCGGGCAAAATATTACTTCAAAGAGATTGATGAGCG